>Ga0181582_10002087_pt1 | contig 15830 bp, 14 predicted proteins | sample 071ome_32_FD_132438 | JGI IMG/M metagenome (GOLD analysis project Ga0181582, IMG submission 132438) | Coastal salt marsh microbial communities from the Groves Creek Marsh, Skidaway Island, Georgia - 071405AT metaG (megahit assembly) | ecosystem: Environmental > Aquatic > Marine > Intertidal...
ATTTTTCGCGGATAGGTAAAGCGCTCCAAAACGGAGATTTCGGTCGTAACCCGGCGCTGGTAGAGGCCTGCGCTCAAGCCGCCAGGCCGGGACGCCGCATGCACATACTCGGTCTGGTATCGCCAGGAGGCGTCCACAGCCACGAGGAGCATATCAACGGCCTGATGAGTCTCGCTCAGCAGCATGGCGTGAAAGAAATTCTTATCCACGTCTTCCTCGACGGGCGCGACACGCCGCCAAAAAGCGCTCTTGCATCGCTGATACAGCTCGAAGCCCACTGCGCTCAGACCGGCGCTCGCATAGCGTCGGTTGTCGGGCGCTACTACGCAATGGATCGCAACAAGAATTGGGATCGCACCGCAGAGGCATACGATCTGATCGTCAACGGCGCTGCGCCGTTTGCCAGCAACAGCGCCCAAGAAGCCCTGGTTGCAGCGTATGCCCGCGGAGAAACCGACGAGTTTGTGCGTGCGACGGTTATCGGGCCAGCCTCGTCAGACGCGCCGTGCGTCAAAGACGGTGACGTGGTCATCTTCGCGAATTTTCGCGCGGACCGTGCGCGACAGCTAACCCTGGCGCTGACTGCTGATGAATGTCCCGAATTTGAACGCAGACGATGGCCAGCGCTGACGTCTTTCGTCACCATGACAGACTACGGTCAGCAGTTCTCGGTGCCGGTAGCATTCCCGGCCATTGAGATGAAGAACACTTTCGGGGCTGTGCTCGCGGCACATGAGCTAAAACAGCTGCGTATTTCCGAAACAGAGAAATATGCGCATGTCACTTTCTTTCTCAACGGTGGCGAAGAGGCTGTGTTCCCGGGGGAGGACCGCATCCTGGTGCCCTCACCGAACGTCGCGACCTACGATCTCAAGCCCGAAATGAGTGCCAGAGAAGTGACCGAAAGGCTGTCGGCCGCACTTGAAAGCGAAAGCTACGATGCGCTGGTCTGTAATTTTGCCAACGCAGACATGGTTGGACACACGGGAAACTTCGACGCCGCTGTCACCTGCATTGAGGCGCTTGATAAATGCCTTGAACAGGTCGTCACAACGGCGCAGCGGCATGGGGTAGAGGTACTGATAACTGCTGATCACGGCAATGCAGAACAGATGCGCGCAGAGACCTCAGACAACCAGGAACCAACTCCCCATACCGCGCATACGAGTAACCTGGTGCCCTTGATATATGTCGGCCGCGCAGGACACCTCCGGAGCGGCGGAAGCCTGCTGGATATCGCGCCAACACTTCTGACCCTGATGGGCATCACGCTGCCTGACGAGATGACGGGCAAGTCACTCGTCGTGCTCGAGCAACCGGCACGGGACGCAGCCTGATCGGGAAGTTTCCTCAAAGCACCTATCCCGCGTGCTGCCCTTCGCTACCCGCCTATTGACAATCCTGCTGTTCAGCTGGCTAACGCCAACTGCAGCGATCGAAACCAGCGCAACCAATAACGCCTCAAACGCAGCCCGTCTCAACGAGGTCCGGGAGGCCATCGAAGCGCTGGATCGCGAGCTGGCATCAAACCTCACGCAATTGGACGAGGCACGTGAGGACCAAGCCGACCTCCAACGGCGCATCGACGAACTGGAACAGCAACAGCAGGAGTCCGTGCAGCGGCTCGCGCAGAAAGCGCAGCAGGTCGACGCCTTGGAAAAAGAAGTAGCAGAGGTGCGTCTGGCTCGCCGAGCCTTAGTGCAGTCTCTGGTGGCTGGCAGCGGCGCCTATTTCGTGAACGCTCGTCAATCGTTTTTCAAACTGCTGCTCAGCTCTGACGAGACAGAGATACGAACGCGCAACCTGGCAATCTATCGCTACCTGCACAATCGCCAGCTGCGTCTATCGCGCGACATTGATGCCAGGCAGCTTGATGAACAGCGGCTCAGGACGGAGCTCACAAGGGAAACGTCAGAACTTAAAGCTTTGCATGACACCAATGCGGCAAGGCTGCTGCAGCTCGATGCTCTGCATCAGGAACAGAGTAGTAAAATCGACGTCGTCGCGCGTCGCATCGAGCAGGGAACAACGCAGCGTGACAGCCTGATTAAAGATGAGGCCAGGTTCGCAGAACTGCTCCGGCGCTTGTCATCGCAACCCAGCGGCGCAGATGGCGCTGCACCGTTTACCAGCCTGCGTGGCGAGCTCAGCTGGCCCGTCAAAGGGCGGGTCGCCCAGCCGCGTCCAAAAACGCCCTGGTCCGGGGTCCGAATCCTGGATGCGGAACGCGAGGAGGTCTCAGCGATTGCATCTGGAACCGTGGTCTTCGCCGGTGGTTTCAGAAACCTCGGCGAGCTCGTCATCATCGATCACGGCTCGGGATACATGAGTCTTTATGCAAACAATGATTCGATTCAGGTAGCCAACGGGGCGCCCGTGGAGACCGGTGATAGCATTGCGCTGCTCAAGAAACGCAACGGTGCTCTGGACGCGCTCTACTTCGAGGTGCGGCACAACGGCAGACCGGTTGCACCGGATGCCTGGTGCACGCGTATGCCCAGATAGGGCAGCAGAGCCACTACCTTCCAGCGTTCAGGAAATAAGAAACATGATTGCTCGAGCGAAAAGCGCCCTGGCGTTGCTGTCAGGGTGCGCAATCTTAGGCGCCACTCTGGCTGACGAAAACCAGGCACCGACCGGAGCCCCTCCTTCCTCAGCTGAGGCGGCAGCGGCAGATCCCAGAGAGCCGATCCCGGTAGACGACATCCGAGTGTTCGTCGAGGTGTTTCACAAAATCAAGAAGGACTACGTCGAGCCGGTCGACGACCAGAAGCTTCTCGAAAACGCCATGCGAGGCATGCTCAGTGGTCTTGACCCGCACTCGTCTTACCTGGATTCGGAAGACTACCTTGATCTGCAGGAAGGTACTTCAGGAGAGTTCGGTGGCCTCGGCATCGAAGTCGGTATGGAAGACGGTTTCGTAAAAGTCATCGCGCCGATCGACGACACTCCGGCGCAGCGCGCCGGCGTCCAGGCTGGCGACGTGATTATCCGCCTCGATGAAACACCGGTGAAAGGCATGACCTTGAACGATGCCGTCAAGCACATGCGGGGTAAGCCTGGCAGCGATCTGACCTTGACCGTGGTGCGCGACGGCGAAGAGAAGCCTCTGGTGATCACGCTGACAAGAGCAGTCATCAAGGTAAAAAGCGTCCGTAGCGAACTCCTCGAAGAGCATTACGGGTACATCCGTATCTCGCAGTTTCAAGGCCCGACTGGCGACGAGCTCCGCGACCAGCTGCGCGAGCTCAAAGCTGATGCGGGCGGTCAGCTGTTTGGGGTGATACTCGACCTCCGCAACAACCCTGGAGGCGTGCTTGGCGCAGCTGTGTCGGTGTCAGACGCATTTCTCGACAGCGGCCGCGTCGTCTATACCGAAGGGCGCATTGAAGACTCGCAGCTCGAATTCTCTGCCGCTCCCCCTGATCTCCTTCAGGGCGCGCCGCTCGTCGTGCTGGTCAATGAGGGCTCGGCGTCGGCCTCCGAAATCGTCGCGGGCGCGCTTCAGGACCACCATAGGGCGCTGATTATGGGACGCCAGACATTCGGCAAGGGATCTGTGCAAACGATACTGCCAATGAATAACGAGACGGCGCTGAAACTGACCACGGCGCGTTACTTCACACCATCGGGGCGCTCGATCCAGGCCGAGGGGATAACCCCCGACATCACTATCGAGAAGCTCCGGCTGGTGCAGAGGAAATCCTCGAGCAGCGGGGCGGTTAAAGAGGCCGATCTTGCGCGGCACCTGGACAACCCCTCTGAAGAAGAAGCACCTCAGGATACGGACGCGAAGAAGCAGGAAGCACCCGGCCAGGCACTTGCGGAAAAAGACTTCGAACTCTTCGAGGCGCTGAGTATGCTCAAGGGAATGCATCATCTCCAGACTCGGGCGGGCGGCGACTGACAGGACCTTCGGCGCGTGCTTGCGCTGCTGTTTACAGCCCTGGTCAGTGTCGATGTCTGCCAGGCAATCTGGCGGCTTCAGCCGGCCCTTGCTCTCGTCGTCGACGATCTCGGCTACCGAGAGGACTATGACCAGCGCGCGGTCAGCCTCCCCGGGATCAGAAATCTGGCTATTCTTCCCTTTACTCCAGGTGGACGGTCGCTCGCTGAGTCAGGGCATCAATTAGGCAAAGAAATTCTTCTGCATCTGCCGATGCAAGCCGAAAAGCACAATCAGTCTCTGGGACCCGGGGCGCTATCAGAAGAGCTCGACCACGCGGCATTCGGCGCCGCTTTCAGAGCCGCAGCGGCAAACATCCCGCACGTCCGCGGCGTGAACAATCACATGGGCAGCCGACTGACAACCGATCCACTGCGCATGGCCTGGCTCATGGCACTGTTGAAAGAGCAGGATCTGTATTTCCTCGACAGCCGCACGACCGCGGCTTCCGTCGCGGCAGAACAGGCGGAGCAAGCGCATCTGCCATTTCTGGTGCGGGATTTTTTCCTGGACCATGTCCGCACTCGCGAACACATTCTGGAGCAGTGGGAGCAATCACTGGAACTCGCGCGCTCTCGAGGATTCGCATTGGCCCTGGCGCATCCACACCCGGAAACGCTCGCGGTCCTGACTTCGGAGTTACCTCGCCTGGAGGATATTTCTCTGGTCAAAGTCAGCGAACTGCTGCTGGCACGCGAGTGCGAAGCGTCCTTCGGCCGCGGTACCGACAGCTCACAAGCGGTCGCGCAATAAGGCGTAGGCGGTGAGGGCGCCACCGCCAAGCCCCAGTAGCCAGACGCTGACCGGCAGAGCTCCCCACATCGGGGTTGCATCACCCTGATCGCCGAAAAGAATTGCCGCACAGATCACCGCACCCATACCCACCAGAACCTGTAAAAGCCTGCGGTGAAAACGGGCTATCTCCATTCGGATCTGATTCATCATGGGATCGCTGGTGTGCACCTGCAGGCGTCCGTTCTTCAGCTGGTCAAGCGCTTCGAGCGCAAGCAGAGGCAGTTCGGGCAATCGCTCGGCCCAGCTGGGCGCGCTCTGCTTGAAAGAATTCACCAGGCGCCGAATACCCACGCGATCCCGCATGAAATTCTCCAGCGCGGGACGCGCCGCACGCCACAGGTCGAGCTCCGGATAGAGCTGCCGCCCGATTCCCTCGACGTTGACCATAGTCTTCTGCAGCAGCAGAAGCTGGGGCAGGATCTCCATCTGAAATCTCTGCGCGGTCTGGAAGAGGCGCAACAGCAGGTCGCCGACTGAGATGTCCTTCATGGGGCGATCGAAAACAGGCTCGCAGACCGCCCTGATCGCGAACTCGAATTCGTCTACGCGGGTGTCGCGCGGGATCCAGCCAGACTCGACATGCAGCTCAGCCACGCGACGATAATCCCGCTTCAGAAAAGCATAGAAATTCTCGGCCAGATAGCGCTGATCGAATTCACTTAGAGAACCCATGATGCCGAAATCAACCGGCGCAAAGCGCGTGGGCTCGGCGCCATTCCCCGGGATAACGAAAAGATTCCCAGGATGCACGTCTGCGTGGAAAAAATGATCGCGAAAAACCTGCGTAAAAAAAATCTCGATGCCTTTCTCGGCAAGCTCTTTCAAATCCACACCCGCCGCAGCCAACCCCGCCACGTCATTGATGTTCAGGCCGGAGACCCGCTCCATGACGAGTACGTTCTGTCTGGTGTAATCCCAGTAAATTTCTGGAACGTGGATGCCTTCTTCAGCATCGAAGTTGCGCTTCAGCTGTGAGGCGTTCGCCGCCTCGCGCATCATGTCGAGCTCGTCAAGAATCGTCTTCTCAAATTCCGAGACTACGCGCGTCGGCTTCAGCTGCTTTCCACGGGCCCAGTATCGCTCCGCCAGATCGGCAAGGAAGTACATCAGCGCGATGTCCTGACGGATTGTCTGGCGCAGATTCGGCCGCACTACCTTGACGATGACCTCCCGACCATCACTGAGTTGCGCCGCATGCACCTGTGCGATGGAGGCCGATGCGAGGGGCTCTGGATCGAAAGTCAAGAAAACCTGCTCTACGCTGCGTCCGTAGGCACGCTCAACAAGCGCGCGCGCCTCCACACCGGGGAAAGGGGGCACGTGGTCCTGCAGCTTGGCCAGTTCCTCAGCTATGTCATCGGGTAGCAAATCCCGCCGCGTCGAGAGTATCTGCCCGAATTTGACGAAAAGCGGACCCAGCTCCTCGAGGACCGCCCTGATGCGGTCCGCGCGCGGCGCATAGTTCCGGTGCCCCCAGTTCCAGGGCAGGAGGTAGAGCAGAAATCTGACGGAAGCAAGCAGCGGGATGGACAGGACAAGTTCGTCAAAACCGTGGCGCACAAGCACGCGCTGTATCGCCAATACCCGTAGAAATTGCCGGGCCGCGCTCATCTGGCGTGGCGTCTCTGATGCAGCGCCCGCAGACGCTGCTCTATTCGATCGAGATCTGCTTCAAGATCTGCGGCGGACCTGCCTAGCGCGTCAACGTCCTGTCTCGTAGGCGCGAGCCGCGCCTCATGCAACAGGAAATCGCTGAGGTCTTCCTCAAAACCGGCCGCCTCCTCTCTCACACGAGAGAGCACAGCCCGAAGCCCTCGGGTCACTCTATGAGCGGCCACGTCACCGATAAGCGTTGCCAGCGCACCACCAACATCGATATTGACTGCAGCCATCAGTCTCTGCAGCTCCTGCGCAACGGCTGCGTCGCCCTGAATCTGGACGCGGCCGGGCTCTGGTGATTGACCACTGCGGCTGCGCTGCGCGTAGTGCAGCAGATCCGGCAGAGCACCGTGGATCTCGACGTCCACGACTGCCGCCGCGTCGCCTTCAAGACGCAGTTCACCATGCTCGAACGCCACGCATAAACGCCTGGAATGTCCGTTAAGCTGCACTGCGACGCGGCGCCCTTCGAGGCGCGCTGCGTGACGCGCAACCTCCGCGTCATCAACAAGAAGCCTGTTTAGCGGCTCCGTAACGAGGCGCTCAAGCGTAGCGAGAAATTTGTCTGTCACGCCGCCTCATCCGACCGGCTCACGCGGTCCGAGCCTCGTGTATTGCCACAACACCGCCGAGCAGATTGTGCCAGCGCACCGAGTCGAATCCAGCCGAACGGATCATCTCAGCCAGAGCCTCCTGCTTGGGATGGACGCGTATGGACTCTGCCAGATAACGGTAGCTGTCAGCGTCGCGCGCAACCCAGCGACCCAGACGGGGCAGGATGCTGAAGGAATAGCGCTCGTAGAATTTCGCCAGAAGCGGAGGTTTGACGGCAGAAAACTCCAGCACTAACAGGCGCCCGCCAGGTTTCAAAACCCTTCGCAATTCTGACAAGGCCGCCGCTTTGTCGGTCACGTTGCGCAGACCGAAACCGATGATCGCCCGATCGAATGCGCGGTCGGAGAAAGGGAGGACTTCGCCGTTTGCCAGCACGAACCTGAGATTGCGCACAATGCCCGCATCAATTGTGCGGTCACGCCCGCGTTCGAGCATCCTCGCATTGATGTCGCAACAGCATACGAGTCGCGGCTCATGTCGATGCCGCGCTATCAATCTGCTGAGGTCGCCGGTCCCGCCGGCGAGGTCGAGCACCTGATGTCCTGGGCGGATATCGAGCAAACTGACAGCGTAGCGTTTCCAGAGCCGGTGCAGACCAGCGGACATCAGGTCGTTCATGATGTCGTAGCTATCTGCGACCGAATCGAAAACCTCTCTCACACGGCGGGTCTTAACCTCTGCGGTGACGCGCTCAAATCCGAACATAGTGCTGGTGTTGTCATGTTCAGACACCAGAGCACCTCATCCGAGCAGCGATGATTGGTTCTCGCAGACCGCCCGACGCCGCCTCGACATAGCAGAAGGTATCCCGCTCATGTCGATGACCTTGACTCTCCACCGTGCCTGGCAACTGCCTCCAGGTAGCGTTGCCAGTGCAGGTCGCGGCGCTGACATAAATCGTGGAGGTAATCCCAGCTGTATAGCCCGGTATCGTGACCGTCATCAAACGCAAGCTTGATAGCGTAATTACCGACCGGCTCAATCGTGTTGATATTCACCTGCTCTTTGCCGAGCTGTAACACCGCCTGCTCGGGGCTGTGCCCGCGCACTTCGGCTGAGGGTGAGAAAACACGCAGGAACTCGCAGCTGAGCTCGTAGGTCTGCCCGTCTGCAAACGTGATCTCAAGTACCCGCGACTTACGATGCAGTCTCAGATCAGTCGGCACAGAGTCCGTGCTCATAGGATGTACCGCGCCAGATCGGTATCGCCCACCAGCGCCCCGATATGATTTTCGACGTAATCAGCATCTACGCGTACCCGCTGCTCCTGCAGATCAGGTGCGGTAAAGGACACGGCTTCCAGCAGCTTCTCCATCACCGTGTGCAGGCGACGCGCGCCGATATTCTCGCTGCGGTCGTTGATCTCGCAGGCGAACTCTGCCAGCCGTCGGATCCCCGCGTCAGTGAACTCCAGTGTTACCCCCTCCGTCGCGAGCAGCGCAATGTACTGCCGGCACAATGACGCATCCGGCTCCGTCAGGATGCGTACGAAATCCTCAACCGTCAGCGGCGTAAGCTCTACCCGGTTGGGAAGACGTCCCTGCAGCTCCGGGATCAGATCGGACGGTTTCGCCACGTGAAAAGCACCCGAGGCGACGAAAAGAATGTGGTCAGTCTTGATCATGCCGTGCTTGGTGCTAACCGTGCATCCCTCGACCAGCGGCAGCAGGTCGCGTTGCACGCCCTCACGCGAAACGTCGGGCCCCGTGCTCTCAGAACGGCGGGCGACCTTGTCGATTTCATCAATAAAAACGATCCCATGCTGCTCTGCGCTTTCGAGCGCAGCGGCGCGGAGATCATCTTCGTTAATCAGTTTCGCCGCTTCCTCTTCGACCAGCATTTTGCGCGCGTTCACTATGCGCAGCCGCCTGCTCCGTTTCCGTTCCTGCCCCATGTTCTGAAACATTTTCTGCAGCTGACTGGTCATCTCCTCCATCCCGGGCGGCGCCATGATCTCAACGCCAACACTTGGAGAGGCCACGTCTATATCGATCTCCCTTTCGTCCAGCTTGCCCTCACGCAGCATCTTGCGAAAGCGCTGCCGCGTCGCGTTCTCATCGTTGCTTTCAGTTTCTCCGAACGTCCTCGGACCGGGCAGCAATACATCGAGAATACGCTCCTCAGCCGCATCCTCCGCCTCCTCGCGAACCTCGGCCAGCTGCTCCTCGCGAACCATATTTACCGCCACATCGCACAGGTCGCGGATAATCGATTCGACATCACGCCCGACATAGCCCACCTCAGTGAATTTTGTCGCCTCGACCTTGATAAAAGGCGCACCCGCCAGGCGCGCAAGACGACGGGCAATCTCGGTCTTTCCAACGCCCGTCGGACCAATCATCAGAATGTTTTTAGGCGTGATTTCGGCACGCAGCTCTGGCTCTACCTGCGCTCTACGCCATCGGTTGCGCAGCGCGATCGCCACCGCACGCTTCGCATCACCCTGCCCCACAATGTGCTTATCCAGCTGGGCCACTATCTCCTGCGGAGTCAAATCCGGACGATCGCTCATGCTTCCCTCTGCACCGGAAGTGTTTCCACGGTGACGTTGTCGTTGGTGTAAACGCAGATCTCGCCGGCAATGGCCAGACTTCTGCGCACGATCTCCTCAGCGCCGAGGCTGGTTTCCTGGAGCAATGCCCGTGCGGCGGCACGCGCGTAGGCGCCTCCGGAACCGATGGCGATGATGTCGTGCTCCGGTTCGATCACGTCTCCGGTCCCAGAAATGATCAGGGAATGACTTGTGTCAGCAACGGCGAGCATCGCTTCCAAGCGGCGCAGCATACGGTCAGTGCGCCAGTCCTTCGCCAGCTCTACCGCTGCGCGAAGCAGATTGCCGCGATATTCCTCAAGTTTGCTTTCGAAGCGTTCAAAGAGCGTGAACGCGTCTGCGGTGCCACCGGCAAAGCCAGCGATGATGCTGTCGCGATAAAGTCTACGGATCTTGCGCGCGTTTCCCTTCAGCACTGTGTCACCCATGGAGACCTGCCCGTCGCCACCAATGACGACCTCATTGGCTCTGCGCACGGACAGAATGGTGGTGGCATGAAGCACTATCCTGCACCCGCTGGAAAAGCGCGGATTGTACACGATGGCGCCCCTTATCCCGGCCGCTGCGACTTTGGCGACACCGCCTGCACAGGCTAAGAATTGCCCGCTTTGAGCCCTGTTCGCCTCCCCCGGCGCAGTCCTGCCCGGCGGCGCTCGCCCGGACTGCCGCGTCGGCTCAGCTGCGTTTTTTCCTGGCGCGGGGGTGTGCCTTGTCGTAAACCTGAGACAGATGCTGAAAATCGAGGTGGGTGTAGATCTGAGTCGTCGAAATATTCTCGTGACCCAGAAGTTCCTGCACCGCGCGTAGATCGCCCGAAGACTCGAGTAGATGACTGGCAAACGAATGGCGCAGCATATGCGGGTGGACCGCGGTACCAAGGCCCTGCCTGCGAGTCCAGCGCCGCAGACGCTGCTGCACACTGCGGGTTGTCAGGCGCTTACCGGTGCGCGACAGGAAAATTGCCGCCGCACTGTCCTGCGATTCAAACTGCACCCGAACGCGCAGCCACTTGAGTACAGCCTCCTTGGCGAAACGACCGATAGGAACGACCCGCTGCTTGCGGCCTTTGCCCATGACCCGCGCCTCACCTGACACCAGGTCAAGATCAGGGATATCCATCGAGACCAGCTCGGAGACCCGCAGCCCGCAGGAGTAGAGCAGTTCCCACATCGCGTGATCGCGCAGGGTCAGCGGTTCATCGTCGTCAGATTTCAGCAGACTGCTCATCGCGTCAACATCCAGCGCGCGCGGCAAGCGTCTCTCTGATCTCGGTGCGCTGATCCCCTCCGCGGGATTTCCTTCCAGGTGACCACGCCGAATCGCGTAGCGGAAAAACGTCCTCAATGCGGAGAGCTGTCGCGCGATCGAGCGACCGCCGACCCCCGCGCGGTGGCGCTCCGCAACGAAACGCCGCACTACGGCCGGCTCAATTGCGGTCCATTCTGCAACTTGGTGTGAAGAGGCGAATTCGGCAAAGGCAGTGAGGTCGCGCCCGTAAGCAGCGCGGGTGTGCTCTGAGCGGTCCTGGAGCGTGCGCAGAAAGTCCTCGATGTGCGCCCGCATCCAGAACATGAGTATCTAGTCTCGGGAAAGCGACGGGTTCACGTGAGCCGCTTTACCCAAGGACTGGCAATGAGCACAAGAACCTCTGTCAGGAAATCAAGAAATTCGGTGCCCATCTCTGACCGGTAACGCTCGGCCTGGCGACTCGCGATCGCAAAAATACCCGTCCACTGAGCGCCGGAGAGCGGCATTAACACCGCCGATGCCGCAGCCTCCTCAGCACCGAACAGCACTTCCTGCTGCGCAGCCTTTACAGCACCACAGTAAGCCTTGCCGCTTTCCAGCAGGCTCGCGAACGGCTGCCGGGCCGCAGCGTCATCCCCGGCAAACCGCACGATCGGACCCGTATCTGTGATGGAGGCGCTGGCGAAAATCAGAACGCGAGCATCATCTGCTCCGAAATCTTCGCGCAGCCGCTGCACCAGAACATCGCCCACGGCGGGCAGACCGACAGCATTGAGCAACGCCAGAGAGAGCACCTGAATCCTCCGATTGAGTTGCTCGTTGGTTCGGGCATGACCCATCAGCGCATCTAGGCGTTTGTGCAGCGTACGATTCTCTTCACGCAGAAGATGCACCTGACGCTCCACCAGGGACACCGCCTGACCGCTGTCATGCGACAGCACCAAGTCCTTTAGCAGTTCGGGATGCTGGTCAAGAAAATCGGGGCGCGCACGCAGAAAGGCGGCTATTTCCAGCTCCTGGTCCGCTGTCGCGCTGTCCGGGCTACCTGCCGTTGTCATAAGTACACTTTTCCTTCGAACACAAATTCTGTTGGACCGGTCATCCACACGGCGTCATTCTCCCGACCGCTCCATTCAATAAATAGATCTCCGCCCGGCAACTGCACCCTGACGCGACCGCTGAGTCGCCCCCAGCACCTGCCGATCACCACCGCTGCGCACGCACCGGTACCGCAGGCGGGGGTCTCGCCGACACCGCGCTCGAAGACGCGCAGTCGAATGTCGTCGTCACCCAGGATCTGCATAAACCCGACGTTGACGCCCCGCGGATAACGTCCGGTTGCCTGAAAGGCGGCACCTTTGACAGGAACGTCGACCGCGCTGCTGTCGGGGACTTCGATGACTGCATGGGGATTGCCCATTGATACAGCCCCGAATTCAACTTCCCCGTCAGCTGTCGGAACGCTGTAGCTATCCTGTGGGCGCGATTCGTTCAGTGGGATCAACTCAGGCTCGAATACTGGCGCCCCCATATCCACTTTGACCGCTGAGTCACCCGTGAGAAACAGGGTGAACAACCGGCTATCAATCTCGACCGTCAGTTGCTCACCGGCAACCTCGCCGCGACGGGCGAGCAGACGGGCCACGCAGCGGATGCCATTACCGCAGTGCTCCGCAGGCGACCCATCAGAATTCACAACCCGGTACCGGGCGAGGGCTTCCGCACTGTCGGGCCGCTCCAGGAAAAGAATCTGATCGCATCCCACCCCATAGCGCCGGTCTGCCAGTTTCTTCAGTGCAGCAGGACCCAGAGCGAAATCCCGAGCTCGCTGGTCGATGATCACGAAATCGTTGCCGAGTCCGTGCATTTTGCAGAACGGGATCGCGCCCACCAGCTACAACTCAGGGGCCGCCAGCCCGGCATGCTCAGGCGTGCTGGCAAGATGGACCGTCGTGGTGGGGAAAGCACACTGCGCGCCGTGCGCTTCGACGATATCGATAATTCGCAGAAGCACATCCTGTTTGATCTCGTGAAATCTCACCCATTCGGTTGTATGGGTGAACGCATAGACAAAAAAATCGAGCGAGGACGCCGCGAAAGCGTTGAAGTTAACGATAAGCGTGCGCTGCGTATCGATCTCGGGGTGCTGGCGGAGCATGTCCCGCACAGCTTCCACGATGCCTTCCATGTGCGCGACATCGTCGTAACGAATACCGATGGTTTCGTAAATCCGCCGATTCGTCATGCGGGACGGGTTTTCCACCACAATCTGGGTGAACAGAGAATTCGGGATGTACAGCGGGCGCTGGTCAAAAGTCCTGATCCGGGTCAGTCGCCATCCAATATGCTCCACGGTTCCTTCGATATTGCGGTCAGGCGAGCGGACCCAATCGCCGACACTGAAAGGCCGATCGAGGTACACCATGAGTCCCCCGAAAAAGTTAGCCAGCAGGTCCTTGGCCGCAAAACCAACCGCAATACCCCCGACACCACCAAAGGCGAGAATGCCGGAAATGCTGTATCCAAGGGTCTGCAGAATGACCAGCGCGGCGGTAATCAGGACAGACAGTCGCAGCAGTTTGGCGACAGCGTCTGCTGTTGTGCGATCAATGCTGCGGCCTTCTTCGGCGTGATACTCCAGATAGGACTGCTCCCCGCGCTTGATGAAGCGCACCAGAAACCACGCAATCAGCACGATGACGCCGACGTCGCGTACCGGCTCAACGAAAGCGAAGATGGCAGACTCGTTCCCCGGCTTCGCCAGGGTGATTGCGTAGCTCAGACCAAGCAGCCAGACGCCGCCACGCGCGGGGGCTTTGAGAGCATCGACAAACGCGTCGTCCCAGTAATTCCGGGTCTTTCTGAACTGCTCATAAATCTTGTGAAGCAATCTTCGGAGCAGCAGATCAAGCGTCGCGGTTACCAGCACCACGATGAACATATGCAGCACCCACGGATCAGTGCGCAAAACTCTGAGGATGCTGGTGGTCAGGGATTCAAACATGTCTGTCGTTCAGAAAATCAGCATGGTCACAGCGACGAGCCGGAAATGCGCGCGACCAGGCATCAGTATATCGGCTCAACGCTGAAGCCGGATTTTTCGAGCAGGCTCAGAAGCCCTTGCGGGCCCGGCAGATGCAGTGCCCCGACTGCGACCATCAGGCGCTGCTCGGTCAGGCGCGGCTGCAGCCGCGACAGCATGCGCAGGTTGCGCTGGTTGATCAGTGCGTCAAAAAAATCCTGTTTCGTTACATCGACATGGCGCGTAGACAGCGCCGCAAGACCAGCAAGATCACGCTCACCGTAGAGCCGCACAATCTCGTCGAGCTCCTGCTGCAGCTGCGCGTAATGACAAACCGCCTCCCGCAGCAGAGCGCGCTGCTCGAACGGGGACAGCTGGTCGAAAATCCCAACCTGCTCTTCTACCGACTCCAGCCCGATAATCGGCTTTCCGGCCGACTGTGCGTGCTGCATCAGCATAAGATCCATGGGCAAGCCGCTGAGCCCGGGAGGTTGGCTGAGAACCAGAGATGCCGCCCAGAGCTTCATTGTCGACACGGCTGAATCCGGCAGACCATAGCCCGCAGTCAGGGCCAGCAGCCGTTCGTAAAGCGCGGGCTCCACGTAGCTGCTGAGGTACTCACCGGCTGGCAGCTGCATAGCCGACTGCAGCTTCGAAAACGCCGCCGCATCCATCACCACCTCCATGGCAAAGGCGTCGACCTCCGCCAGCGCGGCGATCCCGTGACGCTAGACCGCATCGGTCTCCGGTCCACCGGCATGCATGGTGCCCAGGAGATAACTGATACTGCCTGCCGGGCTTTTCACCCGCCAGAGCAGTCCTCTGGGATGCGCAATGGGCCCGAAATCAAAGCTCGAGTCGCTCTCAGCCAGCGGCTCACAGTCCAGTCCGGCAACCGTCGTGGGAACCACAGCCCATAGCGCTGCCACGGACAACAGAAACGCACACCACCAGCGGCCGGTCCGCCGGCCCGCAGTCACCCCACAACAAGAACGAATGCTGTCAGCCCACATGGATCGCAGCTCCCGCCTCGCGGCTAATCCGGCGCCCCCCTATCACAGCGCTCAGTGCGGTAGTGCTCATCCTGTCAGGCGAGCAGATTGTCATCTCGGAGCGCGAGTTCTGGGGCTGGGTTGAGGGCCACGATCCGCTCAACGGTCGCTCGCCAGCGTTCTCCGCTGACGAGCGCCGGAAAATCAGGCGTCGGACCTCGGGCACGCATACGCAGCAACCGGGCCTGCGTGCCGGGGAACGGAGTGTTTGCATCCAGGGTGTCCAGGATCTCGACCACACCCTGGCGGTGGTTACAGACCAGCAGGACATCGCAACCGGCAGTCAGCGCGAGCTGGGCGCGCTCGGTAAATCCGCCGACACCTTCGGCGCCGACCATGCTCAGATCATCACTGAACACAGCACCCTCAAAGCCCATCTCGCGACGCAGGATCCCTCTGATCCAGCGGCTTGAGTAACCCGCAGCAGCTGCATCAACCGCGGGATAGACCACGTGCGCCATCATCAGACCCTCAATGTTCTGTCCGACAAGCGCGCGAAAGGGCAGAAGGTCTGACCGATCCAGATCAAACCATTCCCGCTCGTCCACCGGTAGCGCGAGATGAGAGTCTGCGGCTACCGTTCCATGCCCCGGAAAATGCTTGCCGACCGCCGCCATTCCCGCGCTGTGCAGGCCTTCCCGATAGGCACGCGCCAGACGCGCGACCTTGGAAGGATCACGGTGAAATGCGCGATCACCGATCACCGTGCTGCGCTGCGTGCGGAGGTCGAGTACTGGTGCAAAACTGAAATCCACACCGGCGCGACGCAGCTCAATCGCCATCAGCCACGCGCAATCCGTTGCCAGGGCCAGGCCAGCCTGTTCATCCATGTCATAGGTCAGGCCCAATGCCCCGAGGGAAGGCAGTTCCACGAATCCGTTCCTGAAGCGCTGAACCCGTCCGCCTTCCTGGTCCACAGCAATCAACAAAGCGGGTTCGCGC
>Ga0181582_10002088_pt1 | contig 15827 bp, 20 predicted proteins | sample 071ome_32_FD_132438 | JGI IMG/M metagenome (GOLD analysis project Ga0181582, IMG submission 132438) | Coastal salt marsh microbial communities from the Groves Creek Marsh, Skidaway Island, Georgia - 071405AT metaG (megahit assembly) | ecosystem: Environmental > Aquatic > Marine > Intertidal...
CGCAACAAAATCAGGGAGTCCCCCAATGACCGATACCGCCCCTTCGCTCAAGCTGACCTATGACGGCGCCCGCAATATCCTGGATGCCGCGCTCGCCAAAGCCACGGAAATGGGCGTGCCGCAATGTATTTCAGTGGTCGACCCGGGCGGTCATATGCTGGCCTTCGCGCGAATGGACGGGGCGTTCGCCATGTCGCTCGACACTTCTCTGCGCAAGGCGCAGACCGCCGCCTGTTACGGCATTCCGACAGGGGGCATTGAGGCCGGGGTCGATATCAAGCTGGCGCTGGGCACGGATGGCAAGCGCATCAACCTGCCGGGCGGGCTGCCGATCATTGTCGACGGGCATCTTCTGGGCGGCATCGGTGTGGGGTCCGGGACCGGCGCGCAGGATCTGGAGGTGGCCAAGGCCGGCATCGCGGCTGTCGAGGGCACGGAGAAGTTCTAAGGGTTTCAGCCCAAACTTAGCGGCACAGGCGGCGGCACCCCTCCCCTAACCCCTCCCCGGAGGGGAGGGGGACTCCCGCGGAATGACCCGCCGAACAATTTCCCCTCACCCTTTCAAGGGGGAGGGTCAGGGAGGGGGTTAGGAAACCCGCGGCCCTAACAGCCTCCGACCATCCCCACTTCGAGCACGGCGCGGAGATCATCCGGCAGGGGCGTCGGCTTGCCGGTTGAGGGGTCGAAAAAGACCGAGACCACCCGCGCGGTGGCAATACAGGTTTCGTCCAGAAACACCCCCTGCCCCAGCCCGTAAGACGTATTGCCGATGCGGGTTACCACGGTGCCGACATCGACGATGCCGGGATAGCGCAGCGCGGCATGGTAATCGGCCTCAAACCGCGCCACGGCGAAGCCGGTCAATATATCGTCGCCCAGGCTGACCATGCGCTCATCGCGAAAATGAACGCGCCCGTCCTCGAAATACTGGTTCACCGCGCCGTTATTGACATGCCCGTTGGGGTCCAGATCGCGATAGCGGATCGAGACTTGTGTCCAGGTCGCATAGGCGGATCGCTGTTTTAGATCAATTTCCATACGGGAGTTTCGGCAGAGCCTCGCCCATTTCCCCCTTACGCCGGTTCAAACACGTTGACCGGCGCGCTGTGTTTCACCCCCGGAATTTCGACCCCGGCGAAGTTTTCGCGGAAACCGGGCACCAGCGGCCTTCCGTCATCATCGATGACCCAGAGCCGCATCAGATGGCGCTTCTTCTCGATCTCCTCGTAATCGACGAATTCGGTCCTTGTATGCACGGTGACATGGCTGTGCAGCACCTGGATGTCGCCCTTCTGGAAATTGGTCGGGAAGGCAAGTTCGCCGGCGAGCTTCTGGAAATAGGGAAAGGCCTCTTTCTGGTTTTCGGTTGCCGGCGGTACGCCCGGCAGGTCGAACGCCTTGAGCAAATGGATGCCCGGGCCGCGGCCGGAGAAATACCCGTCCTTGAAGGAAAAAACCGGCAGCTTGTAATAGGGGTCCTCACCCGGCGCGACCTCGCCATGTTTGGTCTGATAGAAATCGGCGATCAACGCCTCGGCCAGTTCGGGCCGGCGTTTCAGCATTTCATTATAGACCGTGACGGTGCTGGTGATCAGGCTTTCGCCACCCGATTTCGCCGGGTGCATGCACATCAGCCAGACCGAATCGCATTGATCGGAATGGTAATTCATCTGCACGGATGTCTGATAGCCGCGTACTTTGGGATCATGATAATCGCCACCGAAATTCTTTACATGGCCAAGCATATGGCCTTTCGGGTTCTGCGACACGAAGCGGCCGAAGCGCGTCCCCATCGCCCAGAACGCCATCCCGGCGGCCTCGTAGCTCATATCGTCGACCGGCAGGCCGCGCATCAGGAAGAAACCGCGCCCGTTCAGCAACTCATCGCGCAGCAGGGCCAGCTCCTCATCCAGGATAGGCAGCGGGAAATTCTCCCGCGTGACATCAAGAATACCAAGACCGTTCTTTTCCGCGCTATCGACGGCGCCGAGGATCTCGTTGATCTCGTCATCGGAGAGTTCGTAAATCCATTCATCGGTCGCCAGCATTTCCTCGGCGGTCCAGCCTGCGGGATCGACGATGGGTTTCATCGGTTCCGCGGGCTGACGGGTGCGGGGTGCGGGTTTGAAAGTCATGTTGAGCCTCCTGTCATTTCAGGCGAATATCCGCAAGAATATTCGAATTTGATCCGGGTATGCAATCTGCCAGAGGGGAAAGATGACAATCGAAGAATTCCTGAAACAGGCGGAAACTCATGCCGGTAACGCCGCCACCCATCTGGAGAGCGCGGATTTTTACCTCCAGATCGGAATGGTGGCCGCCGCGGTTCTACTGGCCTGGCTGGTGGCGAATGTCTTTATCGCGAAACTCAGGATTTTTCGCGAACAACCGGGCGACGGCAAATTGTTCAGCATGCGGTTGGGGGTTCACAAGCTCAAACCGCTGCTGCTGCCACTGGGCAGCGTAATCGCGCTCGGTATCGCGGCCTCGATAAGCCCGGAACTGATCGGCCGGTCCTGGCTGGTGCGCGCGGCGCAAGGCGTCGCGCTGATCTGGCTGGTCTTTTGCCTCGCCAGCCATTTTATCCGGGCGCCGGCGATTATCCTGCTGCTGAAATGGGTCGGCATTCCGCTCGGCCTGCTGCATATCGCCGGCTGGCTGACGCCGTTTACCCAATGGCTGGACGGCATTTCGCTGGAGATCGGGAATATCAACCTGACGCTCTACGCCGTGTTGCGCACGCTGATTTTCGGTTTCCTGCTGTTCTGGATGGGGCGCTGGTCCAACCAGACGGGTCAGAAAGTCATCCGCTCCCGCGCGACTCTGGATTCCGCCACGCGCGAGGTGATGTCGAAGCTGTTCGAGATCGCCATCTTCGTGCTGATCTTCCTGTTGCTGCTCAACGTCATGGGGATCGACCTCACGGCGCTCGCGGTATTCGGCGGCGCACTCGGCGTCGGGCTCGGGTTCGGGCTGCAGCAGATCGCGTCGAACTTTATCTCCGGCATCATCATCCTGCTCGACCGCTCCATTTCCATCGGCGATTACATCCAGCTGGAGGACGGGCGCGCGGGCACGTTGCGGGAGCTCACCATGCGGTCGGCGACGCTGGAAACCTATGACGGCAAGGACATCATGGTGCCGAACGAAAAATTCATCACCACCTCCTTCACCAACTGGACCCATAACAACAAACGGCAACGCTATCCGCTGCGGTTTCAGGTGGCATATGACACCGATCTGGATTTGCTGTTCGATGTGGTGCGCGACGTGGTCGCCAGCCACCCCAAGGTGTTAAACGGAGACGATTTGCCCATCGAATTGCGCCCCGATGCGGAAATCGACAATTTCGGCGATAGCGGCATCAACATTCTGGTGGAATTCTGGATGGAGGGCATCGATGACGGGGAAAACCGCGTCGGCGCGGATTTGCAATATATGATCTGGGGGGCGCTGCGTCAGCACGATATCCGCATCCCGTTCCCGCAGCGCGAGATCCGCGTGCTGGGCGAGGGATCAAGCCGGGAGGCCGGCAGCCCGGCGGGCGGCGCGGATTAACGGATCACGTCCCATGGGGTTTTCGCTGTCACGTCCCAGCCGCAGGGGGTCGACACCGATACAGAGACCTCACCGGTTTGAGCATCGACGGCAACACCGATTTTCTTGGTAATTCTCCTGATTCCCGGCAAGGCCGCGAGAACCCCGGACGTCGCCCGGTCCACTATTGCCTGCCTGAAATTTTGTTCCAGGGCTGATTTGAGATTTCCTGCCGCGGGATCGAAATTCACTGTCCCCGATTCACGGATTCCATTTCGTATCGCCGTTTTCAGGGCCAGCTTGCGGCATGTTGCGGCGATTTGTTGCGCCAGTTGCGACTCTGGATCGATATTCAATAATTCAAAATCGGGTTTTGCCGCGGGGAATATATTCGATGATATTTCCCAGCTATGGAAACGCACCTGGACAATATTTTCCGTAACCTCGTCCTGTAAAATATTGCCGATTTTTTTCACCACCCAACCGACGGCATCGCCGGCCGTCTCAAATACGAAACGCCAAAAATCGATAATGGCGTCCAGGGCGTCGCCGGCAAACCTGGCCACAGCCACCGCCGCGTCTGCTATGGCGATGACCGCGTCTTCCGCGCCATGAATAACCGCTTTGACTATTCCACCAATCGGGATCGCATGCGCCTCATTGGGCGCTGTTCCCGTTATGCCCAGAACAAGTATCAGGCAGCATAGTAATTGCCGGATCTTCCACTTGAAGTTCATGCGGGCGACTCTGAAGACCATACCCGAGAACCATCTTTCTGACCGAAGCCACAATCATTTTCCCGCCCGGCCCAGGGCAGGGTATAGCCATCCGGCGCCGGGCGGCTGTAATCCCACGGATCGAACGGCGGCGCGCCGGACACCCCCGGCCCGGCCGCATGGGGTCCGGTGGAGGACGGGATAAAGGCGGCGGCGGGCGTGGCAAAGGCCCCGCCACCATTGCCGCCATTGGGGGCCCCGGCATGGATATCAGGGGCCATGGATGGAATCTCAACAGCGCCGAACGGCAGGGTGGCGGCATCCGGCCCGGACCCGGGTTCCGGGTCCGATCCGGCGGCGTCAAACGCGCCCTCGAACGCCGGCACGCCGAGTTTTGCCCCAAACATAGGAAAAATGCGGATCCGACCAAAGTCTGTTTTGATGGATATTTGTCCTGCAAAATCTCGGGGGTCAATATTTCTTAAACCCACAACAAAATCTCCACATTATTTCAATGATTATAAAGTATTATAATTATATTTCAAATAAAACCGCTTTTACAGAAAACATAAAAACAGAACATAAACACAATTAGTAAAAATGCTTGCTTTTAAAAATAATTTAATTCCTTGTTTTTAGAATTATCATAATCATAGGATTCCCTCATAACAATTTTACTTTTTTTATTTTTTATTACGCATATATATTCGTATATTATGATAACAAATGTTGTTATTGAAACATACAACATTATTAATCCAACTAGTATTTCTTGATAAATTTTATCCATCCACTTCTCCCAATATCTTCTCTTTTCCACCGAAGGGAGCGATGATGTCGATGATTACCTTGTGATTGCCTGATTTCCACTCACCGGGGGCGAGGCGTGTGTTACCGGCGTCAAGCCGTACCTTTTGCCGGTCACCCACAAAGGCCCAGCTGGCATAGGCCACGGGTCGGCGGCCGCCGCCATTGGGGGCCTCCGCATGCCAGATCTTGAACTGGTTGAGCGCCACCGGCGGCATCACCCGCCATTCCAGGTCACTGATGAACAGATCACGGGTTTCCGCATCCCGCGCCAGCAACCAGCCGACATGGCCCAGCACGCCGATAGGGTCGAATGTCGGTTGTGCCATCATCGGAAAATAATAACAGCGGCCCTCGCACGCCGCTATTCATTTTCAGGTATGGGTTGCAGGAGGTGAAACGGGTTTTCAACATCACGGGTTCGCGGCCATACCGGCGAAGGGTGGTGCCGCATAAGACGCAAACGAAACGGGCGCCCCGATGGGACGCCCGCCCGCCGCCTAAAGGATCGTATCCTAGAACTTGTAGCCGACGCCGATCCCGACCACCCAGGGATCGAGCTTGGTGTCGTCCGCCCGGATGGTCCCGTTATTCGCGTGAATATCGGTATCGACGAAGACTTTCTTGATGTCGAAATTCAGGCTCCACTTGCCGTCCAGCATGTAATCCACCCCGACCTGAAGCGCCCAGCCGAATTCGTTGGAATAGCTGACATCGGTGACGCTGCGCCCGGTTTTATGGTTGGCGATGATCACGTAATTGATGCCGGCGCCGACATAGGGGCTGATTTTCTGATCCGGCATGAAGTGATATTGCAGCGTCAGCACCGGCGGAATGGTGCGGACCGTGCCGAGATCAAGATCACCGCCGGTTGAATCCTTTACCTCCACCGAATGTTGCGTCGTCGCGAGAATAAGCTCAGCGGCGATGTTCTTGGTGAAGAAGTAGGTGAAATCGAGCTCCGGCACGTAATCGTCGCTGGTGCGCGCGCTGCCGCCGAGCACGTCGGTCGTGCCGTCCGTTACCGTCAGGAAGCCGATGCCACGCAGGCGAACCACGAGATCTCCCGCGTCCTTGGCTTAAGCCGCGATGGGCACATAGATCGTCAGGGAAATAATCGCCGCGGCGAATACCGCGAGAAGCCGGTTGGTAGTCATGGTTCTCCTATCCTTTCAGAATGGCTACCCCTGTCCCGCCGGAACCGAGAGGGCTGCCGCTCTATTTCAGCGGTAGGAAAATTTTATCGCGAGGGGTTCTGGCCGGCACCACTATTGGCTGTAACCGATGGTCGCAAGCCGTTAGGCAGAAACTCATACGGGGGTGGCCAAACCTTCGTAAAATTTTATCCAGCGCTGAATGACGAATTCTTCGCTGAAATCATCGCTAAGGCGCCGTTTGCCATTTTCGACACTTGATTTTTTCGTTGCCGTGTCGTCGGCCAATCGTCGTGTCGCCATGACGAGGGATTCCACGTCGCCGTTCCTGAATAATAGTCCGGTGTCGCCATCGGCGATCAGCGCTTTCGGACCGATTGTGTCGCTCGCGATCACCGGAACACCATACGCCCAGCTTTCCAGGACCACATTTCCAAACGGCTCGATCCGGGAAGGCACCAACCAGATATCCGCAGCCTTGGCATAACGGGTAATGTCGTCCGCCCAACCGAATATATGCACCCGCTCTCGCAGTATCTCAGCGTTGGCCCACGCCGACAATCTCTCCGCCTCCACGCCATCGCCAATCAGCAAATAATGAAAAGACGCGGGCAACCGCTCCAGCGCCTCCAATGCGAGATCGTATCCCTTGTTTTCATGAAAGCGGCCGGCGGAAAAAAGAACCGTCGCGTCTTGCGGAATCCCGAACTTAGCTCGAATAGCCGCTTTGCTTTCGCTGATGGCGCTAGGCGCAACCGAGGTAAAATTGGGAAGGTAGCGGACTCGGTCCTCCGCCCATCCATGGGTACGAATATACCGGCAAATGTCGTCGGTATTCCCGACCAGACAATCCGCGCCGTCATAATATTTCAGATTGTAATATCCCCCAAGTCGGCCAACCCATTTCACTGTTGTATCGCGCGGCATGTGACGGCTAGCCCGGCTCATCCATGTCTGCGCGATATCCGGTTGTTCATCCGCGATCAGACGGGAAAGCCGGGCCCTTGTCTTCCAATCGAGATATCCGCCGAAACGCACGCAGACGAAATCGGTGCCCGCGCGATCAAGCTGCGTCGCGACCCAGGAACCCGTCCTGACGACGGGTATCACATCGCAAAACGGCCGCAGCGCACGGACAAAGCGGGTATAAAACGTCTCCGCGCCGCCGGAACCCGACGATCCTATGATTTGGAGCAGTTTCAGCCTTTTTTCCACGGGATGTGCGACAGGTCAATTATGGTTTTTTCAGAACGTCCAACTGTTCGCCGATTTCAGATGGAGAAAAGCGATGGTGCCCCCGGGGAGACTCGAACTCCCACATCGTTGCCGATAACAGATTTTGAGTCTGCCGCGTCTACCAATTCCGCCACAGGGGCCCTGATACGGATCAGGAGGCGCGATCATACAGCCCGCGCCGGTACGGTCAATAATATCGGTTGCGCACGACAATCCGCGCCGGGTTCCCCCGAATTTCACTCAAATACATCTGAAAACCGGTTTGAAAACCGGTTGGGGTTTTTCTTGCCGTGACTCCGTTACACTGTTATTAACCCGCGCTAATCAAACACATTTCCGCGAGGGGTTACCGTGCTCCAGGGTCTTTATAACTGGGTTTTGAACCTGTCGGCGAAGCCGAACGCCATCTGGGCCCTTGCGGGAATTTCCTTCATCGAAAGCTCCATCTTCCCGATTCCGCCGGATATCATGCTGATCCCCATGGTGCTGGCGGCGCCGACGCGGTGGTTCAAGATCGCCTTTGTCTGCACCATCGCCTCTGTCCTCGGCGGCATGGCGGGATACGCCATCGGCTATTTCGCCTATGAAACCGTCGGCCGGCCGGTTCTGGAACTTTATGCCTATGGCGATAAATTCGTCGAATTCCAGAACAAGTATAACGAATATGGCGAATGGATCGTCTTTATCGCCGGCACGACGATGTTCCCGTACAAGCTGGTGACGATCGCCTCCGGCGTAACGCAACTCGACATCACCAGCTTTACCCTCACATCCATTCTCGCCCGCGGTATCCGCTTCTTCCTTGTGGCCATGATCCTCTGGTGGCTGGGGCCGCCGGTCAGGGAATTTATTGAAAAACGGCTGGGGCTGGTCTTTACGGTGTTTATTGTCTTTCTGGTCGGCGGGTTTCTGGCGATCAAATATATTATCTAGCCCGCGTCACTGCCGGACTTGCCGCCGGCAACGGCAAGGCGCATATCTCTTTTCATGTTGGGCCCCGTTCAGACAATTCTCGATGATCGCCGCCTGTCCTGCGGGGCGTTGGCTCTGCTCTCGGCGATGCTGCTGGCGGGCGCGCTCGGCAGCCAGTATCTCGGCGGGCTGGAGCCCTGTTCGCTATGCGTTATCCAGCGTTTCCCGCATGTCGCGGTCATCGTTTTCGGCTGGCTGGGCTTCAAACAGGGTCTGACGGACGACCATCGAAAGCGGCTTCTCTGGCTGATCGGCCTATGCCTGTTGGGGACGGCGGGGGTTGGTTTCTGGCATGCCGGCATCGAATACGGACTTTATAGCGGCCCCTCCGCCTGCACGGGAACTGCGGCGGGAACGACTGTCGAAGCGCTCCGTGAGCAGCTCATGACAGCCGAAATCGTGCGTTGTGACGAAATTCCGTGGTCGTTATTCGGCATATCGATGGCCGGTTACAATGGGCTGATTTCATTCGCCGCCGCGATCACCGCCTTTTACGCGGCGCGAAACAGGGAAGAAACCGCATGACGGGGAAAAAACCGAAACGCACCGCAGAAGACCGGTTGCCGGGCGATCCCACGCGCGACGATCTGGTCGAGGGCATGATCCGGGTCGACCATGCGGGAGAATTCGGCGCGGTGCGTATCTATGAAGGACAGCTCGCCGTGCTTAGGGGCGGCCCGGCGGAAGCGACGATCCGCGAAATGGCGGAACAGGAACGGCGCCATCTGGACGGGTTCGACCGGCTGATCAGCGAACGGCGCGTCCGTCCGACCGCGCTTTCGCCACTTTGGCATACGGCGGGGTTTGCCCTGGGGGCAGGAACCGCGCTGATTGGCCCCAAAGCCGCAATGGCCTGCACCGAGGCGGTCGAGGAAGTGATCGACGAACATTATGCCGCACAGGCCGAAAAACTCGGCGAAGATGAAAAAGAGCTGCGCGACATGATTGAGGATTACCGGCGGGACGAAGTCGCGCATCGCGATCTGGCGCGGGAAGAAGGCGCGGCGGAAGCCCCGGGCTATGAATTGCTGACCGGCGCGGTAAAGGCGGGGTCGCGCCTCGCCATCTGGCTCAGCACACGAATTTGATTAGCGTTTCTTCGCGCGGAAGGTGCGGTGACAATCCTTGCAGGTCGCGGCAACGGCCTTATAGCGCGCGTCCACCGCAGCCCGGTCTCCGGTCGCGGCGGTAACCGCCAACGCTTCGGCATTCGACACAAGATCCCGCGCTATCCAGTCGAACGCGGCCCTGTCGGTCCAGATACTGTTTTTCGCTTCGCTGACGCCGCCGCCACTGCCGGCGGGAAACAGGGATGGGATGGCCCGCCCATGCGCCGCGATATTTTGCGCATTGGCCGCGACGCGGTTGCTGTCAAAAGAAAGCCTGCCCCGCAGCATGGCGCCGATTTCCTTCATCGCCTTGCCGATATCGCTCATCGCGTCCATGCGCTGTTTGACAACACCCGCGGCGCCCATATGCGCAACGGCTATGTTCCCGGCCAGCAGCAACAGGAAACCGGAGAAGATTGCGGCGAAGAAGAATGGGCGCTTTGCCATGGTCAGACTCTGCACGCCAATCATGGCGGGATTTGGGCAGTGTCGCCGTTTACACCGTCGCCGGCTGATCGAATACGGTGATTGCCGGCAAATCGCCGTCGAACCGCTCGACCTCCACCAGCGCGGTTTGCGCCGCCGGGGCCTGGGCCAGCTTTGAGGTTCCCTTGTCCAGCGTCAGCATGTTGGGGTTGCCGTGCTTATCCAGCGTCCCCGGCACGCCCGGCTCCAGCGGGTCATACCAGGCGCCGGTCGGCAGTTGCACCACCCCGGGACGGACGTCATCGGTCACATAGACACCGGCGAGGCAGGCGCCCCGGTCATTGAACAGCCGCACGATATCGCCGTCCGACAGACCGCGCGCCGTGGCGTCCTCCGGATTGATCCAGACGGGTTCACGCCCCCTGATCTTGCTGTCACGGCTGACCGGGCCGCTATCGAGTTGGCCATGCAGCCGGGTGCGGGGCTGGTTGGACACAAGATGCAGCGGATATCGCGCCGTCTTTTCGCTGCCCAGCCATTCCGCCGGTTCCAGCCAGGTCGCGTGGCCGGGACAATCATCGTAACCGAAAGAATCGATTTTTTCGGAGAAGATTTCGATCTTGCCGGACTCCGTCCGCAACGGTTTGCCCTCGGGATCGTTACGGAAGCTCTCCAGCAGCACCACCGGTTTTTCCGGGCGCGGGAACTCATAATAACCCTGTTCCCAGAAATCATCGAAAGACGACATCTCGATCCCGTTCTGCGCGTTGGCCTGACGGGCGACGTCATAGAGATGGCGCAGCCATCCCATCTCATCCCGCCCTTCCGAATAGTCATCGGCGAAACCCAGCCGGTCGGCGAGCGCGGCAAAAATCTCGAAATCGTTCATCGCCTCGCCCGGCGGCTCAATCGCTTTTTCCATCGCGAACAACATGGCGGGGACGGAGGCGACGCCGATATCGTTGCGTTCCAGCGTTGTGGTCGACGGCAACACGATATCGGCGTGACGCGCGCAGGACGTCCACCAGGGCTCGTGCACCACCACCGTATCGACCCGCCGCCAGCCTTCCAGCAGGCGGTTGATATCCTGATGATGATGAAACGGATTGCCGCCGCCCCAATAGATCAGATGGGTGTCGGGATAGGTCCGGGTTTCACCGTTATAATCATAGGTACCGCCGGGGTTCAGCAGCATATCGGTAATCCGCGCCACCGGGATGAATTCCTTGATCGGATTGGACGGCACCGGCAGGTTCGGCGTAACGGCGCGGGCACGCGGCGTGCCGATCCCGCCAAGACAGCCATAGCCGAACCCGACACCGCCGCCGGGCAGGCCGATCTGACCCAGCATCGCCGCCAGGGTGACCGCCATCCAGAAGGGTTGTTCGCCGTGATCGGCGCGCTGCAGCGACCAGCAGGCGGTGATCATCGTCCGGCCCCCGGCAAGCTGCCGGGCCAGGGCGCGGATGCGGTCCGCGTCCATTTCGCAAATCGCCGCCGCCCAGTCCGCGTCCTTCGGCTGGCCGTCCGTCTCTCCCGTCAGATAGGGCAGAAAACGGTCAAACCCGGTGCAATATTTGTCGAGAAACTCCACGTCATGCAGCCCTTCCGCGACCAGCGTATGGGCGAGCCCCAGCATCAGCGCGGTATCGGTATTCGGCCGGATCGCCAGCCAGTCCGCACCGGCCAGCCCGGCGACATCGTCCTTCAGCGGCCCGGCATAGACGATCTTTACCCCCGCTTCCGATATTTTTTTCTGCCAGCCGCGATCATCATGTTCCGGAAGCCCGCCATGATTGATCTGGGTGTTCTTGAGCGGTACACCGCCGAAGCAAAGCAGCGTGTCGGTATGGTCAACGATCGACGCCCAGCTGGTCAGCGGCCCGTTCACTGCCTGACCGGAGCCGAGGATATAGGGCATCAAGAGGTTCGCCGCGCCGTTGGAGTAATTGCCGACCGAATTGGTGAAGCCGCCGAACATGGCGAGAAAGCGTTTCAGTGATCCTTGCGCGCGATTGAAGCGCCCGGCGCTCGCCCAGCCATAGGACCCGGCATAGATCGCCTCCGGTCCGAAACCGTCCCGTACCCGCAGCAACTCCTTGGCCAGCAGATCGAGCGCGGCCTCCCAGCTTACCGGTACGAACGGATCGGCGCCGCGTCCCGCGCCGGTGCCTTCCGGACCGTGTTCCAGCCAGCCCTTGCGGATCATCGGGGTCTGGATGCGCGCCTCTTCATTGGCGGCCACGGAACTCTCGATCAGCGGCGTCGGATCGGGGTCGGAGGCCAGCGGCGTGGTCGCCACCCCCTTGTTGTTTTCCACGCGGAGGCGGAAAACGCCCCAATGTCCGCCGGTCATGAATTCGGATCTATCGGCCATCTCTTACCCCTTGCACTGTCTTACCGGATATACGGCGCGGGTCGGGCCGGATCAAGTTATGACGAAACGGGAAAGGGGACGGGAAACGCCTAGGCGTCTTCGTTTTCCAGTTCGGAATCCCAATAGAGATAATCCCGCCAGCTTTCATGCAGATAGTTGGGCGGAAAGGCGCGGCCGTTTTCCTGCAACTGCCAGGTGGTCGGTTGATGCGGTTTCTGCAGCGGAAACATACCGGCGTCGCGCGGCATCAGATTCGCCTTGGCCAGATTGCAGGTGGAACAGGCCGTCACCACATTGACCCAGCTGGTCTCGCCGCCGCGCGAACGCGGAATGACATGATCGAAGGTCAGTTCGGGTGTCGGGAACGGGTCGCCGCAATACTGGCAGGAAAACCGGTCGCGCAGGAAAACATTGAACCGCGTGAAGGCCGGCCGCCGCGCCAGAGGTATATATTCCTTGAGCGCGATCACGCTCGGCAACCGCATCGAAAAGCTGGGCGAGGAAACCTCGCGATCATAGTGATCGACGATATTTACCCGGTCGAGAAACACCGCCTTGATGGCGTCCTGCCAGGACCAGAGAGAAAGCGGAAAATAGCTGAGCGGCCGAAAATCGGCATTGAGTACGAGGGCGGGAGAATCCGGGATCGACACCACTACACCTAGTCTCTATCTGTCCAATCAGCCTCTGTATATTGTGTATTATGCGCTTTTTATGCGCAAGACATTACAGATAAATGTCACTGTGGACAATTTTCCGGATTTTTTTCAGAGGCGCTAACCCGTCCCCTTCCCCATGCCGAACTCCTCCTCCAGCTCTCGTTCGAACCGGGCGAGGTCGTCGGGCACGGGCATGCCCATCGCGCGGAGCCCTTCGATGGTCTGGCGCAGTTTTTCATAGATTTCGTGCGCGTCCCCCATCGGCCCTTCCATCTCGTCGATGAGATCCAGGACCGCAGCCTCCAGCTCCACCTTGTCCACGGCGCCGCCCCTATTTCACGGTGACGCAGGTGCAGTCGCAGAGATGGCTGACCTTGTGCGATACGCTGCCCATCAGGAGCCCGCCGATATTGGAAAGTCCACGGCTGCCCATTACCACCATATCGGCGTTCTCGCCCTTTGCGGCGGCGACAATGGCGTCGGTCGGCGAGCCGTCGAGAATCTTGGCGTCGACATCTGACACGCCCTTTACCTGCGCGGTGGCCTTCGCGTCATCGAGAATGACCTCCGCTACCTCGCGCAGAATCTTATCCGGCATTGGAATGGAAATCGGCGCGGCGTCATAGGCGGAAGCGACGGCCTCGATCGCGTCCTCCTGCAATTTGTCGAGTTCCGCGCGGAGGGTATCCGGAATTTTGATGGTGTCGGACAGCGCCTTGATTTCGCCGGCGGTGGTATTGCGCATCAGGCTGTGAATGAAGACAAGCCGCGCGCCGTATTTCTCGGCGATGTCGGCGGCGAGCCCGGCGGCTTTCTTGGCGTGGTCCGATCCGTCAACCGGAACGACGATGGTCTTGATCATTGATTTTCTCCCCTGGAGCTGTTGCTTGCTGTAATCACAACCGAATTTCGAGTTTTGCGTCTTGATACAGGTTAACCTGCGACAACATTGGAGAAAGCCCGGATTTCAGCTAATCTCCAACAAGCAATCGAGGTTTTTGCTATGCAAATTAAGAAATTGTCAGACGTTCTGGGTGCCGAGATCACCGCTATCGATCTGTCCCAACCGATCAGCGATGCCGATGAGGCCGCGATCAAGCAGGCGTTGCTCGATCACCACGTGCTGGTGATCCGCGATCAGCATCTCGCGCCCGACGACCAGGTGGATTTCTCCGCGCGTTTCGGGGCGCTGGAAATCCCGGCGAATGTCCAGCATACGACGGAGGAAAGCCGGCATGTGATGATCCTCTCCAACGAAATCCGGCCCGACGGCACAGCGGTGGGCGTTGTGGATGGCGGGGATTTCTGGCATTCCGATTCATCGCATATCGAAATCCCGAGCAAGATCACCATCCTGCAATCGGTGCGTAATCCCGAACGGGGCGGCGACACTGAATTCTGCAATATGCACGCGGTCTATGACGCGCTGCCGGACGACCTGAAACAGAAAATCGCGGGCAAGCTCGGTATCCATCATGTCAGCAAGGTGCGCAACAAGCGGGTGACGATTTCGCCCGACCGGCCGGGCGCCAAGGATTTTTACGAACAGCAGGCAAAAGAACGCCCCGACGTGGTGCAGCCGCTGGTGCTGGAACATCCGGAAACCGGGCGCAAGACGCTTTATTGTTCGCCGCGCTTTACCATCGGCATCGTCGGGATGGCGGAAGAGGAATCCGACCCGATTTTGGATCAACTATTCGCTTACATCACCGACCGGAACCGGCCCTACCATTATCGCCACAAATACAGCGAGAACGATCTGGTGATGTGGGACAATCGCTGCCTCTGTCATCGCGCGGTGGGCGGCTATGGCCTGCCCGATATCCGGCGCATGCACCGCACCGTCGTCGGCGGTGACGGGCCCTTTGCGGATCAGGCGGCGGCGTAAATAAAACCCCGCCACGGCCCCGAAGACCGGGCGGGGTTTATTGTACCGCGGCATTGCCCGTCATGCCCCGGGGTTGAGGCCTCCCTGTCTTGGCCACATTCCTTCAAATCGATCAGACAAAAACGCCCGCCGCGCCGATCACCATGCCGCACATGATTACGGCCGAGAAAGCGGCGCCGCTCAACAGGGCGCCGATATAGAAGGCGGGACTGCGTACTTCACCAAACATCGCTCCACTCCTTGGGTTTAGCGGGCCTTCATGGCCCTCGATAGAGTTCGATCAAAGTCACGCACAGCCTGTCCGGAAATCCGTAACGGCGGGCTAAAAACTGTCAGTAACGGAAAATGAACAAAAACCGGCGGAATTCTCTAAAATTTTAGGGGAATTCGCGGGGCGTTTGACGGGTTTCGGCCGCCGGGCATTTGCACGCGGTCAGGAATTTCGAAAAGAGACGTTTTTTCAACTTCTTGCGGGAAATCGGTATCGCCAGTTCCCGCAGCGGAAATTTGCCCGACGCCACGCGCCATAGAGACACCCGCCCATTTGCGCCGAATTTCCCTCGAATTTTAGATAATTCCGTACTGATCCACGCGCGCGAGCGCTACCTGACGGCCTCGCTCCTCGGAGCCACAGCGCGCTGGCCGGCCTTCGAGGTCGACAAGGAACTCCTCGAACAGGGGGACGGATGAATCACTAGTATGAGAAATATATCGAGCACGCCAACCGGCCGATCAAAGAAGCGGTTTAGTTCTCCGCGCCGGAATAGGCATACATATCGACAAGCTCCAGCACATTGCCGTCGGGATCGGGGAAATAGATGCTGCGCCCGGTCACCACGGCTTTTTCCTTCCGCTCATCGACCAGAATGATCTCAATGCCCTTGTCCTTGAGGTATTGGAGCGACTCATCGAACTTGTCGGCATCGATGTGAAAGGCGTGATGCGC
>Ga0181582_10002089_pt1 | contig 15815 bp, 6 predicted proteins | sample 071ome_32_FD_132438 | JGI IMG/M metagenome (GOLD analysis project Ga0181582, IMG submission 132438) | Coastal salt marsh microbial communities from the Groves Creek Marsh, Skidaway Island, Georgia - 071405AT metaG (megahit assembly) | ecosystem: Environmental > Aquatic > Marine > Intertidal zone...
AAGGGGGAGGCCCACGACGACGAGATCAACTTCATCCGCGACGAGTACGAGGCCGAGATCGAGCGCCTGAACGAGAAGTGGGCGGCCGGCCCAGGTGAGCAGGCGCCGCCCGCCGCGGCGGCCCCTCGCCACCCGCGCCCCGCGCCCCGCGCCCCGACCCCCCCCCCCAGCGCCCGCCCCGCAGGCGCGGCCGAGGCGACCCTGCGCGAGGAGATGGAGGCGGCCAGGCAGAGCGCCGGGGAGAGGCACGCGTCGGAGCTCGAGAGCCTCCGCGCCGAGCTCGCCAAGGAGGAGACGCAGAAGGAGCGGGCCCTCGCCGGGTGGAGGGAGGCCCACGACCGGCTGACGGCGATGAAGGACAACGCGGCCGAGGCGCGGGCCGAGGTGGCGCGGGCGCGGGAGGAGCTGGAGGCGCGGGGGCGGGCCGCGGAGGAGGAGCGGAGGGCGCTCGCGGCGGAGAGGGAGCGCGCCCTGGCCGAGGCGGCCGCCGAGCGCGAGGCCCTGGCCCGGGAGCTGGGGGCGCGCGTGGCGGCGGCCGAGGCGGCGGCGGAGGAGGCGAGGCGCGCCCACGCGGCCGACGCGGCCCGCATGGAGGAGGACGCGGCGCGGGAGAAGGCGGCGCGCGACGCCGACGCCGGCGAGTACCGGCGCCTCGCCGAGTCGGCCCGGCGCTGCGCGGCGGCGCTCCGCCGGGGCGCGTCGGACGGCGCGGCGGCGGCCAGCGCCGGGGAGGCGGAGCGGGCGCGGCTGGCCGCCCGCGTCCGGGACCTCGAGGCCGCCGACGGCGCCCTCCGCGGCGAGCTCGAGTCGAGCGCCGCCGCCGCCGCGGGCCAGGCGCGCGAGGCCGAGTCTGCCCGGGCCCTCGCCGCGGCCCTCCGCGAGCAGCTCGAGGCGGCGCAGCGGGACGCCGGGAAGCTGGCCGAGGAGGCGGCCTGCCGCGCGGACGAGCTGGAGCGGGCGCTGGCCGAGGCGCGCCGGGAGCGGGACGGCGCCGCGGCGCGCCTCGCGCGCTCCGAGGGCGCCCTGGAGAGCGCCCGCGCGGCCCTGGCCTCTGCCGAGGCCTCCCACCTCGAGGCGCGGCACCGGGGGGACCACGCGGTGGCGGCGCTGGAGCAGGAGCGGGAGGCGCTGCGGGGCGAGGCGCGGGCGGGGCGGGAGGAGGCCGAGGCGGGCAGGAGGCGCGCCGCGGAGCTGGAGGGCGTCGTGGCGGGCCTGCGGGCGGAGCTGGGGGAGCGGGAGGGGGAGGCGCGGGCGGGCGCGGGGGAGCGCGCGCGGCTGGCGGAGCGGGCGCGGGAGCTGGAGGGGGCCCGCGAGGAGCTCGAGCGCGGGGCCCGGGAGGCGCAGGCGGACCTCCAGCGCCGCCTCGACGACGCCGTCGCCGCCCGGGGGGCGCTCGAGGAGGCGCTGGCCGCCGAGCGGCGGGCGGCCGAGGGGCTCCGGGGCGAGGCGGAGGCGGAGCGGCGCCGGCGGGCGGCCCGGGAGGCGGAGCTGGCGCGGGAGTTCGAGGGCGCCGAGAGGGAGAGGGGCGCGGAGCGGGACCGGGCGCTCCGGGAGCTCGAGGACGCGCACGCCGCCGCGGCCGCCGCGCTGCGGGAGGAGGCGGCGGGGCAGCGCTCGCGGGCCGAGGCGCTCTCCGCCGAGGCCGCGGCCCTGGGGCGGCGGCTCCGGGAGGAGGGCGCCGCCGCGGCGGCCGCGGCCGAGGCGGCGGCGGCGGAGCACCGGGCGGCGCTCGCCGAGGCGCGGGGCGGCCGGGAGGAGGCGGAGCGCCGGGCGGCCGAGGCGCGGTCCGAGGCGGCGCAGGCCCGGGAGCTGGCGGCGGCGCTGCAGGAGGAGCTGTCGGGGCTCCGCGAGGGCGCGGAGGGGGCGGCGGCGGCGCGGGAGGCCCTCGGGGCGCAGCTCCGGGCCGCGGAGGAGCGGCGCGGCGCGCTGGAGGCGTCCCTGGGGGAGGAGCGGGCCGCCGCGGGGAGGCTGCGCGGGGAGGTGGCGGAGGGGGCGCGGGAGGCGGAGCGGCTGGCGGGGCAGGTGGGGCGGCTCGAGTCGAGGTGCGCGGGGCTGGAGGAGGACGCGGCGGCGTCCAAGAGGCAGGTCGAGGCGCTCGAGGGCGCCGCGCGGGGGCTGCGGGAGCGGCTCGGGACGGCCGAGGCCGAGAGGTCCCGGTCGGACCGGCTGCTGGCCGAGGCCCGCGGGGAGCTGGCGGAGGCGCGGGAGGCGGCGGAGCGGGCGGCGGCGGAGGCCGGGGCCCGGCACGAGGCCGCCGTGAAGGCCGCGGAGGACGCGGGGCGCGAGCGGGCCGAGGCGGCGCGCGCCGGGGCGGCGGCGGCGGCGGAGGAGGCGGCGCGGGCGGCCCGGGGGGCGGCCGCCCGGGAGCTCGCGCAGGCCCGGGACGCCGTCCGCCGGGAGGTGAACGCCGAGTGGGCCGCCAAGCTCGAGGGCGAGGTCGCCCGGGCCACCGCGGAGCTCGCCGGGACGGTCAAGGCCCTCCGCGGGGACGCCGCCCGGGCCGCCGCCGAGCTCGCCGGCGCCCGGGAGGAGGCCGCGGGCCTCCGGGCGGGGCTGGAGGGCGCCCGGGAGGAGGCGGCCGCGCGGGACGCCCGCGTCGCGGCCGTGTCGCGGGCCCTGGCGGACCGGGAGGAGGAGCTCGGGCGCCTCCGCGGGGAGCTCGAGGCGGCGGTCGCCGACGCCGCGCGGCACCGCGAGGAGGTCTCGGGGGCCCGGGAGGCCTACGCCCGGCTCGCGCTGGAGAACAAGGGCGCCCGGGAGGCGGCGGAGCGGGACCGCGCCGAGCACGAGCGCGCGCTGGGCCGCGAGTGGGCCCGGGGCCGCGACGAGGGGGCCGCCCAGCTGGCCCGGACCGAGGAGCTCCTCGCCCGGGCCGAGGTGGAGCTCCTCCGCAAGGGCCCCCGCCCGCAGGACATGCGCGAGATCCGGGCGCTCAAGGAGGCGGCGGCGGAGCGGGACGCCCGCGTCGCCCAGCTCGAGGCGCAGGCCCGGGACCTCGCCCTGACCCTCCGCGACCGCGAGGACGCCTACACGCGCACGTTCCGCGGGGACCCGGGGGGGGGGCGCGCGCTGGGGGGGGCCGCGGCGCGGGCGGACGCCCGGGCGCCGACGACCGTCCAGCCCACGGACCCCGCCGAGGTCCTGAAGTGGCTCCGGGGCGGGTCCGCCCCCCGGGCCGCCCCCCGCCCCGCCTTCGGGTCCTCCGGGGCGTCCCCCAAGTTCAACTACCGCACGCCCGGCGGGGCCGTGGTCCGCGAGCCCGGGTCCCCGGTCGCGCCCACCTCCAAGTCCTTCTACGGCGCGACGCCGGGGGGCGCCGGGGCGCGCCCGGGCCCCCGCGCCGGCAGCGCCCGGGGGTCGGCGCCCGCCTCCCCGGGGCGCGCGGCGCGGGTGCCGGGGGGCGGGGGGGTGTACGGCGGCGCGCCGGCGCCCCTCAGCCCCCCCCCGGGCGCGTACCACGAGCCCGCCCCCCCCCACGTGGAGCGCCGCGGCATCTCCGTCCAGGACGTCCTCTGAGGCCGCCCGCGGCGCCCGCCCGGCGCCGGTTGAACCCCGGCCCCCCGCCCGCCCCCGCCGCCCGCGCCCGCGCCCGCGCCCGCGCCGCCCGCGCCCGCGCCGCCCGCCGCCCGCCCCGCGTCAGTCGAGGCCCTCGAGGTCGAGCGCGGAGGGGAGCGGGCCGCCGCCCGGGGCGCCGGCGCCGGGCCCCGGGAGCGCGGCGAGGGACCCCGGCGCGGTCCCCGGCGCCGGGAGGGACCCCGCCCCCGGCGGCCCCCCGCCGTCCGTCACCGCCGCGTTGCCCAGCCCGAGCCCCACCGTCGCGCCCGTCAGCGCCTTGACCTCCTCCCAGCCCAGCGCCGGGGGCCGGAAGGTCGCCAGGAACTCGGCGCCGCGCTCCTCCAGCACGGACCCCAGGAGCCGCGCGAGGTCCTCGACCGCGGCCGGGTGCTCCAGCAGCAGGTCCAGCTCGTCCGCGTCCAGGGCGAGCAGCTTGTCCTGCACGGGGCCGGGGAGGCCGTCCGGGAACTGGCGGGAGATCCGGAGCCTCATCCACTCGTAGTAGTGGAAGAAGCGGGGGCGGTCGCGGAGGACGCCGGGGCGGCGCCGCTCCCGCTCCACCTCGAGCCACCGCTGCAGCCCGCCCGCCGCCCCGCCGTCGAGCGCGGCCCTGTGGTCGGGGGGGCACCGGCGCCGGGCGGCGGCGTACTGGCGGGAGAGCCAGACGGACGGGGCCTCGTCGGGCGGCGGGGGGGCGGGGCCCCCGTCCGCGTCCCCGTGGCCGGGGCCGGCGCCCAGGGCGTCGGCCTCGGCCCCCCTCGGGAGGGGGAGGCCCCGGAGGCCGAGGGCGATGGCGAAGCTCATGGCCGCGGCGGTGGCGTCGCCGGCCGCGTGGTGGGACAGGGCGAGGGCGGCGTGCGCGGCCGGGAGGGCCGGGGGCGGGGGTGCCCCGGCGGGGCCCCGTCCCGGGACGCAGCGCGACACGGCGCTCCGGGCGTCCTCGACGGCCTGGTCGGCCTGCGGTGGCGGGCGCGGAGGTGGGGGTGGTGGGCCCGGCGGGGGGGCGGAGACGGGGAGGGGGGACGTGCATCGGACCGCGCCGCGGCTCCTCTCACCACTCCTGCGACCCGATACGCGTGGCTCCGGGCGATGTAGAGCCTGATCTTCCTGCTGTTTGGGTTTCCGCTGGACGCGTCGTCCTCCATCGCGCGGAAGTCGTCCCCGAGCCCGGGCACCGTCGCGAACGCGGTCTGGAGGGAGGCGCGGACTCTCTCGGGGGCCATCCTCCGCGACTTTGGCACGATGCGCAGCCATTTTCCGTCCCTCGCGCTGAGGAAGCCAGGGCGCTCCCCTTCCTCCACGCCGCGCGAGAGGGTCGCGGACAGCTCGCGCGCCGACTCCGTGTCGAAACCGCACCCCGTTTCTACCATTTTTCGGGGATATCCCTGCCGCGATGCCGAACCCGGGCCAGATCACGGCGCGTGGGGTCCCAAGGACGGCTTTCCCCCCCGCGGGGACGCCCGAGGGCCTTCAAACCCCGCGCCATGACGCGGCCACCCCTTCGTCTTCCCGCCCCCACGCGCCCCCCCCCGGGGCGCGGTCGGTCAGGCCCCCGGGCGCACCCCGCGCACCTCGAAGTAGTGGGGCGCCAGCTCGGTCAGCCACGACGACTCGATCGCAGTGACCCCCTGCATCTCGTACACGCCCCCCACCGTCTGCGCCGCGCTCGCGAAGACGACCCACTGCGGGAGGCACCCCGAGAGCACCGACGACCGGTGCAGGCGGAGCACGGGCGGCGGGCGGTACGACCCCCCCGGCCCGGCGCTGCCCCCGCCCCCCCGGACCATCCGGTAGCTGGGCCCCGCCCCGTCCGCCCCGTGCGGCGCCCCCTCCGGCTGCAGCACCGCCGCGTTCGCGAAGAACCCCGCGGCCACCCCGCGGCACACGTCGTCGGCGCTGGCGTCCCCGTCGCTGGCGGTGCTCATCCCCAGGCGCTCCATGTGCCGCAGGATCTGCGCCCGGATGTCGGACGCCCGCAGGAGCCCCTTCTGGTGCACCCCGACCCGGGCCGCGAACTGGGCGCGCCGGCCGGCGCGGTCCCAGGCCTCCCACACGTTGAGGGCCGTGACGAGGTCGCCCTCGGCCACCCAGAAGCGGCTCTTGGCCTCGTCCTGCAGCCGGTTGCCCCCCGGGGCCCAGATCGACGGGACCCCCAGCGTCGCCGCGCACGTGGCCATCTCGCGCGGGCACCCGTGCTCGCTGGCCCACAGCAGGCAGCGGGCGAGCATGGGGGCCACGGGGAGCTCGCTCATGCGCACCCCGGCAGGCCGCGTCAGCGCCGTGCCCTCGTCCAGCGCCCCGAGCACGAAGAGCGTCTCGAGCGCCCGGACCATGGCCTCCGCCGGCGGGGCGCTCAGCCAGGGGAACCGCACCAGGTTGTCGACCCCGAGGCTCTTGAGGCGGAGCACGGCCCCGGACAGGTCGCTGCGCTGGATCTCGGGCACGTCGGCGGCGGGGAGCCTGAGGAAGTCCTCCTCCGTGCACAGCCGGAAGCAGTGCCCGGGGCGCACGCGCCCCGCGCGCCCCGCCCGCTGCCGCGCGCTCTGGTGGCTGCAGGGCGCCACCGCCAGCGACTCGAGGCCCGACACGGGGTCGAACACGCGCTGCTTGACGAGGCACGAGTCGACGACGTGCACGACGCCCTCTATCGTGATGCTGGTCTCGGCCACGTTGGTCGCCACGATCACCCGGCGCTCCCCGCGCCGCGCCGGGGCCAGGCACTCGGCCTGCGCCGCCGCCGGCAGCCCCGCGAAGAGCGGCAGCGCCCGCAGCCGCAGGCCCCGCCCGCCGCGCGCCTCCCCGGCCGCCTCCCGGAGCAGCCCGACGGCCCGCTCGCACTCCTCCTGGCCCGTCAGGAACACCAGCACGTCCCCCGGCACCCCCGCCCCGTGCACCGCGACGGCCGCCTCCACGGCCGCCCGCACGTAGTCGCTCGTCGGCTCACGCAGGTAGTGCACCTCGACGTCGTGGAGGCGGCCCTCGACGGAGATCACGGCGGGCTTGCCGCTCACGTGCCAGCGCTTGGCCCGGTCGGCGTCGGACTCGGGCGCCCAGCGGCTCGCCTTGCGCGCCCCGTCCCCCGCCCCGCCGCCGCCGCCGCCGCCGCCCTCGCCCTCCCACCCGGCGGGGGGCTTCCCCGGGCGCCAGGGGTGCTCGAAGAACTCGGCGAAGCGCTCGGCCTCGATGGTGGCGCTCGACACCACCACCCGCAGGTCCGGCCGCCGCCGCTGCACCCGCCGCAGCAGCCCCAGGAGCAGGTCGGTGCCGCTGGACCGCTCGTGCGCCTCGTCGACCACCACGACCGAGTAGCGCTCGAGGAGCGGGTCGCTGGACAGCTCCTGGAGGAGGACGCCGTCGGTGACGAAGCGCAGGGTCGTGAGCCCGTCCGTGCTCACGTCCTGGAACCGGATCGAGTACCCCACCTCGTGCCCGAGCTCGCAGCCCACCTCGGCGGCGACCCGCTCGGCCACCGCCGTCACGGCCAGGCGCCGCGGCTGCGTGCACACGACGCTGCGGCCGGCGCTGGCCCACCCGGCCTCGCGCAGGTACTGGGGGATCTGCGTGGTCTTCCCCGACCCCGTCTCCCCGATCACCACGACCGTCGAGTGGTGCTCCACGAGGTACAGCAGCTCGGTCCTGAAGGCGCGGGGGGGGCGCGGGGGGGGGGGGGTCGTTGGGGGACCGGGGGGGGCCGCGGGCCCGCCGGGGGGGGGGCGGGGGGGGGGGGGGGGGGGGGGGGGGCGGGGGGGGGGCGGGGGCCCGCGGGGGCCGGGGGGGGGGGGGGGGGGGGGGCGTCCGCACCTCTTCGAATAGATCGGCAGCGACCTCCTCCTGTCCGCGACGCTCCCTCGGTCGCCCGGCCCTCCCGCGTGCCTGAGGAGCGGCCCCTCCCCCGGCCTCTCCTCGAGCAACCCTGTCGTCCCGGCGTCATACGAGATGCCCATGCTCCTCTGCTGGAGAGCACCGGGCCTCAAAAACCCGCTCATCCCGTCCCGACGCGCCCCCGATCCCGCTTCTCGCGGGGTTTGGGGTGCTTGAGACCCTTCCCAGGTGCCCACCGGTGCTGGGGACAGGCTGGCCCCGCTACAACGCACGCATGGGGGCCATCAAAGGAGATGCTCCTCCGCCCTCCGAACCTCTTATCCAGTACCCAAGCTTGCGGGGCGAGGGAGAGGCCAGTCGTCTGAGAAGGGAGCGGGGGCATCCTCCGCGACCCTGTGGGGGACAGACAAGCACCCGCGTCGGGCCCACGCCGGCGACGAGTCCGAGGGGGCGGGGGCCCCACGGCAGGCGGGGGGGCTGCCGCACCCAGATGGCCCCCGGAGACACGCGCACGCGCATTTCTCGCACATATACCCCGCGAAACGGCGCCGCATCGCTCCGTTCCGTGCATCGACTGCCGAGGCACCCCCGCCCCCCTCGAGAAATCCTCCTCCCCCGGCCCCCTCGCGTGCAACTGCGATCGCACCTCCGACGCGGATGTGGGTGCCCTTCGTCGGCATCACTGTGGGGGCAATCGTTCTCACTCTCGCCACGGAAAAACTCACCGGCAAGGCGTTCTCCGAGAAGTCGTCCGCGACCCCCACGGGGTCCATCAAGCAGCTCCCCTCCGGCGACCCCAACAGCAAGGGCACCGGGCAGACCGCGTTCAAGGTGCGAGCTCCTACCATCGCCCCGTCGGCCTCCGTGGTCCCGCGCCACCGCCCTTCCCGGCGCCCCACCACGCGCCGTCCTCTGGACCCCTGCCCATCGACCCCCTCCGCCGGGCACCCCCGCCGCAGGCCGACCTCTGGAAGCGGACCCGCCAGTTCATCAAGAGGGCCCCGAAGTAACCAGCCATGGCCGCCCTCCCCGCCCGCGCGCCCTGCGCCTCCGTCGCCCCCGCCGCGCGGTCCCCGGCCCCCGCCTCGGCCGTGCCGCCCCTGCGCCGCGGCCCCCCCGCCCCCGGGGCCCCGGCCCCGTGGCGGCGGTCCCGCGTGCGCGCCGCGGCCGGCCCCATGTCGGCGGCGCAGCTCGAGACCAAGCTGAGCCTCGCGTCGTCCATCGGCAAGCTGGACCTGTCGGACTGCGGCCTCGAGGAGCTGCCCGCCGGGGTGTGCGCCATCGACGGGCTGGAGGAGCTGTCGCTGTCAGGGAACCGCCTCCGCACCCTGCCCGAGTCGATCGGGGGCCTGACGCAGCTCAAGAAGCTCGGGCTCGCCGGGAATTGCCTCGAGGAGCTGCCCGAGTCGATCGGCCGGCTGACCGCCCTCGACGGCCTGTGGCTCCACGGCAACTGCCTCCGCGCGCTGCCCGACTCGATCGGGGACCTCGGGTCGCTGTCGGCGGTCAACCTTTCCGGGAACTTCCTGACGCGTCTCCCGGCGTCCATCGGACGCCTGGCCCGGCTCGAGTCCCTGGGCCTCGCCGGGAACGAGCTCGAGGCCCTCCCCGAGTCGATCGGCGCCCTCTCCCGGCTCCAGGCCGTGTCGCTGCACGGGAACCGCCTCGTCTCCCTCCCCGCCTCGTTCGCGGGGCTCACGGCGCTGCAGTCGGCGTCGCTGCAGGGGAACCGCCTCGCGTCCCTCCCGGAGGACCTGTCCGGCCTCGCGTCGCTGCTCACCCTCAACGTCGCCGACAACGCCCTCGCCGCGCTCCCCGCGTCCCTCGCCCACCTGCCCCGGCTCGCCGTCCTCGTGGCCTACGGGAACCGCCTGGGCTCGCTCCCGCCTGGGCTCCTCGCGGCCCCGGCCCTGCGCCAGGCGTGGCTCGAGGGCAACCCTCTGGACGCCGCGGCGGTCGCCGCCGCCGCCGCCGACGTCGGGCCCCTCGTCAAGGCCCTCGGGCTGGACGCGTCGCAGGTGGCGGGGCTGCCCGCCGACGCGGCGGGGCGGCTGTCGGCGGGCCCGCTGCGGACCTCGGCGATCTGCCCGGCCCCGTCCGGGGCCACGCACGGGTACCTCAAGGTCGCGGCCGGACCCGGGCAGGCGCCCCGGGCAGAGCGGGTCCTGGTGGTGGCCATGGGGTCGGCGCCCGGGGACCCCAACTGGGCGGGGCTGCTGCGGCGGACGCGGGAGGAAATGGAGCAGCGGGGGACCCCCGGGGCGGACTTCGACGTCATGTACGTGGTCGACCCGCACCGGGCGTGGTACGGGGGCGGGGACGCGGACGGGGCCGGGCTGGACCACTACCGCGGGGCCGTGGCGCGGGCGGCGGCAGAGTACCGGGGGACGGTGACGCTGGGGGACTCGATGGGGGGCTCGGCGTGCCTGCTGATGAGCGACCTGGCGGACGTGAGCCTGGCCTTCACGCCGCAGACGCAGCTGACCGAGTGCTCCATTCGCCCGGGGCGGCCCCGCGAGTGGCTGGCGCGCGTGGGCGAGGCGTGCCGCGAGCGGGTCGCCGAGGCGGGCCGCGCGGGGCGGCAGGTCCGGGTGCTGACAGGGTCCTGGAAGCACGACCTGGACCAGGCACGGTTCGTCGAGGACCTCGAGGGCGTCGACCTCGAGGTCTTCTCCTTCGACTCGCACCGTCTCGCCAAGTGGCTCGACTCGCAGGGTCGCCTGGCGCCGATCGTCGCGAGCGGGATCGCCGCTGCGGCCACGGGGGAGCGCCTCCCGAGCGCCGGCACGCCCGCGGGGGTCCGCCTCAGCAATCTCCTGTGACACGCCGGTCGAAGGGGTTCAAACGGGCCGCCGCGCCGCGCCGCGGCCTCAGTCGGCGGCGGGCGGCGGGGCCGCGTTCTCCACGCTCTCGCGCTCCCCCCCGGGCCTCGCCAGGCCGTACTTGGCGTGCTCCACGAGCAGCGTGTCCCCGCTGGAGAACTCGTATCGCGACACGGGGAGCCCCGGGAACATGAGCACCTCCCGCTCTGCACGGGGGTCCGCGGGGACCCGCGTCAGGCGGAGCAGCGACTCGTGGACGCCCGTGGCGCGGCCCAGCTCGGCCGCCAGGCGCATGACTCTCCACCGCGTCGGGACTTCCATGGGCCGCTCCTCCTCCCCGAAGAGGTCCAGGCGCACGCGCACCACGTCGGGCGGCGGCGACAGGTCCACGTCTGCCAGCGGGGCCACTTCCCCGTGCACCGCGGCGAGCTCCCAGTACCGCCGGGGCTTGCGCTCGGCCGAGTGGAGGTGCCGGAGGAGGGCGCGCTCGGCGGCGGAGCGCTCCCCGTCCGTGACCTTGGACCCGTTGAGCGTCTCCACGCCGGGCAGCATGGCCACGAGCAGCTTGAAGGTGTCCTCCCCCGGGAGGCTCCGGACCAGTGGGGTGCTGCTGACCCGCACGTCGCGGAGCGCCGGGAGGGCGCGCAGGGCGTCCAGGGACGCGAGATCGTCGATGTGGGTCTCCGACATGTAGAGAGACTCGAGGGCCGCGAAAGACGCCGGTGGGGAGCCCCCCGACGACCCGGCCGGGCTCGGGTTGGCGACCGTGTCCTCGTCGTCCGCCCCCCCCGCACCGGGGCCGACCTCGCGGCCCCAGTCGGCGGCGAGCCGGGCGTCCTCGAGAAATCCCGTCAGGGTGAGGGGGTTCCCGCCCACGGACAGCGTGCGCAGGCCCGGCAGCCCGCGCAGCGGCAGCACGTCGCTCAGGCACCCGAGCCGATTCTCATTGAGAAACAACGTCCGCAGGCCCGGGCCGAGGCCGGCGGCCAGGGCCCCCACCTCGGCGGCCGTCTCGAGCGAGTTGCCGCAGAAATGGAGCTCCTCGAGCGCCTCCAGGCGTGACGTCCACTCGGCAGCCGTCGAAGCCAGCAACCCCGTGTTGCTCAGGCGGAGGTGACGCAGCGTGCCCAGCGCTGGGAGGACCTGCCCCCCGCCCGGGTGCCCGGGCTCGGGCGCGAGGGCGTTGTTCGACAGGGATAGATACGTCAGGTTCGGGACATGCCGCAGCACCTCGGCCACCTGGGCGAGGCCTGGCCCGAAGAGGTTGTCTGCGAGGTCGAGCGAAGTCAGGGTCCTGACAAACGCTGAAACGTCCCCCATGCGGCCCGCGCCGCCGATGCGCCTCCCGACCATGATGGCCTGCTCCATCGCATCGATGGACCGGGGCATGACGACGCGGATGTGGTGAAAGTCGGCGTCGTCGTGGCTATAGCTGTCGAGGAACTCCGCAGCGAAGGGCACGGACCCGAGGACCTTGCTGGGGCGCACGAACGAGGCCGAGCCGCCCCTAAGACACTCAAAGTAGCGCTCCCCGGCGACGCTACCGTCGTGGTTCCCGCGGGTGGCGTCGTCCCCTGCGAGACGGCCCGGCGGGGGAGGGGATGGGCTCGGGGTGGTGGCGGGACGCGTGCTCATCGCGTCACGGATGACGAGTGCGGGTGACAGCGCCGGTGGGGACACTTTCGGGGCGTTCGACGGACGATCCGAAAGATACAGCGAGAAAGTTCGGCCTCGTGTCGAAGAACGCCGCTCCGCGGTTGTGGGAGGTGAGCGGAAACCGGCGAATTAGGGCGAGTGAAGCGGGGGCGCTCGGGACGCATCGAGCGCGCCTCGCCGGGGAGTGAGACTCACACTCGACTCCTATCCACGTCCCAGTCACGATCCTCCCGTCCCCCGCGCTCTTTAGCGGCCCAATGTAACGGACCGTTCCCTTGTAGAGTGCGTCATGGCTGAGGACTCGCTCCCCGACAGCTGGTCTCTCCACGCCGTCCAGGGGCTCCATGGCGGCGCGCTCAGCGAGGCGATCGACAGTGGTAACCGAGGGCGGTGTGCTCGTGGCGCCCCCGGGCACCTCGATGGTTTGCCCGTCCCCGCGCGGGCGCCCAAGCTCTCGGGGTGGGGGCGCCTCGCCCTGCCAGTGTTGACCGTGTCGGACCGGCGGACCAGGGTCCGGAAGACGCGATTCAACGGCGGAGGACCGAGCCTCAGTCGGCGCGGTCGTCGTGCTCGTCGGCCCGCTGCCGCTTCCCCCCGCCGCCCCGCCCCTCGTCCGCCTCGTCCACCGCCATGCCATCGCCGCCCTCGCCGGGGCCCCCCCGCTCCCGGCGGTCCTCCCGGTCCCTGCCGCGGCGCTTGCCGCCGCCGCGGCGGAACTGCGGGACGGGCATAGTCTCAGCCTTGCCCCACCCGCCGCGGTCGGCGTCGAAGTCGTTCCGCATGTCGTCCCGCACCTGCCCCCCGCTGAGCCCGCGGCCATACTGCCGCCCCTCCTCGAACCCCCAGTCGATGTCGACGCGGATGATGCGCCCATCGATGCACGTCCCGTTCAGGTACTTGGTCGCGTGCAGCGTGTCCTCCCTCGTGTAGAACATGACGAAGCAGAACCCGCACGGCGTGTGCCGGTGCCGGTCCAGTCCCATGATGATGCGCCGCACATCCCCGACCTTGGAGAAGACCTCGTGGATCTGCTCCTCGGTCGTGTAGAACGAGAGGTTACCCACGTAGACGGTTGTCGACCGCTCCAGGGCGTCGTAGTAGTCCTCCTCCTTGTTGCCCGCCCGGAGGAACTGCCGGTCCACGTACGTGGTCTTGGGCACGCTGCAGGGGCAGGGAGGGGGGGGACCAGGCGACGCGGTCGGGGGGGCCATCGGGGGGAAGCGGCGCGGAGAAGCGGGGTTGTCGTAAATGGGAGCGTTCTCGCCCAGATGGCGTCGAAATACATCATCTGAGACCATTAGGATGCGTGTCATCGCGGCCATCACGCCCGGTGGGCGGGAGTCGGGGGAAACGCCTGGGGCGGGGGGATCGGGGGGGGAAACCGCGAGATGCGGGCCGGGGGATCGATCCCTGGGAGTCGCGGTCAGTCACAGCGGTACTACAGCGCGTGATTGACGCGCAAGCTCCCACGGATTCCGCGACAGCTCCCCCGGAGCCGGTGCCACGGGCCTCCCACGTCGAGGCCTCCGCGGGCGGGAGCTCTTACCTCAGCTGGCGGAACAGCTTCGCCATCTTTCGCAGGCAGGCCCACTCCCCTCAATCCTTCACACAATGTCTCTGCGACGGAGACGTGTCCTTCCCCCGTGCGCCCGCTCCTCGCGCGGTCCTCGGCTCTGCTCTGGCTTCCCCGACACTTGTCACGCCGGTGAAACGCACCAAGGAGCCGGATGGGGGCGCGAGGATGCTGACACAGTTGCGGCAGGCGCACGGATGACCCGAAAGAGCCGCGCAGGGAGCGCGACGCCTCCCCCGGGCAGTGTAGCGCCTCTGACACGCGGTGGCCCAGCCGCCTGAGTCGTCGTGGGACAGGGTCAGCTCCTCAGGGTCAGCTCCTTTCTACTTTCTACTACGGGAAAAGCGGTAGTGCTCTGCTTCCTAATCATGGAGTGGGGGGGGGAGGTCACCGGGGCGCCTCGTGCTCCCCCCCGGCCCCGCTACGACGTGCCCTCCTTCCGGGCCCGGCAGTCGCCCTGGTCCGCCAGCGCGATGCCCATGTAGGACAGGTGGTCCGAGACGCTGGTGCAAGGCCCGATGCCGTCGAACCCGCACGCCCCGCCGTAGCAGGTGGGGTCCTCCCCCGACCCGTCGCACCACCGCGCCACCACGAGGCCGGGCAGGTCGTCTCTCGTGACCGTGTAGAGCTCCCGAGGGGCGTGGTGGAACCCGGCGAAGGCGGGCGGGAGGCTGGGGACGACGTCGTGGTTGTGCGTCACCCGCACCGACTCGTCCAGGAGTCCCAGCAGCATCTTGCCAAAGTCCTCGTTCCCCACCCGCGGGGACCCGAACGTGTGCACCGTCACTTCCACGTCCCGCCCCACCAGGGCCAGCCCAAGGTCTGCCGCTGCCACCTGCGCCATCGCGCCCCCCAGGCTGTGCCCAGCCACCAGCAGCCCCGGGCGCCCCCTGATCCACCCGGACTGCTCCTCCAGCACCCGGTCGACCGCCGCCGTGACGCGGCCCTTCATCACCGAGTCATGGTACGCCTCGTAGAAGCCGCGGTGGACCCGCACGTCGAGCCTGGGGTCCACGCCGTCCTGGCGGGGGTACTGGAAGTCCGTGTGGAAGAACTTGAGATCCTGGATCCAGTTGTCCAGCGACGTCGACTGCGTGCCCCGGAAGGCCACCACGGCGGACCTCAGCGACGGCGCGTAGCCGACGAACGCCTGGAGGTTGTAACCGTCGTCGACGATGATGTCCGCCACCTGGAACCCCTCCATGCCGTACCCCTGGCAGGCCCTGCAAGACCAGTCTGCGGGGGACGGCGCGGGGGTGCTCGGCATGAGGGGATGAGCCTCAGCAGGGGGCGCGTCGCAGGGCGGGAGGGGGGAGCTCCTCCACCTTGGATGTGGGTGGTGTCCGTGCAGTACGCCAGGGACGCGAACCACGCCGAGGCCCTCAGCTTCGCAAGGTCGACGTCTCGCCCATTGCGTCCCTCGACCTGCGTGAGGCGGATGTCGGGGGTCGTGCTTGGCGATGTTGCCAGGGTCAAGGAACCCTCCTCCTCTGGGGACCATGTCTTCGAGCTTGCGCGGGGTGTTTCGTTCGTGAACTGACACTTTGACGTCGACAGATGGGTCGATATTGATAAGAATAAACGTCACGGGATCAGTGGAGGCATGATGTCTCGACGGGGGAGGGGTGCGGCTCCGACAAATTGGGCCTCACCCTCCAGTGCACGTCATCAGCACTCCTGGTTCCCGGGACTCTTGGCTCCCGGGCCGCCCATGACCGCCCCACGAAAAGCACCGCTAGAGTCAACAGTGCCAGAACCGATGGACTTCGACGCCCCTCCATCCCTTTTCCAGCCCCCCCCGGGAGCAAACCCTAAATCGTGAACTTCGACGTCGAGGGGACACCCTCCCCGGCGACGAGAACCCCTTTTGGCGCTCTGTGGCGTGTAATCTATTGGTGTGCGGGTCGATTTTGTCTAATCATCGGGCCTGGACAGGCGCGAGCGCACCAGAGAGGCCGCCTGGTGCCTGAGGTGCAAGTGGCACACCACGGTTTTCCCGCGCTCTCACCCTCTCCCGTCGCCCTCTCCCCCTCTGGTGCCCTCCTCCCTCCGATGGGTATCCAGTCTATCCTGAAACTGCACACGCATACGTGGGTCCTATCCGTCTCCCAGTGATACCCCCGACGCGAGGAGAAGCGCACGAACGTCCCCCGCGGACGAGAGACTTTGGGAGCCGATTCCGGCCACTTTCGAAGGGTCGGATACAACTCGTCGGCATTCCCGTGTCCAGGTCTCCTATTTACAGGGTGTAGTACAGGTGAGCGTCGAGGGATGTCGGGAATCACGGCCAAGTTCCCTCGTAAGGTCGTTTACCCCCCCCCCCCCCCCCCCCCCCCCCCCCCCCCCCCCACACACCCCCCCCCCCCCCCCCCCCCCCCCCCCCCCCC
>Ga0181582_10002095_pt1 | contig 15793 bp, 15 predicted proteins | sample 071ome_32_FD_132438 | JGI IMG/M metagenome (GOLD analysis project Ga0181582, IMG submission 132438) | Coastal salt marsh microbial communities from the Groves Creek Marsh, Skidaway Island, Georgia - 071405AT metaG (megahit assembly) | ecosystem: Environmental > Aquatic > Marine > Intertidal...
ACAGGAACAGTTCCAGCCGCCTTGCGCCCCGTTCGGCGCGGGCGAGACGGTTGCACAGTGCCTCGGCGAGGTTGCGCACGGCTACCGCGATGTCCTCCTCGCGGCCCAGCGCCTCGGCAAAGGTGGTGCGTAGCCGCCAGACTGGCGCAGGAGCGTGGGGCGAGATCGGCTCATCAATCTGCCCGAAAGCCTGATCCAGCCGCCGGACGGGCAGTTCCCCGAACCGGCGCGCCAGCCCGGCGCGTGGCAGGGCCGCCAGGTCGGAAATCCGCCGCAGCCCCAGCCGTTTGAGGGATTCCACAGTTTCCGGTGGCAGACGCAGGGCCACAATGGGGAGCGCGGCGAGAGGTTCGTCGTGACCGCCTTCGGGCAGAATCACCACGTTTGGAGAGGGGCCCGGACGGCCGAAGCGCGCGGCAGCCCACGCTGCGCCCGCAGTGTCCGCCAGGCCTGCGCGCGCGGTGTAGCCGACCCGCTCAAGTCGGCCTGACATGTCCGATAGCATGGCGTCCTCTCCGCCGAACAGGTGCGCGCAGCCCGATATGTCGAGCCAGATGCCCGCCGCACCACCGGATTCCAGCCCAGAGGCGGCTGTCCACGGGGTGTAGCGCCCGCACCAGTCCGCCAGCGCGTCCAGCGCGGCGGCATCGCCCTCGGGATCGTGTTCGTGGACGATCACATCCGGCTCCAGCGCGCGGGCATCGGCCAGTGTCTGGCCTGGGAACAGACCCGCGGCGGCGGCGGCTAGGGTGACGGCAGCCAGGCGCACGGTCCCGCCTTCCGGGGCGGCAAGGGCCAGCGGATGCGTGTCGAACGGGGCCTCAGGCGTTACGGATACGCCGGGTTTCGCGGATCGTCGTGAAGCTCGGCGCAACTGTCTGCGGCACCGGTCGGTCGCGAAGCGGGGAAACCAGAGCGAAACCACCCGTTTTTGCGCCGCTTTGGGCATCGTCTGTACGGTCATCTCTCCATTCCAAATTCCAGGCGTGTGGCCGCCCGCCGCGCGCACGCAAGAGTTCAGCCCGCCAGCGCGGGTGGCCCGGTAGACGTTCCGGGGTCCAGACGTCCTCCGCGGGGCTGCCGGGTAGGGAGGAAACTCTCCACCGGGTGACACTCGCAGTTGGAGGCAGGGCGTTCTGCACGGATATGCGGGGGGACGTGCGCAGCAGCAAACCCAGCCCGCCACCGGCCTCGGCGGCAAGCTGTAGGCGGCGGCTAGCGGTGAGGTCCATGTCCTCGATCTCGGCGCAAACCAGTCCCACGGAGGGCGCGCGCAGGGCCTCTTCCAGCGCCCACAGGGCCGTGGTGGTGAACTCGGCACCTGTGGGGATGCGCACCACGATCAGTTCCGCGGGATCGAGGCCGTATTCCAGCAGGCCCGGCCCGTAGAGGCTTTCGCGCTCGGTGAGGCGCGGCGCTATCCAGATGACGGGTGCAGCGCGGGCCTTCTGGGCCTTTCCGGCAAGTGCGGCGGCGAAGGCCGTGACGGCACCAGAAACCCCGACTTCATATTTTATATGAGTTTTATCTCTTAATTGTTTTTCAATGAATTGTTCTGTTTTTCTAATGTTTTCACCAAGAAATTCATGGACGGCGCCCGTCACCAGCCCGCCCCAGGGCAGGTGACTGTCGATTTCCGGAATTCCCAGCGGAAGTGACCCGGCACAGTCCTGTGCACGCATGCTGCTTCCGTCGCGCTCGATGGCGGCAATGCGGCCACGCAGCCGCGCCAGAATTTCGGCGTCCGCAGGCACCTGTCCCGTTCCCTAGAGATCAAATGTTCTTATTTTGTTCTAATTGGGAAGTGGTAGGGAGTCAATCGGGAGTGCGGGTGGCGTTATTGCATCAGGCGCAGGTTGATCAGCTTTTTGTCGATCTCGTGGAAGACGTCCTGCGATCCACGTTCGACGGCGAATTAAAGTAATGGCCCGACGACATCCGCTTCGCATAGTCCGGAAACCAACCGAAATTCGATCTGATCGGGTCCACCTGTCTTGAACGGTGCGGGCGCCAATGGTCCAATCCCGAAAACCAAGGGAGCAAGGGCATATGGTGCAGGGCGCCTTCACGCTAGATGGTAAACGCGCGCTCGTGACGGGCGGTGCGAGCGGCATCGGTTCGACGACGGCCGGAATCCTGGCCGATCTCGGGGCGAACGTGGCGCTGGCCGATCTCGATATCGCCGGGCTTGAGGAGCGCGCAGGCGAACTGGGCGGCTGTCCGGTCTTCAGGTGCGACGTGTCCAACGAGGATTCCGCCGAAACCACGGTCCGCGAGGCGGCGGACGTACTGGGCGGTCTGGATGTCGTGGTCAACTCCGCGGGCCTCGTGGATGAGGTCAAATACGCGCTTGAGCGCGAGATCGGGCCGTGGCAGCGCATCCTCGACGTAAATTTCAAGGGCACTTTCCAGATCTGCCGCGCCGCCGCGCGTATCATGGTGCCCAACGGCTCAGGCTCCATTGTCAACATCGCTTCCGTGAACGGACCAGGCGGCTGGCCGCGGCGCACGGCCTACGGCCCGTCTAAAGCCGCGATCATCGCGCTCACTAAGGAGCTGGCTTGCGAATGGGGGCCGCACGGCGTGCGGGTCAACGCGGTAGGGCCGGGGTATGTGGCTACCCCCATGATCGCGGGGCTAATAGAAGACGGGAAGATTGATACCAACCGGATCAACAGCCGCACGCCGCTCGGCCGACTGGCGACGCCAGAGGATATCGGAAAGGCCATCGCATTCCTAGCATCGGACTGGGCATCATACATCACCGGTGAGACGCTTTTCGTCGATGGCGGCTGGATGGCCTATGGCGGAGCAGGGGACGTGAAGACGTTCTAGGGGTGGAGTTTTAATTACCCATGAGCCTGATGCAAAAAGAGCGTTTCCGTAAAAGGATCAAATTGATGTTAGAGGGCATAGCTTAATATTTATGACCCTAACTTAGCTTTATGCGCATAATATATATTATGTTAAATATGATATGATTATTTAAACTAAACCCTTAAGACCGGTTTTAGTGTTCTATTGTTCGGATTGCGCTTCTTCCGCCTGCCGTGCCGCCTCGACCTGTTTTTTCACGCTCAGGTCACCCGAGACCCAGGCATCGAGCGCCGGCTTGATCGCCTCGAACGGCTGATAACCTACCGTCAACGCCGCCATGCTGTCGTCCTCGCGAAGCACCACAGTCGGGAAGCCGGTCACGCCCGCTTGCTGGCACCAGCCAAAATCATCGACGGTCTGCTGCTTGATCGGCTCGGACTCGAACGCCAAACGGAACGCTTTGCGGTCGATCCCATCGGCCTCGGCGTAATCGAGGAAAGTGTCGAGTGACGTCGTGTCGCTATCCTCGACGTAATAGCCTTTGTGGATGCGCTCATAGAACGACAGGAACGCATCGGGTTTCAGGTTGCGCACGACCACGCAGGCCCGGCACGCGGGTTCGGTGTCCAGCACGAAGCCTTCGCGGTCGAAAAACGCATAGTTGAACGGCTGCCCGGTCGCCGCGGCGACCTGTTCCCAGTGATGCTTGATGGTCGCCTTGTATTGGTCGCTCATCGGTTCCGTATCGAAGGCGTGCAGCCCACCCAGCACTACGCGCAACGGCGCGTCGGCCCGGTATTCCTCCACCATCTGGTTCAGCACCGGCGAAAAGCCCCAGCACCAAGAGCACATGGGGTCGCCGATATAGATGATTTCGCGTTCGATTCCGTCCTGGGGCATGTCCGGCCTCTCGGTTCGGGTGAGCGGAGGCCCACCCTAACCCGTTCACACCCGCTAACGCGAATGAAGCTCGGGAATATCACACCGGAGAGTGGTTCACGGACCGCCGGTCAGGTGATTTCAATCACCATGCCGTCATAGGCTGGCTCGACCCCGTCCGGCAGCTTGGCTCTGAACCGCGCATAGTCCACGCGGTGGCCCATATGGGTCAGGATCGTGCGGCGCGGTTTCAGTCGCTCGATCCAGCCCAGCGTCTGCTCGAGATGGCTGTGGGTCGGATGCACGAATTCGCCCAGCGTATCGACAATCCAAGTGTCGATGCCGTCAAGAAGCGCAAAGGCCTCGTCCGACAGCGTTTTCACGTCCGTCGAATAGGCAAATTTTCCGAACCGGAAGCCCAGCGAAGGCATTCGCCCGTGTTCCTGTGTGTAGGACAGAATCTCCAGATCGCCGAGTTGCAGCGGCCCGTCGATCACATGCGGCGTCAGACACGGCCGCCAGAATTGCGGGTTCACCTTGCGGTACGGCTCGAACACATAGGCGAAGCGTTCCTGCAGAGTCTCCAACGTGTCCGGGCTGGCATAGGCGTCGATCGGTCCGCCGGCATGGTGGTTTAATGAGCGGATATCGTCGATCCCGTTCACATGGTCCGCATGGGCGTGGGTGTAGAGGATCGCATCTACATCCCAGATTTCCGCGTCAATTAGCTGGATACGCAGATCCGGCGAGGTATCGACCAGGATGCGAATTTCGTCGGTCTCGACGAAGATCGATGGCCGGCGGCGGCGGTTTTTCGGATTGTTCCGGTCGATATCGGCCCAGCCGTCTGGCCCCACCAGCGGGGTTCCGCCCGAACTGCCGCACCCGAGGACCGTGACCTTCACCTTACGCGCGCCCCGATGCCGTTTCAGCCGGGCCGTTCGGCCCGAGAGAACAGGCGGAAGAAGTTATCCGTCGTGACGTCCTCGATATGCGCACGTGTTGTGCCGCGCACCACGGCCAGCACATCGGCGGTGTGGGAAACGAAAGCCGGTTCGTTGCGCTTGCCCCGGTTTGGGATCGGCGCCAGGAAAGGTGCGTCGGTTTCCACCAGGATACGGTCTTCCGGCACATCGCGGGCGATCTCGCGCAATTCCTCGGCGTTCTTAAAGGTCAGTATCCCCGAAAAGCTGATGTACATGCCCAGATCGAGCGCGGCTTCGGCCAGTCCGCGCCCGCTGGAAAAACAGTGCATGACGCCGGTAAAGGCCCCCTGCTCCATTTCTTCGCGCAGCATTGCGGCGCAATCCTCGTCGGCGTCGCGCGAATGGACCACCAGCGGCAGCCCAGTTTCGCGGGATGCGGCCATGTGGGCGCGGAAACTCGTGGCCTGCCGGTCACGGGGGCTGCGATCATAGAAATAGTCGAGGCCGGATTCCCCGATCCCGACCACGCGGTCGTGGGCCGCCATCGCCACCAGTGTGTCAGGAGTGTCCTGCCCCTCCTCGCCCGCATGGTGTGGATGAACGCCGACGGTGCACCAGACATTACCGAAGCGCTCGGCTACGGCCTTCACGCCGTCGAACTTGCTGAGATGGGTCGAGATGGAAACCATCGTGCCGACACCGGCTTCGCCAGCCCGTGCGACCAGATCGTCAAGTTCGTCGGCGAAGTCCGTGAAATCCAGATGACAATGGCTATCGACCAGCATAGCTACTCGGCGGCCTCTTCCTCGACGAAACGCGGGAAGACGGGGCTGGGTTTCGGCAGATCCGCGCCCGCTGTCAGCGCGTGGTCCGGCCCCAGATGAGCGAAGCTGCGTGCGGTCGGGTCAACCGTGAGCTGGTCGAGCATGTTTGCCGCCGCATCCGGCATCACCGGCTGGATAAGGATGCCCAGGTGGCGGATCGTCTCGGCCAGCACATACAGCACGGTCTGCATCCGCGCCGTATCGGTCTTGCGCAGTTCCCAGGGCGCCTGCGCATCTACATAACGATTGGCATCGCTCACCACACGCCAGATGGCTTCAAGCCCGCGATGGAAGGACTGGACGCCGAACTCATCGCGCACCGTATCCAGCACATTGCGGGCGCCGCCCAGCATCTTTTCGTCGTCCGCCGTGAACGCACCCGGCTCGGGCACCTTGCCGTCGCAGTTCTTCGCGATCATGGACAGCGAGCGTTGCGCCAGATTGCCGATGTCGTTAGCCAGGTCCCCGTTGATGCGGCCGACCATGGTCTCATGGCTGATATAGCCGTCATTACCGAATGGCACCTCGCGTAGCAGGTAATAGCGCACCGGATCGAGGCCGTAGCGTGACACAAGGTCTTCCGGCAGCACGACATTGCCCAGCGACTTCGACATTTTCTCGCCCCGGTTCAACAGCCAACCATGCGCGAAGATGCGCTTGGGCGGCTGCAGCCCAGCCGCCATCAGGAAGGCCGGCCAATAGACCGCGTGAAAGCGCACGATATCCTTGCCCACCATGTGAAGATCGGCAGGCCAGTATTTTAAAAAATCGGGACTCTCCGCGTCCGGGTACCCGACGGCGGTGATGTAGTTGGTCAGCGCGTCCAGCCACACATACATGATGTGGTCTTCGTCGCCCGGGACCGGGATTCCCCATTTGAAGCTGGTACGGCTGATCGACAGATCCTTCAGCCCGCCTGAGACAAAGCTTACGACCTCGTTGCGCCGCGTGTCGGGGCCGATGAAATCCGGATTGGCCGCATAGAAATCCAGCAGCGGCTGCTGCCACTTGGACAGATCGAAGAAATAGCTGGGCTCCTCCACCCACTCGACCTCGGCCCCGCTGGGCGCGACCTTCTTGCCGTCCTCGGTGTCGGTCAGCTCGGATTCTGCGTAGAACGCCTCATCGCGTACCGAGTACCAGCCGGAATAGCTGTCCAGATAGATGTGGCCGTTTGCGTCGATCGCCTTCCAGATCGCCTGGGCGGAACGGATGTGACGTTCTTCCGTCGTGCGGATGAAATCGTCGTGAGAGTAGTTCATGTCGTCCGCGAGTTTGCGGAAGTTCTGGCTGACCTCGTCCGTGAAGTTCTGCGGGTCCTTACCAGCGGCCTGGGCAGATTTCTCAACCTTCTGGCCATGCTCGTCGGTACCGGTCAGGAAATGCACATCGCGACCATCCAGCCGCATGAACCGCGCCAGCACGTCGCATGCCAGCGTCGTGTACGCGTGCCCGATATGGGGCCGGTCGTTGACGTAGTAGATGGGGGTCGTCAGATAATAGGGCTCGGATGCCACGTCGATTAATCCCGAAAATCAGTTGGTTGCGTCGTCAGCAACGTGCGCCCGTGCGGCCAGTTCTTCCTGCTTCTTCTTCTCTTTCCAGCCGAACCAGACTGCAAGCAAAAGCGGCCACAACAGGTAAATCATCAAGTTGAGCGCATCCGGCGGCAGCACAGCGATGCCGCGCGGCTCCAGGAAGAAGCTGTTGATCATGCCCACCCCGAGGATCCCCCAGAGAACCCACGTCATGGGTGTGAGATATTTCAGCAGCAATGCGCGCACTTTGCGTTTACCCGTGTTCGGCAGCTTCTAGGCTCGAGCGGCGGCGGAAAGCTCGAACAGGGAGTTGAGGACAACCTGTTTGCGGTCGAGATTTACGCTGTCGGCGCGAGATTCGAGTTCGTCGATCTTCTCCCATGCCTGCAGCCAAGGCTCAAGGCTTGCCTGTTCGCGTGATGTGGCACTATCACGGATACGACGCAACAGCCACCATTTCATAATTTCGAGAAAGGTGCGATAGCCGACCTCTCCAGCTGCCCCGGCGAACCGGTCGGAGACGGCATGAGCCCGTTCGCTGTCGAGGCGCGGCAACGGTTCCACCAGCGTTAGTAACTCGCGGTAGAGTTCCAGTCCGCCGGCTTTCGCCAGGTCGAGCGCCCGGCCGGTTGAGCCTTCCGCGATCTCGGAGATGGCTTGCATCTCGTCGGGCGCGAGGTCGGTCCCCTTCCGCGCGAGGATTTCGGCGACATCGGTGCTTGCTAGCGGACGCAGTGTCAGCGAACGGCAGCGCGACCGTATGGTCGGTAGCAGGCGCGACGGCGCATGGGCAATCAGCAGGATCAGCGTGCGTGGCGGCGGTTCCTCGAGGACCTTCAGCAGCGCATTCTGGGCGTTGGTATTCATCTCGTCGGCGGCATCGACGATCAGGCAGCGCCATTCTCCGAGCGCGGCCGTGTGGTGCAGGAAACTGCCGGCCTCGCGGACATCTTCGACCGAAATCTCGGTGCGGAAGCGGTAGGGCGAGGTCTTCGCATTGCTGCGGCGGACGAGACGGCAGTCCGGGTGCCCGCCCGCCATGAGCTGACGTACCGCCGGGTGCGCAGGATCGGTCTCGATCCCCTCCCCCTTTGCAGCCGACGGTGCCAGCAGACGGCGCGCCAACCGCCAGGCGAGTGTAGCCTTGCCGATCCCGGCAGGTCCTGAAATCAGCCAGGCATGGGCCATGCGCCCGCTCCGTATGGCAGACAGGAAATCCGTCGCGGCGCGATCATGGCCAAGGATGCAGCCGGTTTCGAGACGCGGTGCCTCGATCCGCTCGATCAGTTCCTCGCTCACGACGCCTGCGCCTCAGGTGCAAGGCGCCCGGCGACGATTCCCCACGCCGCCGCACCGACCTCTTCTGGCGTGCGGTCGGCGTCGACGATCACGCAGCGTTCCGGCGCCTTGCGGGCGATGTCGTGAAAGCCCTGCCGCAACCGTTCGTGGAAAGCGATGTCCATACGCTCGAACCGGTCTTCCCGGCTGACGGTCCCGGAATTGCGCGCATTGGCGCGGCCCAGCCCCACGGACACATCGAGATCGAGGATAAGCGTCAGGTCTGGCGCAAAATCGCCGACGACATCGCGGTAAAGGCCCTCAATGAAAGCCACCGGAACATTGTGGCCGTAACCCTGATACGCGAGCGTCGAATCCGCAAACCGGTCACACAGAACGATCGCGCCCTGCCTCATTGCGGGCCAGATGGTCTTTACGAGATGTTCCCGGCGCGCGGCGAACAGCAGCAGGCACTCGCTCAGCGGTTCCCACTTGTCGGTCGCGCCGGAGACGAGGAGCGCGCGGATGGAATCCGCTCCAGCTGCGCCGCCCGGCTCACGCGTGGTAACAACGTCGCGGCCGGCGTCGCGCAGCCGCTCTGCCAGCATGCGGACCTGAGTAGTTTTCCCGGTCCCTTCGCCGCCTTCGAATGTTATTAACCGGCCAGGCCGGTCTGTTACGCTCATGAAACAGGTGTCACACGCACGCTTCCAGGCGTCAACTGCCGGCCGAGGCCCCAAAGATGATGAAGTTGATGGCGCTAGTGATGCGGCCGAAAAAGTCTAACTGATCCACAGATTGCGCTGTCTTCAGGGGCTTAACGATCGGCTCGATATCCGGAGCGCTCACTTCCAAACGCCCGACCACCATCCCTTCCGCAATGGGCGCGGGAACGGGGCTCTTATAGATGGCTTTTACCGTCATGTTGCGCCGCGACGCCTTGGGAATGGTGATGGTCAGGGCTTCATCGATGAACAGCGGCACATTGGGCGCGTCGCCGAGCCAGACCTTGGCGTTCTCCACGGTCTCCCCGGCTTTGAACAGCTCGTAGTTCTCAAAGGTCCGGAAACCCCAGTTAACGAGCCGTTCGGATTCATTGCTGCGCGTACGTAAGCTCTCCATGCCGTTCAGAACCATCACCAGCCGGCGGTCGCCGCGAATGGCGGAAGCAGTCAGGCCGTAGCCGGAAGCCTCGGTGTGGCCAGTTTTCAGTCCGTCTGCACCGACCGACTTGTAGAGAAGCGGATTGCGGTTGCCCTGGGTGATGGGCTTGCCGTCGAGGCTTTTGCCATAAGTAAACTCTTTCTCGGAATAGAGGCCGTAGAAATCCGGATGCTCACTGATAAGAAACATGGCGAGCGTTGCGAGGTCGCGCGCCGTTGTCATGTGTTCCGGATCTGGCCAGCCCGTGGCGTTCCGGAAATTTGTCCGGATCATCCCGATTTCATGAGCACGCTCGGTCATGCGCTGTGCGAAGGCCTCTTCGGTGCCTGAAATGCCTTCCGCGATGACGATGGAGGCATCGTTGCCGGACTGAACGACGACGCCGCGCAGTAGGTCGCCCAGCTTGACGTCGGTGTTGACCCGCACGAACATCTTCGAGCCGCCCTTGCGCCATGCCTTCTCCGAGACATGGAAGGTGGAATCCATCGTTAGGCGGCCGGCGCGTAGCTCATCGAAAGCCAGGATCGAGGTCATGATCTTGGTCATCGAGGCCGGGAACATCGGCTCATCTGCATTCTTCTCGTAGAGGACCGAGCCCGTATCGAAGTCGATCAAGATCGCCTGTTTCGCGCTTGTCTGGAATGTTGGCGGAGCTGCGAACGCTCCGGTCGCAATCGCAAAGGCGCTGGCCAGAATTGTCACGGTAACAAAAGTTGCGCGCACCAGGGTGTTCATAGTCGGCCCCTCTTTAGCCTGTTGGGGTCTGCCGGTCCGAGTAAATGGACGAATGCTAAAAAAACATGTTGGCGTTCCGACATCCAAGCTATTCGACAATAAGTTGCGCTTGATTGATGCCTGAACTGACGACACGCGCTAAGGTCGCGTCGGCAAGCTTGACATTGGCCAGCGGCCCAATGCGGACGCGGTATACTTCAGTGCCGGAGACTTCGAACCGACTGATCTGGGTCGGACCCATCTCAAACAACTGGTCGCGCATCCGAAGCGCGTTTTCCAGTCTAGAGAACGCTCCAGCCTGCACGTAAATTCCGGTTGGGGAAACAGGCAGAACATCGACCTTTTCCGATAGCACAGGCTCGACTGGCTGCGGGACGGTCTCCATGCTAACCGAATGGGGCGCTGGTTCAGAAGAGGAACGGGCAAGGGGCTGTTCTGAAGATGGAAGCGGTTTGGCAACCACGGCCTCGCGCGGCGACGCCGCCACCTGGACCTGTTGCTCGCTGCCGTTGATAGCCGCCAGTTTCAATTGCCGGCTTTCGTTAGGAAGTATATCCACCCTCACCTTAGCCACGCCGTTTTTTTCAAAGCCGAGAAGCTGGGCGCCCCGACGCGATACATCGATAATGCGCCCGCGTGCGAACGGGCCACGATCGTTGATCCGAAGTACCAGAGAGCGGCCGTTCTCCAGATTGGTGACACGCACGGCGCTAGGCATCGGCAAGGTCCGATGCGCGGCGGTCAGGTCATTCTGATTGTAGTCCTCACCGTTCGCCGTTTTCTTGCCGTGGAAATTCGGTCCGTACCAGGACGCGATACCGGTCTCGGAGTATTCGAAATCTTCCGCCGGATAGTACCAGGCCCCCTTGATCTGGTAGGGCGCGCCGACTTTGTAACGTCCTTCGGACTGCTTTGCGTCTCCGCCGCGTAACTGCTTAGCCGTGTGCACAAGGAACTCGGTCTCCGCGCAGGCGCTTAATGCGAACGCGGCGGCGACCGCGAGAACGGTACTGCGCAAACGCACGCTAACAGTGGCGGGTAAAGCACGCATACTCGATTTCTAACCTAGCGATAGGCGATTCGGTCGGACAGTAGCCCCACGGCCACCGCGAAATAGTTGGAGCGGTTCCAGCGCAGTATCGCCCGATAATTCAAATAGACCATATAGGCCGGCTGACCGGGCCCACCGGGCAGAATGATCGATGCGTCGATGGTGCGCGACGGAAGCTCGGTGCCATCCGTTCGGCGCACACCCAGCGCCTGCCATTCGGGGATAGTCTTGACGATATCGAGCGAGGCCTGCGCAGTATCGAAGCCATCAGGCAGCCTAACTTCGCGGCCCCATGTCAGGTCGTCATTCCAGCCGACGCCTTTAAGGTAGTTAGCGGCGGAAGCAAACACGTCCGCCTGGTTTGTCCAGATGTCCTTGTGGCCGTCACCGTCATGGTCGTGAGCAAAGCGCAGGAAGCTCGACGGCATGAACTGGCTCTGGCCCATGGCGCCTGCCCAACTTCCCTTCATGTCTTCAGGGGCAATGTGACCCTCTTCGAGGATCTGCAGGGCTTTCATCAGTTCACCACGGAAGTAGTCGCTGCGGCGTCCGTCATAGGCGAGCGTGGCCAGCGCATCGACAACCGGGAATCCGCCGGTGAACTGTCCGAAATTGGTCTCGATACCCCACAACGCCACGATGAAGCGCGATTGCACGCCGAATTCGCTGCCTATCCTGGCCAGAAGTTCGCGGTGCTTGTCGTACTGCGCGCGTCCGGCCTTGATGCGCGCAGGGCTGACGATGCGTTCAATGTACTGGGTGAAGGTGATCGTCGATTCCGGCTGGTTACGATCCAGCTCGATTACCCGCGCTATAGGTTCGATCCCTTCCAGCGCGCGGGACAGTATCTGTTCGCTAATTCCTTTGCCGCGGGCTTCGACACGTACGCCGTCGAGCCATTCGAGGAACTTGGCATCGGGCTCCGCCTTAGCATGCAGCGGGACGATCAGAGCCGCTGCAAGCAGGGCGGCGGTCAGGACATGTCGGCGCATAAGTACCTCTAATCGTTGTAGATCTGCGAGTATCCCGTGCCATATAGGCGCCGCGTCGGGCAATGACGTTTGTGCGAACCGGGGGCCCTCGATGGTCGCGGGCAGCAACTGTGACCGCAATCATGGCGAAATGCGGACCGTCGTCATTATCCCGGTGAAAACGCACCGATCCTGTCCAAAGCCCGCCTCCATAGCCTTTTAAATAAGATAAGAGTGAAAGCATGTCGGAAATACATAGTTCATATTTGAAAAAGTGGTTTTCCCTATTTGCTCTTCCGGGGATGACCGGCAATCTGGGACATATCGCTGGAGAGCCCGCGATTAGGACCAAATCCCATCGGAACGCACGTCATGAAACTCGGTTTCTTCACCCAGCCCGTCCACCCGATAACCCGCGACTACCGCGAGGTCCTGAAGGAAGACCAGGATGCAGTGATTCTCGCCGACCGGCTGGGATACTGTGAAGCCTTCGTCGGTGAGCATATGACCGACCTGGCCGAGCCGATCACCAACTGCCTAACGTTCCTGGCGACGCTCATCGACAAGACCGAGCAGATCAAGCTGGGGGCCGGCGTGATCAACATGCCGAGCTACCACCCGGTCCATGTGGCCGCCCATGTGGCGATGATGGACCATCTGCTCGACGGGCGCTTTCTGATGGGAATCGGACCCGGCGGCCTGCCATCGGATATCGAGGTCTTCGGGAATCTCGATCTCGACAAGAACGAGAAGATGGTCGAGGGAATCGACCAGGTTCTTGCGATCTGGGCGGGAGAAGCTCCCTATAATCTGAAGGGGGAGCACTACCTCACCTCGACTGGACGGACGCTGTATCCGGAAATCGGCCAGGGCATCGTCAAGACGCCGCTACAACAGCCGCACCCGCCAATCGTTTTCACGGCGCTGGCCCCCTACTCCAAGGGCATCACGCTGGCTGCCGAGCGCGGCTGGACCGGTATCTCATCGAACTATGTTCAGGGGCACTGGGTCGCGACACACATTCCGAAGTTTCTTGAGGGACAGCGCAACGCGGGTCTGCCTGAAGATCCGATGAAATGGCGGATCGCGAAATCAATCATGGTAGCGGACAACCGAGGGGACGCTGAGCGCTATGCCCGGAGCGAGGATGGGCCCTACGGGTTCTACTTCTCCAACTTAATGAAAAAGGTCTCACGCGGGCGCGGAGCTCAGGGTCTTGCACTGTTCAAGTCAAACCCTGACCAGCCTGACAGTGAGGTCTCGGTGCGCCACTCGCTCGATACGCAGGTAATCGCGGGCAATGTTGATGATGTGGTGAGCCAGATCCTCGAGTTTCGTGAAATGGTGGGACCGTTCGGTACGTTAATGTATACAGGCCACGACTGGGCTGACATTCCCTTGGCCCGTCGTTCTATGGAGCTCATGGCCACCGAGGTCTTGCCCTCGGTCAACGCGGCCCTCGGCGAATAAGAGGCCGCGCCTGAGGAGAATTCGCTTATGCCGCTTTACGACGGACCAGTCGTCGATTCCCATCATCACCTGTTCTGGGATATCGAGAAAAACTACCCGTGGATGCACCGGCCCATGAAGCCGATGATATTTGGCGATGACTGGTCGTCGCTGAAGCGGGAGTACCTGATCGATGACCTGAAAGCGGATTTCGCGACACACAACGTGGTCAAGTCGGTCCACGTCCAGGCGAACTTCGATATCTCACGACCTGTCGATGAGACGGCTGGGCTGCAGGCGACGGCAGACGAACATGGACTTCCGACCGGGATTGTCGGCTATGCAGATCTGACGGATCCCAACCTCGAAAAGGTGCTTGACGCGCATCAGGGATATGCCAGAACCCGCGGCATCCGCCAGCAGGTATATCGGCATGCGACCAACGAAAACTGGCGTTTTGTGGACCGGCAGGACTTCTGTTACTCCACCAGCTTCCGCCGTGGCCTGGCGATTCTGTCCGACCGAGACCTGACCTTCGACTACCAGGGGTTCGCGCCGCAGTTCGCCGATCTTGCCATGCTCGCGCGGGAAAATTCCAACCTGAAGATTTGTCTTGTTCATGCGGGCATGCTGACCGCGACTGATGATGCGACAGTCAGCGAATGGCGCGAAGCCCTGCATGCCCTGGTGCCGTGCGAGAACGTCTTTATCAAGGTTTCCGGCCTCAACACCTTCACCCGAAAGATCGATGAAGCTGTGATGGACATCGCCGCAAACACTACACTCAACATGTTCGGGGCGGACCGATGCTTCTTCGGGTCGAACTTCCCGGTTGAGTCGATGTGGTGCAGCTTCGAGGATTACACCGCGATGCAGAAGAAGGTTCTGGCTGACCGTTCGGACGAAGAGAACCGGAAGTTCTTCCACGATACGGCTGTCGCCTTCTACGGCCTGTGAGCCAAATGCCCGATTGAGCCCTTCACGGCGGGAGCGACTCCACATAGACTTGCTGTAAATTAAACGACAGCAGATTTGCGGGATGATCTTCCGCCAGCTCTTCGACAGCGAGTCCAGCACCTACACCTACCTGCTCGCCAGCCGGCGTGGCGGCGAAGCCCTGATAGTCGATCCCGTCCTCGACAAAGTGGACCGCTATGTCCAGTTGCTGGATGAACTGGATCTGAAGCTGATCAAGGCCGTCGACACCCATTTGCATGCAGACCACATCACCGGTCTGGGTGCGTTGCGGAACCGCACACGCTGCATCACTGTGATGGGTGAGCAGAGTGGCGCGGACGTGGTGTCCATCCGTGTATCCGAGGGTGACACCATCGACATCGAAGGGCTCTCACTGGATGTGCTCTATACGCCGGGCCACACCGATGATTCTTACAGTTTCCTGATGGAAGACAGGGTGTTCACCGGTGACACCCTGCTGATCCGTGGTACCGGTCGTACTGATTTCCAGAACGGCAGTCCACAAGCGCAATACGATTCAATATTCAACAAGCTTTTGAAGTTGCCGGAGGACACGCTCGTCTTCCCCGCCCATGACTACAAGGGCGACATGGTCAGCACCATCGGTGAGGAACGTGCATTCAACCCACGCCTGCAGGTGAATTCTAAGGCCGAGTATGTGGAGATCATGGAGAACCTGAAGCTCGCCAATCCCAAGATGATGGACGTGGCAGTTCCGGCAAACCTGAAGATCGGACTGAAACAGGACAAGCTGGAAAGCATGGGACTGTCCCTGAACAGTGGTGACGGCCACGGCAGCCTGGACAATCCCTCGCTGATTCTTGTTGACCTGCGCGACGCCACTGAGCGCGCCAAGAACGGCGTCATTCCCGGGTCGGTCCACGCGCCCTACCCCGATATCGACGAGCATGTGAATGCGGGTGGCATGCTGCACGAGCTGGCACGCAGTTCCGGCCGCCGGATCGTGTTCTATTGCGCCTATGGAGAACGTTCGGCCATGGCGGTCGAGTCCGCACTCGATGCCGGGCTGACGAACATCTGCCATCTGGCCGGCGGCATGGATGCGTGGAAGGCGGCAGGCGGCCCCACGGCCTGAAGCCTAGAACTGCTGCCACAGCCAATCTTTGCGCATCGCCTCAAAGACGAAGGCCTCGCGCCCAAGGATTTTTCGTCGGCTGACCGG
>Ga0181582_10002098_pt1 | contig 15790 bp, 17 predicted proteins | sample 071ome_32_FD_132438 | JGI IMG/M metagenome (GOLD analysis project Ga0181582, IMG submission 132438) | Coastal salt marsh microbial communities from the Groves Creek Marsh, Skidaway Island, Georgia - 071405AT metaG (megahit assembly) | ecosystem: Environmental > Aquatic > Marine > Intertidal...
CGAGACGACGCGCGCGTCGCCGTCGTCGCGCGTTGATTCAAAGCCGCCGATTGGGACTTGGAACGCACCGCGAGCGCGCGAGGGCGCGCGAACGAGGCGTTGGACATGGCGCGATGGACGCGAGCGGTACGACCGGGATCTGAGATCGTGTTCGCGCGCGGCGTATTTCGCGGACGTCGCGGTGAGGCGGCCTGTGCCGAGAATGCGTTCGCCGCTTACAGTTTGTTACGCGCCGCCGCCGGGGACGGGACGGGCACGGAGAGGAAAGCGGCGACGGAAAGACTCTACGTACGTGTTCATCAACATAAAAAACGCTATTTATTCCGTAAACGCGAAACTCGAGCGATCGCCGAGCGCGCACGTCTCCTTGGCGCGCGCTTTGATATCTTCTAGGTTGGCGGCGGCGCTGCTCTCCTCGACGCGCGACTTGAAAGACAACAACGCGTCGAAGAGCTTCTCCTGCGCGTCCATGGCGATCGCCATCGTCCCATTCTCATTCGTGAGTGCAAGCGGAAAGTTGACCGACACTTCGATGTCCAGGGTGCACGAATTATCACCAGCAGGCGAAACGGTGATGTCGGCGCCGACGGGCATGCCCGCCGTCGCCTCGTATCGCACGCTCGACCCAGCCGCGGTCTCGGTCGCCTTCACGATGGATAAGTGGCGCTCCAGCGCATCGATACCTTGTCGTCCGAACCGTTTCGCCGCGTCTCCGTACGTGTACACCCACTCGCATCGCGCTCTCACGCCGTCCGCTAACGCCTCGCACTTTACGAGCTCCGGCACAATCTCCGTCAACGCCGCCGGTGTCGTCCAGTACCCGTACACCACCGCCGCGCTCGCCTCGATATGAACCTCCGCGCCGAACGACGTCTGCGTGACGCCGTACGACCGCCCTCGACCGAGATCTCGTCGATTCTTACTCCTCGCCCGCGCGTCCTCGAACGCCTCCGCTAACCCCAAGTCCTCCATCACGTCCCGCGCGCGCTGTTCGTCTCTGATGCGATCGTCTCGACCGTCATCGTTCGCGTAGAGGTTCTTCAGGCGCTCGTACGCCTCGGACGCGCGCTCGTCCACGCGTCGCGCCTCGGCGCGCGCGCGCGTGGCGGTTCTCGGGACAGCCGCCACCGTTCGGGACGCGCGCGACGAGGACGCCTTACACGCCGCGCGACGCGCGGTGACAGCGACGACGCACGGCGCGCGCGTCGCGGACATGTCTCTGATGATGGCGCGCGCTCGTTCGCGTCGCGAGGGAAACGCGCGTGGGTGTGTGGCGCGATGCGCGATGAGGCGCTTTGGGTTTGAGGACTGGAAGACGTCGTCACAAGTAACCGCCGAAGAGTCTCGACGCCTTGACGCGCTGCGACGCCCTGTGCGCGCGAATTCTGAACTCATCCTCGACGGAGAAACCGAGGATGGTGGTGATGACGGGGACGAGGGCGTCGGCGCGATCGTAATCGTCGTAGGGGAGGAGGAAGTACCGACGGACGACGGCGGCTAAATATTCGGCGTGGACGTCGTCGACTTTGGAGGGTGTGCGTGCGTCGACGGAGGCGGTGGTGCGGGTATCGTTGGAGGTGGTTGTATCTTCGTCGTCGTCGTCGAAGAGGGCAGCTTTGGAACGAATGGGCGACGCGCCGCATCGAACGGCTTCAAGCTCGGCGTCCTTGTCGATAATGAGTTTGCGCGCTTTTTCGCGCCAACGCTCGAGCGTGTCGCGAGCTTCAGTGCACTTTTCGTTCCACGCGTCTCGGTCTCGTTCGGCGGCTTCGGCGGCTTTTTGCGCCGCGTCGCGCTCGGCTCTGAGTGCGTCTTGCACCGACGTGGAGATTTCCGCCGATTTGCGTTTGTGCTCCTCCAACGCATTCTTGGAACTTTCCGCGAGGGCGGTGGCGTTCATCACGCGCATCTCCGCCGCTTCTAATTTCAATTTGAGCTCGTTCTCGATGGCTTTAGCGGCGGCGACAACCTTTTCGGACGCCGCGAGCGCCTCGCGCGACGCGTTCAAATCCGCCGTCAACTTGCTGACTCCGCGTTCAGCTTCCTTTTGTGACGCCTCGAGTTCGTCGCACTTCACCTTGAGCTTTTCAATCGCATCCTTATCGCCGCGGGCAGACGCGTCGACTTTGTGTTCAATCTCCGCCGCGGCTTCTTCCTGCGCGCGCTGCGCTTCGAAAAGTTGTTGCTCCAAAGCAGTGACGCGTCTCGCCATGGTCAAAAGTTCGTGCTCAGCCTTATCGCGCGCGGCTTCGACCTCCTCTAAAGACGTCCCCGCGAACGCGCTCGTATCGAGCGCGCGTTTGGCGTCGGCGAGTTCGGATCGAAGTTCAGCCAATTCGCTCATCGCCGCGTTTCTCTCTGCGACGGCGCCGGTGAGAGATGTCACCTCTTCGCGAAGTCGACCAATCTCGATATCGGTCATCTCCTTCGACTCCTTGAGCTCGGTGATTTCGTTCTCCCTGGCGCTCAGGTCCGACGTCAACGTCTTGATTTGCGCGGTGGCGACTGATAAATTTTCCTTGACCTCGGCGAGCGACTTTTTCAACGCGCCTTCGCTGACTCGCTGTTTTGCCGCCTCCACGTCAGATTGTACCTGTTTGCTGTTATCCATCCGTTTCTTCAAGCTCGACACCTCCGCGTCTAAATCATCCTTTTCTTTCTTCAGCGCTTCGTGGGAGGCGCACAACTCGCTCCACTTGGCATCGGCATCAGCCTTTGATTTTTCCGAGACGACAACTTCTCGCCTCGCGTCGGCGAGACTCTCCGCGACTTCGCGCAACTCGCTCCTCACCTCGTCGCGCTCCTTCTCCAGTTCCGGCACGCGCTTGGCGTACTCTTTGATTTGGCTTTGCAGCGTTCCGGTGACGCGCTCCACGCTCTTCACCTTATTCAAAGCCGCGTCTCTCTCTTCCGTCATCGATCGCAACGCCTCCGCCGCCGCGTCCCTCTCCGCGACGGCGCTCTTCAAAGCCTCTTCACCCACGCTTCCCGCCTCGACCGATCGACCCACGCCCCCACCTTCCTCATCCTTCGACGCCATCACCGTCATCTTCAACGCTTCGAGCTCCTTCTCCACCGTCTCTCGCGCCCTCTTCGCCTTCTCCAGCGCCTCCGCCATGACGTCTCGCGCGTCTCGCGCCTCGTCGCACTCCTTCTCAAACGCTCGACACTCCTCCTCCGCCCACGCCTTGCCGTCCCTGAGCTGCCGTATCTCTCGCTCGCGCGCCTCGTTCGTTTCCACATCGCTCGCCGCCGTCTTCGTCGTTTCCATCGTCGTCGTCTCCGTCGCGCGTCTCAGCGCCGACTTGAGCGCCGCCAACTCTTCATCCTTTCTCTGATTCAACTCTGTGAGTTCGCGCACGCGCGCGTCTGCGCTCTCGCGCATCCATCCCGTCCCACACGCGCCCGCGTTCTCGCGCGACACCGACGCCGACGACGCCGACGTCGACGACGTGCGCGCGCGCTCGTCGAACGCGCCTCTTCGACGTTCGTTGGCGTTCGTCTCCACGAGCGTGTGTAACGTCTCCTCGGCGCTCGCACGAAGTTTCGCGCCGAGCGAGGAGATGTTATTCGCGTCGAGCCACTTTTTCGCCGACATGTCGCGACGGCGACGGCGACGGCGACGCCGCGCGCGCGCGTCGAGGACTACGGGACGACGCCGCGAATCTGTGGAACATCAGAAAGTCTCTTCTATGACACGTCTAGTACGCGCGACTACGGGTGAAATGAATGCGTTCGGGGAAGCGTGCGAGCGGTGGGGGTTGTGCGATCAAATGGTCTTTCTCGGTGCGTCGTGAGACGCGCCCGGGCCGATGGTTGTGGGGAGAACAGCGACGCCGCGAACGTCTCGCGCGTGGGCGAGCGCGGCGCCGCTCTCGGCGCCCGAGAGCGCGACGACGCCGTACAGAATGAACGCCCAACTCGTCATCCATCCGCACAACGCGAAAAATGTCTCCGGTAACGGTTCACCCAGAATTAATAATCCGTACACCGCGGCGACGCACATCTGGGACACGTTTCCCGCGACGCACACGACGACGATGCTGTTCCCGTCTTTAAATCCCTTGGTTTGAAAGTACAATCCAAATCCAGTCAACGCCCCCGCCGTGCAAAAAGCGATCGGGGCGCTGAATAAGGCCCACGCATGTACGTATGCCATGCCAATCTTCACGCACGCCGCGCTCAGCGCGAAGCACGTGCCACACTGCGCCCCCGTTTTAATCAGCGTCACGCGCTTGTCGCGCACGCTCGCCGTCCCTCGTTCAAACCTCTTCGCCACCACGCTTGGCGTCACCACGCTCACCAGACCCAACGCGATCGCGATGAATAATCGCACCATCCCAGGCGGCGCGCTCGCGCCTCCACTCCTCGCGAATCGACTGAAGAGCACGATTCCGAACGCGCAGCTCGCCACGCCTCGCCACTCGCGCAGACTGAGCGTCTCGCCCAGATACACGTGGCTTATCGCGGCGAGCACGGCAACGCCGCTCGCCGACGCCGGTTGCACGACGGACATGGGGGCGAGAAAGAGCGCCAGTAACACCCCCGCGCCGCCGATGACGTCGAGCTCGAGTCCGCGACGCCACAGTGGGTCGCGAACGTACGAGGGAAGCGTGCTCAGGGCGAGTTTCGGGAGCGATTCCGCAGCTTTTTTCTGTATCGCTTTGCCGACGTTGATGGCGCACGCGCTGGCGACAGTGAGGGCGATGGCGATGACGGGCATGGTGCGCGGGAGAGGCGCGGCAAGGCGCGAGACGCGCGCAGAGGCGCGGTCTGAGGTGTGGGAAAGATGAGCTCGCGCGTTTAGTTCGAGCGTCCTCGGAACGCGCGGTTCGATCGAGGGGCGTGGGTCGCGAGCGATCGGTCGGTAAAGCGAGTGTAAGAAAATGAATTATAAAACAATCGATCGCGCGCGACGCGGTGTGCGCGCGCGGGTTCGGTGTGCGTGAGCCGCGGCTCGCGTGAGGTTTCGGGACGAGACGCGCAGCGGCGCTCCGACGCGCGTCTCGGCGCTCTGGGACGATCACTTGTTGGCGAACCAACCGTAGCTGTGTAAACCGACGCCCCAGAGGTTGACGCCGACGTAGCACACCCAGACGACCAAGAAACCGGCGGCACCGACGGCGCACGAATCCTTTTTACTCCAGCCGGCGACAAGTCGGGAGTGTAAATACGTCGCGTACACCAGCCAGGTGATGAGTGCCCAGGTCTCTTTGGGATCCCACGACCAGTACGATCCCCACGCCTCGTTCGCCCACACCGCGCCGGACACTAAACCGGCGGTAAGAAGGGCGAAACCGGCGCCCAAGCATCGGTAAGCCAAGTTGTCCATCTCCGTCAAGATGCGTTCGCCATCTCTCGCTGGTTCGAGCGCCAACTCGCCGGCGCCGTCCGCGCTCGACGCCATCGCGTCTACGACCACGGTCTCCCCATCAGCGTTCACGCTCACTTTCGGTCTATTTCTCGCGCGCTCGCCATCCTTGGACACCATGCCGTCGAGCTTTTCCAACGCCCCCTTCGCCATGGCCCAGTCTTGCGACGCGTCCACGACTAAATAGGACACGCATGAGAGCGAACCGACGAGCAGCGTGGCGTAGCTAAGCATCATCACGCTCACGTGCATCATCAACCAGTTACTCTTCAACGCCGGCACGAGTGCGGTGGCGCGCTGAAGCTCGGGCGGGAGCGCCAACGTCGCTCCCGCCACCGTGAGCGCCGCCGTGGGCGCCGCGAGCGCGCCGGGAATCGCGCTCTTGGAAAATCCATCGCGCTCCGTCACCACCAAGTGCACGGCAGTGATACCCCAAGCGAGGAACAACAACGACTCGTACATGTTACTCAACGGGAAGTGACCGCTTTCGATCCAACGCGCCGCCAACAAACCGAAGAGGGACGCGTTGCCCGCGTACATGCCCATCTGTTCAAAGCGCCCCGCGCGCTTTTCATCCGTAAAAATAGCCTGTCGAGGAATGGAACGCACAGACACGACACGAATTCGTCAGTTATCGCCCTTCTCGCGCGCTCCATCGCGCGCGCGCGTCGTCACAACCTCCCCGCGCGCGACGCGTTTAGATAACCCTCCAGTCGCGTCGCCGCGCACGCCCGCCTCCCCCTCGCCTCCTCCCGCGCGTCTCGCGCGCCGCCGCGTCGCGCCCGTACCTTGCCCCCAAACACACCGCCCGCCACGCTCAACGCCGCGAACGCGCTCTTCCCCAGCGCCTCCTCCGCCTCGCTCAGGCTCAGGTCGAGGTTCACCGCATCGAACGCCGACGTCGCCACCTCGAACGCGTGCTGCGGATCGACGCCGACGCGCGTGCGCGCGAGCGACCGCGCGCCGCGCGCGCACGATTTCGACGATACCCGCGCGCCCGCGAGCGCGGACGACGCCGACCGCGCGCGCGAGAGCGATGAATGCATCCGATTCGCGCGGCACAGTGACGCGCACAAATGACCGAGCGCGCGCCCGAGGACGCGTGGCTCGAGTACCCGCCGTATTACACGCGGCAGACGCGCGAAGCGACGTGGAAGACGCAGTGTGATCTGTGGGGCCGCGCGGTGCGACGGTGCGTCGAGCCGAAGCGACGCGCGCGCGATGGGCGCGCGCGATGGACCGTGGACTGACCGAACGAGCACCGTCTACGACGCAGGGCGGTGTCGGGACGAGCGTCGCCCATCGTGCGCGTGCGAGGGGAGGAGATGTTTAGTAATCCGAGGATCGATCGGAGTCTGCCCGTGGAGGCGCGGGTGGAGGTGTTGGAGGCGTTGGTGCGGAGCGGCGACGCGCGGTGGTTGGACGACGCGCGAACCGCCGCGCGCGTGGTGGATTCAGCCGACGTCGCGCGGTACGAAGACGCGCTGCGCGCGTACGGTATCTCGGGATCTGTGTACACGGTGGATGAACTCGCGCGAGAGTTGGGAGTGGACGTGGAGCGCGCGCGCGCCGCGTGCGAGTCGCTCGAGCGCCTGGGCGCCGTCGCGCTCTTCGGCGAGGACGGCGTCAAGTTTGCGTGACCGCCGCGTTCGTCTACGATTGTTGTGATATCAATGTGTTGTGCTAGTACTGTACGCTACTCCAGAGTCATCGCCACCGCCGCGTCGTCGACTCTCTCTCCTCCTCGTCTTCGAGCTCGCTCGCCCGCGAGCGTCGAAACCTCCTCGCCTCGTCGCCGCTCACTTGTTAATCTTCGTCTCCGTGAACAGCACGTGTCGACGAACCTGCGATTGAATCGCGTCGTCAGTCATCGCCGACTCGCTCGGAACGCGTCGCATCGATCGCGACGCCGCGCACGCGCGAAACGTCCGTGCACAAACAAAACCTCGCAGCGTCACGCACCCTGGGATCGTACTTGATGAACTCGAGCTTCCTCGGCAAACGCTTGGGGTTCTTGCGCTTGACGTAAAAGAACCCCGTCTGCGCCGTGCTCACGAGTTTCACCAGAATCGCGCCCGCCTTGGTGGCGCCCTTGGCCATGGCGTTCGCGCGAGGGAGTGGCGCGCGGTGGCCGTTCCCATGTGTGCCCGCAGAGCGCCGCGCGCGCGCGCGACCGCCCGTCGACGTCGACGACGCGCACGAGTGACGCGCGGGGGACGGTCGCCTCGTTTTTCGCGCGCGTCGGGCGCGAGCGACGCGATGGCGACGATGGGCACGGCGGTGGACTCCGCGCGCGTGGTGGGCGACGCTTCGAACGCATCGTCGTCGACGGCGACGTATCGATCGGCGCGCGCGTCGACGAGTCGTCCGAGCGGACAGCGCGCGAGCGCGCACGCGCGTGCGTCGTCGGCGGAGTCGTTCAGCGCCGGTGGCGGTGGACGCGCGGCGACGGCGCTCTGGTGGGCTCGCGCGCTCGCCGTGCTCGCCGCCGGGTACGCGTGCGTCGCGGCGGCCAAGTACGTGCGAGAGAATGGCGTGCCGGACATATCCCCGCAGCGCGTGCACGAGGCGATAGATAGCGCCGGGGTGTTGGGGGTGGTGGTGTACGTCGTGGGATTCGCGTTGGCGGAGTTGTTGCACCTGCCCGCGTTAGTGTTCATAACCGCCGGGATACTTAAATGGGGGAAATTGACGGGGTGGATTTTATCGCTCGTCATGGCGCCACTGTCGTGCGGATTTAGTTTTATCGTCGTTCGCCGCATAGGTGGTCAGGCGTTGGAGAAGGTGCAGTGGAAGTTGGTGAAGAGGGCGATGTTTCATCTCAAGGAAAAGCCGGTGGTCACCGTCGTCGCGATTCGATGCGTGCTGTTCCTCTCGCCGTCCATCAACTACGCCTTGGCGCTCAGTTCCATCTCACTCAGGAACTTCATGATCGGCAGTGCGCTCGGCTTGGTGACGCCGTTGACGCTGATCGTGTTGCTCATAGACCATCTCATTAATTTTTACGGGTGGAATCGAGCCGCCGCCGCGGCGTAGCGAAATCGCCAAGAAAACTCCGCGACCGCCGTCCTCGGCTCGGGGAGATCGCGTTAGACGCACTGTAGATTTTGTTTTCTTCGAAAGATCGCGGTAGCCATCTTGTAATTGTTCATGTTCTTATTTCTAGCATCGACGGCGTCGATTCGATTCGATTCGCGACGACAAATAGATGCACAGACCCCGACGCGTCATGCCCGTGACGCGCGCGCGCACAGCGCCTCCGAAACCACCCTCGCGACGCGAAACCACCAGCGCCGCCACGTCGGCTTCGCTTCGCGCGCGTCGCGGGGCGCTCATGGACGGTGCGTCGTCGAACGTTCGCGTCTTGCATTTTCGGCACGCACTGACACTATTTTTCAGACATCGCGCGTTCGTTCCCCATGAACGACGAGAGCGCGCAGTACAGCGTAGTATTAGTATCGGGAGGAATGCGATCGCACGAGAGTGACTGGGCCGGACTCTGCGTCGCCGTGCGCGGTCGTAAACTCGTGGTGAAACCGTTGGCGATTCGCGTCGACGAGACGGCGCGCGCCGAGGCGACGCTTCGTCCGCCGGAGAAGACGACGACGCTTCGCATCGCGCGTGAGTGTCCGCTGAAAACTTTAGATATATCCACCGTCATGGAGCGATTGACGTTCGCGCCGGACGGTGTCGGACGCGTGCGAGGCGAAAAACGGTCAGACGCGCCGCCGATGTTGGGAGAACGATTTCGAGTCGATTTGAACTCGGCTGAACGCGCGATGGTGGCGGGGAAATCGCCGGAAGTGATGCGCGGAGAAGTCGAGAGAAGAGAAGGAAATCACGTCTCGGAGACGGTGTGTTCGTTATTCGAAGAGCCGCACGTGTCTGAATCGATCGAGCCGTCGCCGCGGGAGGTCGAATCGGAGTCTTCCATCGATGAAGAGGATTTCGCATTCTCTTCGCCGTCCGCGCACGTGGACGAACGCGTGGCTGATTCGACGTCGCCGGCGAAAGAGATTCTCGGCGATGAACTACCGGAACAGGCGCACGGATCGCAAGCCTCTCTCGAAGCGGAAGAACAGACGTTTCAAGCGCTCGACGCGTCGACACCGATAGAATGGTGCGGATTGATATCGCACCTTCACGAGCAGCTCGCGAAACAACAAGGTTCGGTGAAACTAATACTAAATCGCGCGGACATTGAAAGATTCCTTGCCGAGATCACCGATTCGAAACCTTGAATCGAATCGCGCGTACGATACGATTTATAGAGACGAGAGGGGCCCCGCGCGGCGCCGAGCCGATCGTATACACGCAACTCATAATTAATTACAACACACTCGAGCGCACGAGCACACCCTCACACGTCGCTCAGATCGTCGCTCTCGCGAATCCAATATTCCACGAGCGTCGTCGTCTGCGTGAACGTGAACGTGCCGACGAATTTCTTCTCCTGTAACAGGTACGGCCACCAGTGAGGATCGTCCGCCCACATCGAATCGAACGGGACATCCTTCAGATCGAACCACACCGGTCGCATCTCGTCGCTCGCCTCGATCTCGCCGCTGTACTTGGACGCGTGAAACACGTGAACCAACCACGGCGTCGGGTTATCGTCGAATATGAATCGAAGCACGCCTCGCGCCGTCATATCCAGCGCGTCGATGCCCGCCTCCTCCTTGAGCTCTCTCAGCGCCGCCTCCTCGATCGTTTCCCCGGGTTCAACCTTACCGCCGAATCCATTGTAATACCTACCGTTCGAACACCGCGCGTCCATCGTCAGTCGTGCGTCTCGCGGCGTCGACGGTTGCGCGCGATTTCGAATTCGTCGACAGTTGAGCCCGACGAACACCTTTTCGCGCGCTTCATCCAATAAACGCGCGCGCCGCGCGCCGCGCGCGTCCACATCTCTCGCGATGACGTCTCGACTACGCACCCGGTGCCGAATCCGCGCAATTTCTCTCCCAAGAGCACGCGACCGCGCTCGTAGTCTCGAACCATGACCAAGGTGAAAATCTTATGCTTGACGTCCGGGACGACGATCGCGCCCTCGTCCACGCGCGACATGTCTCGTCGAGACGTTCGATTGGATGCACGCACCGCGTCTCGCGCGTCCGTTCGTCGTCCGTCTCGCGTCCGACGAGGCGCGCTCTGACGCGTCATCACGTCTCGAGTCGCACCGACTCGTCGACATCAATCATCATCTTCTCGTCCTCAGTCGTCCGCGCGGCGTCGAGCATGGCGTCGGCGGAGGCGATCGAACGCGCGCACGCCGCCATCGTCGCGCTGTACGATGCGGGCGACGTCGCTCGGCGCGAGGCGGCGAACGCGCACCTCGTGGCGCTGCGAGATGAACCTTCGGCGGTTGACGTAGCCTTGGCGTTGCTCGAGCGCGCGCGCGGGGACGCCAACGTCGCGTTTTTCGCCGCCAATCTGTTGAGTTCGAAGACGAAGGAGCGCGATCATTGGCACGGGATGGAGCACGGGCGTCGCTCGGAGGTGTTGGGACGGATGAAGACGGCGTTCGCGGCGACGGCGGCGGACGCGAGCCTCGAGTTGGCGGCGAGACGGGTCGCATTGGCGCTCGCGAGCGCGGCGACCAAGTGTGGGGTGGATGAGACGATGGATATCGTGCGTTTGGCTCGAGGGGTGGCGTCGACGAGCGGGATGGATGGCGGTGGGATGCGATGCGGGGCGGAGCTGTTGGCGCTCGCGGCGGAGGCGTGCGACGAGGCGGAGACGTCGGCGAGGCGTGCGCTCGCGCAGGCGATGGCGAACGAATGCGAAGACGTGTTAAACATGATGAAAGAGATATTCGTCGCGTGTGGGAGCTCGAGATCTAAGGAGCGAGACGCGTTGAAGGCGTCGTGCGTGCGCGCGATTCGCGCGTGGTTAAAGTTGGATCCCGCGGGCGACATGCACGGCGGATTGCGCGTGACGCCTACCGAATTCGCGATGACGCACGGACAATTGTTCGGTGACGTCATACAGTGCTTGGCGATCGATTCGTCCGGGTGCGGTTCCGCGGCGGTGGACATGCTCGTGGAATTGCACCAAGGCCGAAGCGGCGCAGAGGCGGAGGAGTTTCAAGCCATGAACGCCGTCACGAGAGGTTTGCTCGCACACGGTCAGGAAGCGAGCGGTCCGGATGGCGCGTTCTTGGCTCGTAACATCGCGCTCGTTGCCGTCGCGCTGAGTGAAAGATGCGTGAACGTCATCTCGCGCGGGGACGATGATTCTTTGGCCCTCGTGTCCCTGCTCTTGTCGCTCATGGAACGTCACGGTCGAGAGGTGACGGAAGTTGCTATTGATTTTTTCCTAATGATGGACACCGTCGGCGTGTCGTCCAGGCATGATAGTTTGCGCGCACCGATGCACGCGCGATTAGTCGAGGTGATGACGAAACAAGCGACGCTGCCACACGATTTTACGTCGTGGGAGGAAGCGGAGGAAGACAAAGAGACGTTCGAGAGGTTCCGCGAACACGTGCTCGCGGACCTCCTCGACAATTGTTACGGCGTCTTGCGTGGACAGTATTTTAGCATAGTTGGTGCGACTTTGAGCGCGGCGAAAAATTGGTGCGCCGCGGAAGCGGGCGCGTTCGTACTGCGCGCTCCCGCGGATCGAGTCGTGGAGGATTTAGAAGAGTCTCCCTCTTCGGAGGTTGAGAGTTTCCTCGCGCAACTCTTTTTGAGCGTGGCCGAGAATCCGAGCGATAACAGTGGGTTGTTTTCTTCGCATCCACTCGTTCGTGCGAGCACGTGTCGCCTCATCTCGTCGTACGCGCGGTGGATGGGTCGCAGAGGATCGAGTGCGGAGGCGCAAGCCGCTCTCGCGCGAGGCGTTTTGACGTACGTCACCTCGTCTTTCCCTCATCCAGCGGCGTGGCCGCGCGCCGCTGTGGCATTTCGAAGCATCTGTGCGAGGTGCACGCGTCACATAAACGACGAAGCCACGTTCATGTCCCTATTAGAACACACCGAACGCTGTCTCGGGAGCGTGCGTCTGACGTTTGACGGCGCCGATGCGGAGGACGATCGCACGGCTGTCATGGAAGGCTTGGCGCGCGTCATCGCGGCCATGCCGATCAAACAAGCGTCCGAGAGTAGCGCGCGGTTGATTTCGCCGATAGTCGTCAGGTGCAAGGCTTTCGCCGCGGAGATGTCTGCGCAAATTCCGCCGAACCAATTCGCGCACACCGAGGCGTCTCGAGGCGTCGCCGCCGAACTTTCGTTGATCGCGTCTTCGGTGCGATTTTTGGAGTTCACGCCGAACGCTGCTGCCGTTGCGAACGTCGAGCATCCGGCGATATCCGTTCTCGCGGCGTCTTGGCCGATGCTCGAGGAACTGGTTGCGGCGAGGACGTGGCAAACGTCGGGTGTCGTCAAGGCTGTGGCGGAGATTTACGTCGCCACTCTGCTCAGCGCGAAATCAAACTCCGTGAACGTGATCGTGCCGATGCTCGAATCCATCGCGCGTCAATTCACCGCGACCAAGTATCCGTGCCTGTTCGAACCAATTTCGACGGCGATCGAGGTGGCGTCCATCAGCTCGCCCGAGAGCGGCGAGAGCGAACTGTTACCGAGCGCGCCCCAGGTGGGCGTGGCGCTGAGCGCGGCGTTCGCTCAGATCGCGGGCGAGACGGTGGCGTGCGCGCGCGCCGATCCATCGAACGCGGAGACTTGGGAACGCGCCGAGGCTCTCTTCTCCACGGCGAAAGCGTTTGTCATGTTTGCTCCGGCTCGAGGATTATCCAACGACGCTTTATTTGACGTCTTGGATCTCGCCGTCGCCGCCTTGGAACTCCGAGAGTACGCCCCCGTGCGCGCTGCTCTCGCACTGCTGAACACTCTCGCGTCGCCCGGGGAAAAATCGAAGGCTTCGCCGCCCTGGGTCGCCAACGCCGCGCGAGTGGATGAATTCTTCCTCACTCGCGGTGCCCGCATCGCCGAAACCGTCCTTCGCGCGGCGTGTTCCGAGATCACCCCCCGCGCCGCCATCCGCGCCGCCGCCACCCTCCTCATCACGCTCCACCTCGCCGCTCCCGACGTCGTCGCCTCCTGGATCGCCGCCGCCGTTCGTCGACCGACCGACGCGTCGGCGGCGCCGTCGCCCTTCGTCGCCGAGTGCGAGCGTCCGCTCCTCCATCTCCTCTCCATTCGTCCTCCGCTCCCTCGACCGCGACTGATCGCCGTGGTGTGCGATTACGTGCTCGTCTGCATCGGTCTCGCCGACGCTCGCGACTTCATAGCCGACGCCGCGCCGTGAGCGCCTCCGCCTCGTCGGCGTTCGACGCGCGCGCGTCGCCTACGACCCGACGATGGGACACCGACGAGAACGGCGTTTCGTGATACTTTAATACGATGACTGACAGCCATGTCCACCGCTAAACTATTATGATCAACATAATCTTCCAATTTAGGAGATTCGACACGTATAAAATTGAATTTCAACCTTGGTAAATTATACCCGTATACCTGAACCGACCACTCGAGCCGTTCGCCAATCGTCGTCGACGCGCCAGACGTCGACGCGACGCCATGGAGGCACCGCGCACGGTGGACGAGGTCCACGCCAATTTCGCGGCGCGACAGCGCGGATTGATACGCGCGCTCACCGACGGTACGCCCCACGCCGCGATCGCGATTCGCATCCCCGCGCGCGCGCGGATCGAAGTCAGTGTCGAAGACCACCCCCCCGTCGCGCGCGCGACGCCCCGACGCCCGACGCGAGACGACTGACGACGCGCACACCAATCACTCGTCGCGATCGCGCGCAGACGCCGAGGAATTCTACGCGCAGTGCGATCCGGACAAGGAAAACCTGTGCCTCTACGGGAACCCGGACGGGACGTGGGAGGTACAGCTGCCGGCCGAGGAGGTGCCGCCCGAGCTCCCGGAACCGGCGCTCGGGATTAATTTCGCGCGCGATGGGATGCAGGTGCGTATGTGTCGCGCGAATAGACGGTCATCGGCGCGCGCGCGACGTCGCGAGTGGGCGCGCGCGGGATGAATCGTTCGAAATGCGCGAAATTGCTCCACGGGCTCAACGGGCGGCGAATGTCGACTCGAGAGGGTGAGGGGAGGCGACGCGCGGACGAAGACAATGACGACGCGTTTCGAGACGGGATGACTGACGGATGAATGCACCGTGTATTCGTCGATTCGTCGTCTCGCAGAGGAAAGATTGGCTCGCGCTCGTCGCCGTGCACAGCGACGCGTGGTTGATGGCGGTGGCGTTTTATTACGGCGCCAAGTTTGACGCGAAGAAGAGGTGCGGCGCGCGCGTTCGACGACGATGGAGGAAGAGGACGACGACGACCCACGATGACGACGCGTGAGAGAGAGAGAGAGGACGGTGGTGATTCGGAAACGCGCGGCGAGGTGCGCGCGCGTGAGAGTTGGACGGTGGAAGAGACGGGACCGACGACGACTGACGAGACGAGACGTTCGCGCGACGCGAAACGCAGAGACGCGCTCTTTTCAAAGATCAATGACGTGCCGACGGTGTACGAGACGCTGAGCGCGGCGCACGGGCGAGAAGAGAAGATGAACGGCGCGTCGCGAGGTGCGAAGGGTGCGGCGGGGATGGGTCTTGGTAAGGGTGGTGCGAAGGGCGGCGACGCGAAGGGGAACGGAGCCAAGGCGAAGAAGCAAAAGGTGGACCCGGAGGATGCTCTGGGATTGAAAAATCCGTCGCCCGGGTTCATTCTCGAGCCCTCACAGTCACTCACGGCGCTAAAGAACGCACAGATCGAGCTATATTGGCCGGACGATAACCTTTGGTATCGCGCCGAAGTCATCTCTCTAAACGAGCGCAGTCGCACCGCCAAGGTGCTCTACGCGACGTCGGATGTGGAGACGTTGGATCTCGACGAGTTGATTCGCGAAGGACACGTCAACATCCGGCGCGATGCGTGAGCGAGCTCTCGCGCGCGTGAACGGAATAATGAACCCATGAAAGATAGCTATGGGTACGTTTTCCACGGGCGTTGTTTTTTGCCGTCCGATTGTGTACTACAGCAAAATTCCGAGTCGAAGACGCGACGGTTCGGAGCGTACGAGCGTACAAGAAGAAGTCCCGAGCGGGAGTGAAACATGAGTTTTGAGCGATGCACGCGGCTCACAGTGTCATGTTTCGACTCTCTCGCGCGGATAGCCCCGATATCCACCTCTCGTCGACCTCGTTCTTTCATAGCCAAGTCGAGAGCGACGAGCGTTGTAATATTCGGAGCGAAATTGTTTACTAATGCGTCTACATACGATTACAATACTCTCTCACCGCGAAGGTGGACGGTTCGCCATCGCGTGCGCCGGCGGCGGGTGTCCCAGCGGCGGCGCCGCGGGCGCACCGAGCGGCGGAAAATGCGCGAGCCGCTCTCGCGCCTCGCGTGGCGGCGGCGCGAAACGCGGCGGCATA
>Ga0181582_10002101_pt1 | contig 15775 bp, 13 predicted proteins | sample 071ome_32_FD_132438 | JGI IMG/M metagenome (GOLD analysis project Ga0181582, IMG submission 132438) | Coastal salt marsh microbial communities from the Groves Creek Marsh, Skidaway Island, Georgia - 071405AT metaG (megahit assembly) | ecosystem: Environmental > Aquatic > Marine > Intertidal...
AACCAATCGCATGGGCAGGTGTTTGTGAAACAAAATGTTGACCGTCAACCATAGTATCTGTAGATACAACGAATTGATGATCAGGACGAGATTGAAGGACCGCAGCATCATCTCCTATTCCTCTGACAATGGATGCATCTTGAAAATGTTTATGAAAGTACTTTTCGATAATGTGCTTTTCATTCAAAATGATAGTCTCATATGAATATCCACATCCCTGCGGGCTAGTCTAAAAGATATGCATTCAACAACGTTCATTTTATAAACGTTATTACAAAACCTCTGTCACACCTTTGATTCATTCTTGGCTTGGTATCTATGCCAATATCGAATGTGTCGAATGACTAAGCAAAATCTGATTCTTGTGCTTATGATGATTCTTCAGAGGTATCGTCTTCTGTTGTCTCACTTGTTTCTATTATTTCGGTTGAATCATCTGAATCAGTTGCTTCTGGTTTGTGTTTGTATTCAAGTGCTAGTTCTGCTGCGGTTAAACGATTGATGGTTTTAATTAATTTATCCAGCACAGCATTCACCAGCTTATAACCCTCACTGGAACCAAATTTTTTACACAGTTGCACGGCTTCAGCCACTAACACCTTGTTCGGCACATCCAAACTATGTGTGAGTTCAAATACGGCTATTCTAAGCGCAGCCAGTTCAACAGGATCTATGCTATCTATCGGATAATCTGAAGCATTCTCAATGAGCATGTCTAAGTAATCACTAAACTTAGTGACACCCAAAACCATTTCACGAAAATAATGTTCATCACATTTAGGCCAGAAATCATCATCTTCAAACTGACGACAGAGTGACATAAGATCATCATCATTTAATTGGTTTTGATATAAAGCTTGTAGTGCTAATCTTCTAGAACATTGACGCCTATGATTCAATGAACGATTTTCACTGCGCTGTGGGGTTGCGGCTTTACTCAAGGGTTTTCCTTAATCTGATCTATCGTCGTGGTCATTTCTAATGCGCACAAGGCGCAATCCACTCCTTTATTATCACCCTGTAAATCAGAACGCTGTTGCGCTTGTTCAACAGTGTCTGTTGTTAACACACCAAACACCACGGGCACGCCACTGTTAAGACTCACATCCATTACACCACGAGCACATTCGCCTGCCACATAATCAAAATGTGGTGTATCACCACGAATAACACAACCTAATGTAATGATCGCTGCGTATTGATTAGTATCTGTCAAGTGTTGAGCAATGAGGGGTAATTCGAAAGCCCCCGGCACTTTTAACACATTAATATTTTCTTCATTCACACCATACTCTTTGAAGGTTGCTAATGCGCCAGTCAGCAAGTTGTCGACGATCTCATGATTGAAGCGAGCCGCGATGATGGCAAAGCGAGTATCTGCTTGAAGTTTAATCTCGCCTGTTTCGCTAGCGGATATTTTCATAATGAGTGCTTCCTGTTCTTTTCTATAATCTGTCTATAATTCTATAAATCGTCTACAAAACTATTGCGAAGCTTTGCATAGTTATTCTTTGCCTACCACATATTCAACTATCTCAAGTCCGAAACCACCCAAGCCATGAAACTTTTGTGGTGCACTTAAAAGTCGCATTTGATGCACCCCTAGGTCAAATAAAATCTGTCCACCGATACCTAATGTCCAGCGATCAATGGGATGATGACTTTGCTCATGATGGTGTTGATCATTCATATGATTGAGTTGATTTAACAAACTTTCTCGATCATTAGCGACTCGTAACACCACTACCACACCGGATCCCTCCTGACTAATGCGCTCCATCGCATCACTTAATGGCCAACCGCAGCCGGCAGCATTTCCCATCAAAGTATCACACAACGTGTTTTCAATATGCACACGTGTGAGAACGGGTTGCGTAGGATCAATATCGCCCTTAACCAGAGCGAAATGTATTTCTTTACTGATAGAGTCCTCATAAGTAAATAGATTAAACTCACCATACTCGGTTTGAAATGACTGCGATGATTTCCGATGTACTGTGCGCTCATGTTGAATACGATAACTAATCAGATCTTCAATCGTGCCTATCCTTAGATTATGTTCTTGCGCAAATGTTTCTAATTGTGGTCGTCTCATCATACGACCATCTTCATCCATAATTTCAACGATGACTGCAGCAGGTTCTAATTGTGCAAGACGAGCATAATCACATCCGGCTTCTGTGTGTCCTGCACGAGTTAGCACACCACCCGGTTGTGACATCAAAGGGAAAATATGTCCGGGTTGATTAATGCTACTTGCATCTGCATCAGGTGCTACGGCTGTGCGCACAGTGTGGGCACGATCATAAGCAGAGATGCCCGTAGTCACACCCTCAGAGGCTTCAATCGACACAGTGAAATTAGTGGTCTGATGTGCATCTGTCATGTCCACCATCAGTGGCAACGCCAGTTGCTTGCAACGTTCCTTGGTTAAGGTCAAACAAATTAAGCCACGACCGTACTTAGCCATAAAATTGATATCCTCAGGCTTAACCATAGAAGCCGCCATCAATAAATCGCCTTCGTTCTCTCGATCTTCATCATCGACAATGACGACCATCTTGCCAGCCGCAATATCCTCGAGAATTTCTTCTGTAGTATTAAATTTCATTTATATATTTGATGATTTTTCAAACTCATGCATGCGTTCTACATAACGTGCCAACAAGTCGATCTCTAAGTTAACATGAGTACCAATTTGATAGTCGAGTATAGCGGTATTCTTCCAAGTGTGAGGAATAATATTAACTTCAAATATTAGATGTTCAACCTGATTCACAGTGAGACTGATCCCATCAACAGATATGGAGCCTTTACGTGCAATATACTTGGCAATAGTGTTAGGTGCTTGAATGGCAATCAATATGGATTCATCCGTTCTATGCAGCTTAACCACCTCGCCGACACCATCAACATGACCGGTCACCAAATGGCCACCTAACGGCTGAGCAAGTGTCAGCGCTTTTTCTAAATTAAGGGATTGTTGAAGCTGCAATGACCCAAAGGTTGTGCAGCTTAGTGTCTCAGCAGACACATCCACAGTAAACGTTGTTTCGCTGAGTGCAGTCACGGTTAAACACACGCCATTAACCGCAATGCTATCACCCAGCTCAACACCTACCAGGAAATCCGGTTGAGTTTGTATTGTAAACACACTGGATTCACGCTGCGGTGTCAGTGCGGCCAGTTTAGCCACGGATTGAATTAGGCCTGTAAACATAATATTTAATGGTAGTATGTTAATAATCGATGAGGGCGCTTATTCTAACATCGACACCAACATTGCGAATGTCTGTTGTAGTTAAGCGCACAGCTTGATCTAAATTCTCTAATCCTCCGAGATTGAATAGACCGCGACTGCCCTCACCTAAATAACAAGGCGCTAAATAGTGAACAACTTGATCTGCGCATTGATTTTGCACTAAATCTCCCATGAGTGAAGCACCGGCTTCAACCATCACGCTATTGATCTCACGCACTGCTAGTGCTTGCAATAACTGTTGTAGATCAAAGTGATGATCATTCACGGCTAATTTAAGCGTTTCACAGTGCTCCAGTTTATCAAATCTGTGTGTGTCATTATCTGCGGCAGTGACTATTAAGGTTTTACCGGGTTGAGATAGCATACTGGCCGTCAATGGCATCTCTAAATTGACGTCTAGCACAACCCGAAGTGGTTGCATAAGTTCTGCTATATCAACATCGCGCGCAGTTAAACTAGGATCATCAGCTAACACTGTGCCAATGCCAGTCATAATTGCATCATAGCGAGCACGCATCATATGCACGTCTTGACGAGCAGGTGCAGACGTTATCCACTGCGACTCCCCATTGGCAAGCGCATTACGACCATCGAGACTGCTAGCAATTTTCAATGTCACCCAAGGAAGGCCCTGCTGCATACGTTTAATGAAGCCTCTATTAAGTGTTGCTGCTAATTCAGGAAGTACATTTTCAGTTACCTCTATACCCGCCTGACGCAAAGCCTCACAGCCCTTCCCGGCCACTAACGGATTAGGGTCTTGCATAGCGATGACCACTCGACTCACTTGCGCGTCGATGAGCGCCTGTACACATGGCCCAGTTTTACCCTGATGACAACAAGGCTCCAAGGTCACAAAGACCGTGCTCCCTTTGGCACGTTGTCCGGCTTGCTGCAGCGCATTAATTTCAGCATGAGCATGTCCCGCGCGTCGATGGTATCCACTGGCAATATATTCGTTATCAGCGTCAGTAATAACGCATCCAACATTTGGATTGGGACGTGTGCTGTATTGACCTTGTCGAGCTAACTGAATAGCTTGCGACATGCGCTCAATGTCACAACGAGTCGTCATAGTTATTTATCTTTAATCAGTGATAGCTGACTTTCGCGCATTTCAGGCGATGGATCTTTTTCGACATTATCGATGATCTCACGAAACTCACGCACATCAGTGAATGAACGATAGACAGATGCAAAGCGAACGTAAGCGACCTGATCCACATCACGTAACTCAGTCATGACCCATTCACCCAATTGGTTTGCTGGAATTTCTCGATGACCGAAAGTCAGACTGAGATGTCTGATATGATCAATAATTTGTTCGACTTGATCGGGAGAGACGGCTCGCTTCTCGATAGCATGTTCTATACCGTTGCGTAATTTTTCGATGGAAAATACTTCACGCCGTCCATCACGTTTAACAATGCGGGGTAAATCTAATTCTGCGGTTTCAAAGGTAGTATAACGCTCTTTACATTCTAAACATTCCCTTCGACGACGAACTTGACTCCCATCTCCCGAAAGACGAGAGTCAACAACTCGCGTATCAGTTGCACCACAAAATGGACAGCGCATCTGGTTTTACCTATTTGAATATTGCCAATTCAAATAACTTACTTGTAGACAGGGAAACGACTACACAACTCAACAACTTCTGCTTTAACACGATTTTGGATATCTTCATTTTCGACATCATCCATCACATCACACATCCAGTTAACAAGTTGCACACATTCCGCTTCTTTAAAACCACGTGTAGTAATCGCTGGTGAACCGACACGAATACCACTAGTCACGAATGGCGATTGTGGATCGTTAGGCACACTGTTTTTGTTCACAGTGATATTTGAATTACCTAACGCCGCATCAGCCGCTTTGCCTGTAATACCTTTCTTGATCAAATCGACTAGGAATAAGTGATCATCTGTACCTCCCGATACAATATCGTATCCACGTGCCATGAATTGATCTGCCATGGCGCTAGCGTTCTTGACCACTTGTTGCATGTAAGTTTTGAATTCAGGTTGAAGCGCTTCTTTAAAAGCGACCGCCTTAGCAGCAATTACGTGCATTAAAGGACCACCCTGCATACCTGGGAATACTGCTGAGTTTAATTTCTTAGTGATCTCATCGTTTGCACGCGCAACGATAATGCCACTGCGAGGGCCACGTAATGATTTATGTGTAGTTGAAGTCACAACGTCTGCGAATGGAACGGGGTTTGGATAACAACCCGCGGCTACTAGACCTGATACGTGTGCCATGTCGACCAACAAGTAAGCACCGACCATATCTGCAATCTCGCGGAAACGAGCCCAATCCATGATGCGTGAATAAGCAGAGAAACCTGCAATAATCATTTTTGGTTTGTGCTCTTTAGCTAATGCTTCAACTTCATCATAGTCCACCTCACCTGTCTCTGGATTTAAACCATACTGAACCGCATTGTATTGCTTACCAGAAAAGTTAACGTGTGAGCCGTGTGTTAGGTGTCCACCGTGGGCAAGTGAAAAACCAAGAATAGTGTCATGTGGCTCTAATAATGCAAGAAATACTGCGGCATTCGCTTGCGAACCTGAATGAGGCTGGACGTTTGCGTAATCTGCACCGTAGAGTTCTTTCAATCGGTCTATAGCAAGTTGCTCGACAGTATCGACATGCTCACAACCACCATAATAACGCTTCGCAGGATAACCCTCTGCGTATTTGTTAGTAAGAACCGAACCTTGAGCTTCTAGAACACGAGGACTGGCATAGTTCTCAGAGGCGATTAATTCAATATGTTCTTCCTGACGAGTGATCTCACTCTTCATCGCATCCGATAATTCTTTATCAAACTCCTCGATGCTCATATCACTGCTATACATTCTCAATACTCCTGTTAAAAAGAATCTTTCATCTAAAATCTGTAAGGGCGGCATTATACCCCAAAATATTGGGGAGCCACTAATCCAGAATAACTATATAAGGCGGCACAATGGGCTATTTGCTGGTGATTTGTTGACCAATTGTACACATTTAAGCCAGAACGCGTTAAAACCTCAGTTTTTCGCATGATCTGCTGGACGAATTAGTTAAATTTTGGAATCATCACAACGTAATAACACGGCGCTCAAGCGTCACCACCTCCAGAATAATCATCGCTTAATGTGATCACAATCGAGACATCATGGCCCAATACGTATTTACAATGAATGGCGTAGGCAAAGTGGTACCGCCTAAAAAAGAAATTCTCAAAGATATTTACTTAAACTTTTTCCCAGGCGCCAAGATTGGAGTATTGGGATATAACGGTGCGGGCAAGTCCACTCTGTTACGGATAATGGCTGGTATTGATAGAGATTATATTGGTGAAGCTCGACCACAAAACAATCTTAAAATCGGTTACTTAGCCCAAGAACCGCAACTAGACAATAATCTGAACGTGCGTGGTAACGTTGAACTAGGTATCGCACCACTAAAACAAGCATTGGATGAATTCAATGCGATTAGTATGAAATTTGCCGAACCCATGTCCGATGATGAGATGACCGCAGCCCTTGAACAACAAGCCAAGCTTCAAGATCAAATTGAAGCGGCCGATGGGTGGAATGTAGAGCGCACCTTAGACGTGGCAGCTGATGCACTGCGTCTACCCCCTTGGGAGGCCAATATTGAACATTTATCTGGGGGCGAGCGTCGACGTGTGGCACTGTGTCAGTTGTTATTATCTAAACCAGAAATGTTAATCCTAGACGAGCCAACTAACCACCTAGATGCCGATTCCGTGGCTTGGTTGGAACAATTCCTAAAAGATTACTCCGGCACGGTGGTGGCGGTAACACACGACCGCTATTTCCTCGATAATGTCGCTGGTTGGATTCTTGAATTAGACCGTGGCCACGGCATTCCATGGGAAGGCAATTATTCCACTTGGCTGGATCAAAAAGAAAAACGTTTAGCTCAAGAAGAAAAACAACAAGCTGCTCGCCAAAAAACTATATCGGCGGAACTCGAATGGGTACGCAGCAATCCCAAAGCCCGTCAAGCCAAAAGCAAAGCACGTCTTAAACGCTTTGAAGAATTGAGTTCGCAAGAATATCAATCGCGCGCCGAAACCAACGAAATCTTCATCCCGGTGGGTGAAAGATTAGGGGATCAAGTCATCGAAGCCAAAAATCTCACCAAGCGCTTTGAAGACCGAGTACTATTTGAAAATGTCTCTTTCACTATACCTCGAGGAGCCATCGTTGGCATCGTTGGGGGTAACGGCGTCGGTAAAACCACTCTATTCAAAATGATCATCGGAGAAGAAAGTATCGATGATGGTGAGTTAGTCATCGGAGAATCCGTGCAATTGTCTTATGTCGATCAGTTGCGTGACGATCTACAGGGCGACAAGACGGTGTGGGAAGAAGTCTCCGATGGACTCGATAATATTACCGTCGGGAGTTATAGCTTACCCTCGCGCGGTTATGTCAGTCGCTTCAACTTCAAAGGTGGCGATCAACAAAAGTTAGTCAAACAACTTTCTGGTGGTGAGCGCAATCGTTTGCAGTTAGCTAAATTATTGCGCACCGGTGGCAACGTCCTACTACTTGATGAGCCGACCAACGATCTCGATGTGGAGACATTACGCGCGCTCGAAGAAGGCTTATTAAACTTCCCTGGCAACAGTATCGTAATCTCCCATGACCGCTGGTTCTTAGATCGTATTGCAACACACATTCTTGCTTTTGAAGGTGAAGGCGAACTGGTTTGGTTTGAAGGTAATTTTTCTGAATACGAAACAGACCGCAAGCAACGTCTTGGCGAAGATGCAGCACAACCCAAACGCGTGCGCCATAAAAAGCTGGATAGTTAAGCGATTATTCAGTAGTAAGATGCACTAACAAGTTAATACCAGCGTGATAAATCCATCTGTGAGTACATCGATGCCACTTGCTCACCATAGCCATTGAACATCTCAGTGGGTGTCTTGTGCAAATGACCAATTTTACGTTCACGTGCCTGACTCCAGCGCGGATGATCAACCTCAGGATTCACATTAGCATAAAAGCCATATTCTCTAGGTGCAGAGAGATTCCAACTGGTGGCTGGCTGCTGCTCAGTCAAGCGGATCGCCACGATAGATTTGATACTCTTAAACCCATACTTCCAAGGCACCACTAAACGCACAGGCGCACCATTTTGATTCGGCAACACCTTACCATATAAACCCACACTCAATAACGTTAAGGGATGCATGGCTTCATCTATACGCAATCCTTCCCGATAGGGCCAGTCTAAAATTTGGCGTTTTTGTCCAGGCAAATTATCAGCATCCATCAAGGTGACAAATTCAACATATTTAGCACGGCTATTGGGTTGAAAACGTTTCAGTACCGATCCCAGCTCAATGCCGATCCATGGAATCACCATTGACCATGCTTCCACACAGCGCAGACGATAAATACGTTCTTCCAAATCAAAGCCAGACAGTAAATCTTCAATGCCTAGCACTCCAGGCTTATCACACTCACCCCCGACTTCTATTGTCCATGGGCGGGTCTTGAGCAAATGCGCATTTTTCACAGGATCGCTTTTGCCAGTGCCGAGCTCATAGAAATTATTATATGAAGTGACTTTACCCTCATCCGTGAGTTGCTCGCGCAGATGATCATCCTGTGATGACCGGAATTTAGGCATATCAGGCGGCTCATGCTCCTGAGCCGACAATAGTGACGGCACTAATTGGCTCCCTATGGCACCACCGAGTGCCAATCCAGATATCTTCAAAAAATCACGTCGACGCTGATAATGCGTATAGTCGGTCACTTCAGATTCTTTGATAGTAGCAATAACCGGGGCAGATTTTTTTATTAGCATAAGATTTAGGACTTAGAAAATTGTATAATGCTCACACTCAGTACAATCATCCATCCAGCGCCACACGTGCATTTCTGAACATCCTCATCCAAGGACCATCTTCCTGCCAATCTTTCGGATGCCAAGAATGCTGCACAGTTCTGAATAATCGCTCCGGATGCGGCATCATGATGGTCACGCGACCATCCTCACTGCATACACCCGCAATGCCCATCGGTGACCCGTTTGGATTGAGAGGATAATATTCAGTATCAAGTCCTTGCGAGTCGACATAATGCATTACCGATAGCCGCTGTTTAGCGATCTGGGATAATTGCTCAGAATGAGCCTCAACGCGACCCTCACCATGGGCCACCACAATCGGTAAAACCGAATCTTGCATACCCTGCATAAATAACGACGGAGATTCCGCAATACGCACATTGACCAAACGTGCCTCAAACTGCTCAGAGAGATTTCGCTCAAAGGTTGGCCAATGTTGTGCGCCAGGAATCATAGTTTTAAGTTGAGACAACATCTGACACCCGTTACAAACACCCAACGTTAAGCTGTCTGAACGATTAAAAAACTTATTAAATTGTTCCGCTAACTGATTGTTATAAATAATATTACCGGCCCAGCCACTGCCCGCACCCAAGACGTCGCCATAAGAAAAACCGCCACAGGCAACCACCGCTTGAAAGTGTGAGAGTTGATGACGCTGAGCCAATAAATCGCTCATATGAACATCAATGGCATCAAAACCAGCGCGATCAAAGGCCGCCGCCATTTCGATATGCCCATTGACGCCTTGTTCACGCAAAATCGCCACTTTTGGTCGTATTCCGGTAGCAATCATGGGCGCGGCAATATTTTCGTTGTGATCAAAGCTCAAATTCACCTGCAACCCTTGATAAGTTGAATCAGCAATCAAGGCTTTCTCCTGCAGCGCACACTCAGGACGATCACGCAACACCTGTATACTGTGGCTAACATTTGTCCACAACTCCTCAAGTTTTACAAGAGATTCATTGATTATCACATTGTTTTTAAATGTAATTTTTATGTCTTTTTCTGTACAGGTTTTGCCTAGTAAAACTATGCATTCCTCCAGTCCGCAACTCTTTGACAACGCTTGAACAGCCTCAATATGCGCTTTTTTGACCTGGATAACCGCGCCCAGCTCTTCCGAGAACAAACTAGCTATCGGGTCACCACCAAGCGCATCAATAGCAATCGAACAACCACAGCGAGCAGCAAAAGCCATTTCACATAGCGTTGCCCACAAACCACCGTCACTGCGATCGTGGTAAGCCATCACCTGCCCTGCTGCCCGTAATTGCGTGAGTAAATCAGTAAAACGGCGTAAATCTTCCACATCGTCTAATTTTGGAATTCGCGTGTCATGGGCGTTATACACCTCAGACAAGCAGGAACCGCCCAATCTATGGGCTTTTTTACTCAAATCGATCAATATCAAGCAACTTTCATCATCTGCAGCACTCAGCTCAGGCGTCCATGTTTGACGTATATCCCTCACTGGACTGAATGCTGTGACGATTAATGAGACTGGTGACACCACGCGCTTAGCTTGTTGCTGATGTTGCCAATCCGTTTGCATGGACAAGGAGTCTTTGCCAACAGGAATAGCAATATTTAACGCACGACAAAGCTTTGAAAGCTCTTCAACAGTCTCATATAAAACATTGTCTTCATTAGAATAATTAGCTGCAGCCATCCAATTCGCTGAAAGTCGTATATGGCTAATATCACGCACATCAGCCGCATACAAATTGGTAATAGCCTCACCTAGCGCCATCCCTGCAGACGCCGGCCCTGAAGTCACTGCCAGTGGCGTGCGTTCACCTATGGCCATCGCTTCACCCGTGTAGGCGTTAAATCCACTAGCGGTCACGGCCACATCGGCCACAGGCACCTGATAAGGACCTACCATCTGATCTCTCGCCACTAAACCGGTCACAGAACGATCACCGATAGTAATCAAAAACTTCTTGCAGGCTACCGTGGGATGCTGAAGCACCTTTAATGCCGCCTCTAAGGGATCTATTCCGCCAAAATCGTAGTGTTTTTCACTCGTTGAGCGACGCTGAGTGTTACGTTCAACCTTCGGCGGCTTACCCAATAACACGTCCATGGGCATATTAATCGGGTCCATCTCCGACTGATCATCAGTCACCACTAATTGCGGTGCATCGGTAGCACTGCCCACAATCGCGTAACAACATCGTTCACGTTCGCAAATGTTGATAAATTCGTCGATTTGGTCGCTATTAATCGCTAAAACGTAGCGTTCTTGCGCTTCATTACACCATATTTCCATCGGTGACATGCTCATTTCCGCATTGGGAATGGCGCGTATGTCAATGCGTCCACCTTGCCCGCAATCATGCAAGATTTCCGGTAGTGCATTGGAAACTCCGCCTGCCCCGACATCATGGATGGAAAGTATCGGGTTCAAGTCTTTCATGCCCCAACAGCGATTAATCACTTCCTGACAACGCCGTTCCATTTCGGGGTTTTCTCGCTGAACGGAAGCAAAATCTAACTCGGCATCACTGGCACCTGAGGCCATGGAAGAAGCCGCACCTCCGCCCAAACCAATCAACATCGCGGGGCCACCCAATACAACCAGCGGTGTGCCTTCAGGAATGCGCTGTTTATCGACGTCTTGTGTGCGTATATTGCCCATGCCACCGGCGATCATGATGGGTTTGTGATAACCACGCACCTCACCCTCAATGGCTTGCTGATAGGCGCGAAAATAGCCGGTCAGATTGGGACGACCAAATTCATTGTTATAGGCGGCTGCCCCCAACGGTCCATCAATCATGATATCCAGTGCGGAAACAATCCGTTCTGGCTTGCCGTAGGGCTGTTCCCACTCATGCACGAGACCGGGGAGCTCCAAATTCGACACACTGAAGCCACATAAACCCGCTTTGGGGTAGCCTCCTCGCCCTGTGGCGCCTTCATCACGGATTTCTCCTCCTGAGCCGGTCGCAGCACCCGGGAAGGGTGAAATAGCCGTGGGATGATTATGCGTTTCGACTTTCATGAGGATATGAATAGCTTCCTCATTATATTGATAGCGATAATCCCTTGATGGATAAAAGCGTGCCCCCGAGTGCCCAGTAATCACCGCCGCATTGTCTTTATAAGCGGATAACACATTCTCTGGTGCATGCTCATAAGTGGTTTTGATCATGCCAAACAGCGTATCAGCCTTGTTTTCGCCATCAATCGTCCAACGTGCATTGAAAATTTTATGGCGACAATGCTCAGAATTCGCCTGCGCAAACATCATCAGTTCAATATCGGTAGGACAACGCCCTAGTTGAGTATAATTTTCCACCAAATACTCGACCTCATCTTCCGATAAAGCCAATCCCAACTGCGTATTATAGATCTGAATATCCGTCGCTAACGTGTCTATAGACGGTAATTGATTTAAACGCCGTGGCTGTTGACTGGCGAATAGTTGCTGCGCTTGATCGAAACTGCTCATAACCGTCTTAGTCATGCGGTCATGACACAATGCCATTATGTTTGTCACTTGCTCTGCTGATGCCGTCGCCATGCCGGCAATCCGATACAACACGCCATGTTCTATGCGACCGGTTTTGCCCAATCCGCACTGATTAGCAATATCAGTCGCTTTGCTCGACCAAGGAGAAATACTGCCTATGCGTGGACAAACAATAAATTGTTCTGCAAGGTCATAAGATACTCCCAGAGCCTCCTGCACACTTAACAAGTCACGCAATATTCCGATTTGCTCAGAACTTAATACACCTGAGTGTTCCACAAAGTAAATATGATCCGCTTCAATGGAAGTAATATTCGACGTGATCGCCTGAATAGACTGAAGTTGTTGCTTTAAACGAAAATCACTAGCAGCCGCGCCACCACGAAAAATTAGCATAATGAGAAACTCGTTCAGTCAAGCAGTTAATAATGAAGGTATCGGGGAATTATAAAAAAGCACGAGACAAAACACGAACACTAAATAACAAAAACACCTCAATATTGAGAATAAGTCGACACAATGAACTGAATAGTCATTCTGATTGTCGAAAAAGCACACAATCATAGATAGTCAATACTTAAAAATACGTTACAATGACTCAATCTTTGGGGGCGACCTGGTTTCGACGTGGGTTACCAATCCCTAGGTGCATGCCGAGGATGTAGTTCTCCTCGTTAAATAACACTGCAAAAAAATAGTCGCAAACGACGACAACTACGCTTTAGCTGCTTAAAAACCAGTTGTAAAGCCGTCCGCCCTGATGAGCTTGCGCGTTAGGAACTCGGGCGTCATCTTAGCAAGATCGTGACAAAACCTGTCTGTAGTGGCGTCATTAAACTAAAACACAGAATCGCAACACACTGCCCTGCCCGTCGGACCTTGTGTTGTTAAATTAAAGACGGCTCTAAGCATGTAGTACCGAAGGTGCAGGATTTGCGGACGCGAGTTCGATTCTCGCCGCCTCCACCAATATAGGGTCTGATACGATCCGATAACGTCCTATAAGGATAATATATTCAACTACTTATAGGACGTTATTAATTTTTAACATCCACTAGCGTTTGCTGAAATTTTCACAATTTAGTAGTACTATTAGCAGTACCAGAGTTTACAGCGAGTTCGGTACTACTATTATGGCTAGAAGCACCCGCTCCCTCCACTCAAGAAGTCATACACACCTATTGATTAAATGATTAAACAATGTCTTCGCATCTCCTAATTCATTAAAAATCTTATAAAACCACTTTATTGGGTTTCTTGCTAGCTTGTCTGGGTATGTTAAACATCTCATTAGCACAAAGCCTTGACACAAGACCAACGCTTCAAAAGCTTTTACTGATCAAAGAGCAACTCACCAAGCAGAGCATGGCTGGTGACCATAAAGCGTCAGCTCGTTTAGGTGCGATTTATCTTTAATAAAATTAATACCATAAGCTGAACTTCGCTCACCATGCCAGTCATCTTATAATCACATAGATATCAGCTTTAACTCTAATCGATGTCAGTATGCTTCTGCGAACTTTAAATTAGCATCTGAATGCTTTTGCTCGTCAGCCCTCACCCTGTGTATCATGTCGGATAATTTGGCGTCAGCGGGCAAGTCGTAATATTGGATGGCGAGCCGTGGTGCAGGAACGTCCTCTATCCTGCCCGCCTCTATCTCTTCAAGATAGTTGGTATAACTTCGGACCGCCTCCTCCTCAAAATAGTGGATCATCTTATGTGCTGTTTTAGGCGACACTATGTAGAGAACCAAATAATAGGCCATAAAGACAAGCTGTGCGATGAGTATAAGCAGCCGCTCTAACCAATTTGGATGTGCAATATCAATAAAAAACATCAGATGCATACGCTCATTCTCAGCCTCAGCTAATAGTTCGCGTATCAGCGGGCCATACCCTGTTTTTGCCTGCCGCAAACTCTTGAGATGAACCCACATCCCAGCAACCATCCCAGGCACTCCGGCGACCGTCTCCAGCACTACAGCGCGATGACCGTAGCGACGGGCAAAAAATGCATCCGCAAAAAAACGGAAGAACGCTGTCATACTTCTCGCAAACCAATCACTCATCTTCATATCCTTTACTTGTGGGGACGGACCTTAACGTGCTGAATACAGATAGTACATTAAATGAGCGATTTTGTGGATTACAACAGCATTGCAGAAAAAGCATAGATAAAAAAACACAGTGCTCGCCATTGAGTTTGATAGAGTAATTCAATAGTCAGCTGAGTAATACATAGAGTGCTATCGCCACTGGCCAAATTACAGTACTCGCCTGCATAATAAGGCAAGGCCATCAATCGGAATGAAGTCAATAGACTAAACTCTATAATTATGACTAACGTTAGCAACAACGTTGTGATAATAACTCTTTTCCATCTGTGGATTGTTAAGTGAATTAACTAACTATTGGTCATAAATATGCTCATCTAGGTATAAAATTCATAAAATATTTAAACATTATCGCTCGCCATAGATTATGATTTCATATATCTGTCCCAAAAAAATCTACTCCATACTATAATAAACAGCTGGTACTAAATTCTGAAGAAACATGATTGAACCACTATCATTTAAAAGCACCATGTAAGCTCTATGAAATTTCCAAAAAGAAAAGAAGTCGCCGCCTACTCATTGTTGAGAAGACTGCATAATAAGCTCTATCAACAAAAATCAACCTTACGTAAGCGTATGGATTTAAGTTTTGTCACTCTGGGTGAACAGACTTACAAACGGATTAAATTTACCGACAATCAAACTCCTAAACATTTCAATGAAATCCTTCAGAATCTACAATCCTCTGGTAATTTTCCGGAAGTCTTTCATCTGCATGAGAATGAATTATGGGTAGAATATATTAAGGGAACCCTCCTGGACGGTAGTACAATGAACAAACATATGTGCTTTCAGTTTGGTCAATTTTATTCAAATCTCTATAAGATCGATTGCAAACTCGTCAACGCAGAACCCTATGCATATAATCTTAAAAAGACACTGCAGTTTCATCAGCAAATGAAGATCATTAGCTCTGATGAATTGAATAAACTGCTTGAGTTACTGGAAAAAGTTACACCAGAAAATATTTGGCAGGGAATAGATTATACAGATGCAATCACAAAGAACTTTTTGATAT
>Ga0181582_10002108_pt1 | contig 15754 bp, 11 predicted proteins | sample 071ome_32_FD_132438 | JGI IMG/M metagenome (GOLD analysis project Ga0181582, IMG submission 132438) | Coastal salt marsh microbial communities from the Groves Creek Marsh, Skidaway Island, Georgia - 071405AT metaG (megahit assembly) | ecosystem: Environmental > Aquatic > Marine > Intertidal...
AGGGAGGCGGGATCCGATGCCGGCGGTGGGGACGTTGGTGGCCGGGTTGGAGCGTCTCTGTATGCAGCAGTTGGAGTCCGAGGGGACGTCGGCGGCATCGTCGGCGTCGTCGTCGGCGTTGGTGTGCACGGTCGGAAAGATGGACGTGTGGCCCGGGGCGAGCAACGTCATCCCAGGCGAGGTCACGTTCACGGCGGACATCCGGGCGCTGCGCGATGACGTCCGAACACGCGTTGTCCGGCAGTTCCAACAGATGGTAGAGGCAGAGTGTGCGCAGCGGGGTTTGGAGTGTGCGTTCGAGGTGCGTCATGAGGCGGCGGCGGTGTCCATGGATGCCTCTCTGACAGCGAAGCTCATCTCTGCCGTGGAAGTGGTGAAAGAGGAGAGGACGAGCGCCGACCAGAAGACGTGCGCGGGGGTAATCAAGATGGCATCTGGAGCGGGACACGACGCCATCGCCATGTCGAGCATCGTGCCCGTCTCGATGCTCTTCGTCCGATGCAAAGGCGGCATCAGTCACCGCTCAGACGAATACGCGCATCCAGACGATGTCGGCGCGGCCGCCCACGCCACCTACCGCTTCCTCCAAGACTGGTTGAAGGATTCTTCTGATTGATATGATGTAATTTCGTTCACAGAACTATGACTACGGCTACTGCTACGGCTACGGCTACGGCTACGACGACGAGCATCGGACGATGCTGCCGCCATCAATCCCTCCCGGCAACCTTTAGTTTTTCCGGACTCGCCCCGGCACTCTTGGCCCCGCCCCACCCACACGAATGATTCGTGAGCTTCCTCAACAGATCCGTCAACGTGATCACCCCCACCGGGATCATCTCGTCCGTGCACACATACACCCGATGCAACCGATGCCTCACGATCTTCTCCATGATTGCCCGCAACGTCGTCCCCTGCTCGCACGTGATCAACCGCTGCCCGACCTCATGCCCCGGCGCACTCTTGCTCTTCCCCCTCATCTCAGGATCCCGCGCAAACTTAAACCCGCTCTCGCTCGGCTTCGGCGACTCCCCAAGCGGACCATCGACCGACGCGCGGTGGTTGGCCGCGTACCCCGCGTACTCAGTCCCGTGCTCCAACGCCAGAAACTCCCCGACCGGCAGCGCCAGCGACCCAAAATGCTCCGACATGATATTGCGCAGCTCCGAGATCGAAAAGTTCCCGATTATCTCCCCGGCGGCATTCACGACGGCCACCGCGCTGATATCCCGCTCCTCCATCAGCACCATCGCGTCGATCGCCGGCGTCTCTGGCGAGACCTTGACCACGTACGCCTCCCCCCGAACAAACCCAAGCGCCTCCGCAGTGTCCTCCGCAATACTCCCGAACTCATCCAAGTGCTCATAGACAAACTTGATCACGTCAGACTGCGACACAATATGACACAGCTCCCCGCGAGCGTCGACCAGCGCCAGCCTATGGAACACGTGACGCTTCCTACTCACGTCCCCCAGGTCCTTCTTATTGTCCGTATTCAAAAACCCGTCCACGATGATATCGTACAGGTTGAGCGTCTTGGCCTCGTCCATGTTGTAGAACGACCCGTCGGAACCCAGCGACTTGAGGGATTCGACAGACGTACAGGCAAACTCCTGCCCTTTCTCCTCCAGAATCCGCATCCGACGCAGCATCTTGGCTTGTTGAATCTGCGACATGTCCAGCTCTTTCAGGAAGGACGAGAGCACGTCGCGAATGTCGATAAAGCCAGAGAGCGAGCCCGAGGCAGACGGGGAGGTGCAGACGGCAGCAGCGTCGTTCCCGTTGTCATCGCTATCGTTGGTGCCATTCCCCGCGCCCTCGCCACCCTCGCCACCCTCGCCACCCTCGTCGCCCTCGGCAATGGCGAGACCCGCCAAGGTCTGGTCCAGGCCCTGCTTGGACCTGACTGGCGCCGAGAGGATGCGGTGCTTGGCCAGGACGCGCAGGGTCTGGTCCACGCTCGCGGTGCTGCGGACGACCGTGATCGATTGGTCGAACAGGAGCTCCTGTGGGGATGGATAAGGTGTGTGCAGTGAGAATATTGGGAAGGATGACTGCGTGGAGCTCGAATCGAATGAATCGGACCTCGAGTCGGATGGAGGACAGCAGAGCGGATGAATCCACCATTGTGGGTTGGCGGTGAAGAATAGGAGGATATGTATGTATGTAAGTAACGTGTGTGTCTGTCTATCTGTTGGAACCGACTGGCGATTTCCGGACTTGATTTTCCCGACACTCGGCGTCGACCGGGGAGCGTCAACATAAAATGTTGACAGCCGTCTGTCTGGGAGAAAAACTGCCATTGAAGTCCCGGTTTCTCGCGTATTGTGCCCGAGCCGCAGCCGATGTCGCCGTTCTTGGACCTGGAGCATCCGATCGGCGTCTATGAGGCCGGCAAACTCGTCCTCCTCGCCCCCGTGGCCTTCCTCAGGCTCCTCGGCATCGTCACCTGCTTCCTCCTGATCTGGATCCCCTCCCGGGTGCACGTCGCAATGGTGGGAATGAAGAAGAAGCGAAAGACGATGGAGGCGTCGTCGACAGACCTCGACGACCTCCCAGACGACGACCTCGCAACGAGCAGTTTGGTCGACTGGTTCGTGAAGCCCTGTGCGAGAGCGCTGCTCTTCTTCTCCGGCTTCTTATGGATTTCCGTCAAGGGCAGACACCACATGAAGCGAAACGCAACCATCCTTGTCTTCAACCACATCTCGTTCGCAGACCCGGTCTTGCTTTTGGCCCTCCTCGGCGGCCACTCTGGCGTCGCCAAAGCAGGCGTGAGCGAGCTTCCGTTTGTCGGTGCGATCGCTCGCTCACTGAATTACCTTTTCGTACAGCGACGTAATAGCGCGGGTGATCAGGGCGCGAGCCACCGCCACCGAACTCAAGACCCTCAGGCGGCACTGAGTGCGCGGGTACGGGCGCATCCGGAGCGGCTTCTGGTCGTCGCGCCAGAGGGGACGACAAAGAGCGCTGACTGTCTGTTGCAGTTCCGGAGAGGGGCGTTTGTACCGGGGATACCTGTGCAGCCGGTGATCTTCCGGTATCGGTGTCGACACTTCAACGTCGGGTGGGGTGTTCCGTGCAACGACCTCTTCCACGTGTACCGGATGCTGTGTCAGGTCGTCAATCACGTGGAAGTAGAGTTTCTGGAGGTGTTTGTGCCGAGTGCGGAGGAGAAGGAAGACGCGAGCGTGTTTGCGCAGCGGGTGCGGGAGCGGATGGCCGGGGCGTTGGGGTGCGGGCTGGTCGAGGAAAGCGTGCGGGAAGAGAACGTGTTGCGGGAGCAGGGGATACGGCCGAATTGGCGGGGGACGCGGCTGACTGGATGTTGATGTTGTTGGCGGGTATCTCGCTGGATACGTGGATCCGTCCAAGCCATCGGAACCGCCACAACAAGAGAACGAAATTTTGACCTCTTATACCCTCGTCCTCTTTTCTCTGTCTAAAACGAACTCGCTCCCTCCTTCCAAGGCGCCATATTTGCCCGAAAACTGTGAACTCGCGCCAATTTTTGCGGTCCGAACCGAAATCAAATCTCAACCCCGTTTCTTTCTCCTCACCGCGTACCATGCCTTTCACGACCGCCAACTGAACGCACATGGACGAGAAGGTCATGATACGTGCGTCTGTGGTCTATCCGGTGGGCGAATCGCACGGCGAATGCGGCTACTGTGCGGGCGCGAAGGCGACGAGCGGCGTTGCCCTGGAGCGGGAGACGTCTGTGAGCTATGGGATGCACGCCGAGGTGCTTTCCGTGGAGTCGTATCAGGCACTGTTGGATCGGGGGTGGAGACGGTCGGGGAAGTGGCTGTATAAGCCTGTGTTGAGCGAGACGTGCTGTCAGCTGCAGACGATTCGGCTGGAGGTTGGGGCGTTTGTGGAGCGTGGGAGTCAGCGGCGGGTGCGGAAGCGGTGGCACGCGTATCTGAAAGGGGGCGGCGAGGGTGATGAGGAGGGTGAGGGGGGTGAGGGGGGCGACCAGGCGGGTGATCGGGGGGGCGTGAAGGAGGAGCCCGAGCGGAAGAGTGTGGCGGGGAGCGATGATGGGACGGATCGCTCGTCTGTGGACATGGTGGATGTCGAAGTGGAGTATACGGACGGGCAGGAGGATGAAGTCGAGGCCGAGGTCGAGCCAAAGAGGCCGAGGTTGCCGCAGGACGAGGTGTTTGTCGACGACGATGAGTTCGTTGTGGTCGAGGACGTGGGGGCGGGTCATGTGACGCCGAATGGGAAGCGACAGGAGGGGAGTGAGTATAAGGGGAAGAGACAGCGGAGTCATCTGTGTCTGGTGTCGCTGGCGGAGGCGGGCGGGGGCGGCGGGGCGGCCGAGATGTCGCCGTCGGTCGGCTTTACGGAGAAGCTGCGTGTCGACTCTGTGGATCCGACGTATGCGGATGGATTCGACGGCGTGGGGATGCAGGAACTCGGTGACGTGAAGGAGGTGGTCACAAAGGCGCTGGCGGCAGCGGTGGTGGCAGCAAAGGAGGCCGGGGAGATTCCGAGGGATGTGTCGTATCCGGACGTGTATTTGAAGCGTTCAAATGCGCGTTTGAAGAAGATGCACGGGAGCGATCTGGTGTTTTCGTCGAGTATCGCGTTTGCGATTGCTGGAAAGGCGAAGAGCACTGAGAAGACGATGGAGAAGACGGGGGAGACAACGGCGCTGACGCCTGCTGCCGTAGCCACGGTCCTGCTGAAGCGCGCTGTGGCCGTGCTTGGTGGCGCCTCGGGGTATTCGTCGGCGTCGAAGATGGTGTCTCTGCGCCAGGTCGAGGGGCACCTGAACGTGTTTTGCGGCGTGATGGGTGCGATGGGTGCAATGGAGTCTGTCGTCGATGCGCCAGGCACGTCTCGGGATCGTGCTGCGAAGGCTGCAGCTCCCGCGTCAAAGACCCTTAGGTCGTTCCGTGTCGTCACGGTGCCGTCCTCGCACCCGGACATTCCGAACGTCGAGTTCGAGCTCTTCAAAAAGTACCAGACGATCCACCACAACGACACGGACGTGAGCATCAAATCGTTCAAGAGGTTCCTATGCGACTCGCCGCTGGTCCACGTGTCCCGCGAAGAGTGTCCCACGGCGCCAGAGTGCGGCTACGGGTCGTTCCACCAGCAGTACTGGGTGGACGACCGCCTGATCGCGGTCGGCGTGGTCGACGTGCTGCCCAAGTGTCTGTCCTCCAAGTACTTTTTCTGGGACCCCAGCATGGCCAAGCTGTCGTTGGGCACGCTGGCGTCGCTCCTGGAGATTGACTGGGTCAAGAGCCAGGCCGCGCTCGCGCCCGAGTTCCGCCACTACTATCTGGGCTACTACCTGCATGACTGCCACCGCATGCGGTACAAGGCGTCGTTCGCGCCGAGCGAGCTTTTGAACCCCCTCACGTACGAGTGGGTGCCGATCGCGAGCATCGCCGACGACCTCGACGCGGGCAGGGCGCCCTGGAACCTCCGCGGGGACGGGCGGACTGGCACGGAGGTTGCTTGCGAGGGGGGTGCTTGCACGGACCGTGACGACGTCGATGACGTCAAGTTGGGAATCACGTATCCCGAGAGCCAGCGCCAGGCGTGGAAGGTGATGCCTTTTGGCGCGCTCCGCCAGCTCGGCCTGCCAGACGCCGACGATCTGGCCGAGTCCATCCGCGTGTGGCGTCGCATGGTCGGCCCGGAATGCGCCGACAGCATCATGTATGCTGTTTAGGACAAGGACGAAGAACGAAGGACGAAGGACGATGTAGGATGGAGATGGAGGACAAGAACGACGAAGAACGACAACCAAAACGAACAACCGCGAAGGAATGACGATTTTCTACAACTACAAAGGGATGTTTTTTCGAGTACGACAATGAAACTTACAGATTCTAGGTCGCATCGGTATCAGTCGTTATCACACCGCCAACAGCCGCAGGAGGCTCCGCCTCGCCTCGAGCACGCCGGCCGCCTCGTCCGTGACGTTGTTGACGAGGTCGAGCAGCAGGATGAGATCTTCCTTCTCCAGGGCGCCCGCCTTGATGTCTGGAATGCTTTCCGTCAAGTGCACCATGCATTCGAGGCCCAGGGGCCGCTCGACGCGGCGAAGCATCGACGTCGCCATCGAAAAGTCCCTTCGGTGCGCGGCAATCTGCGCCAGCAACAGCGCTCGGTGCCTCGTGATCGGCGTGTTGGGACCGGGATCGCTGTCTGCCACCGCATCGACGCACTCCTTGAGATCGTCGATAGCATCTGCGCTCAGTTCCGCGCCCGTGCAACCCCGGGAAATCTCCGCCAGGCACTCGTCCGCGCTGGCGAAATCCCCGGCCGTCGAGAACCACTGCGCCGCGACCCCTGGCAGTCCGCCTTGCCGACAGACCGCCCCCTGCTGTCGCTGAATCTCCGCACACAGATGGAACATGCCGTATTCTTGCGCCATATTGACGGCCTGTCGCGCCAAACGCCCGTCCACGCCGAGCGGCAGCCGGCGCATCATCTCCTCGAACGCCGCCCGCCCGTGATGTTCGCAGAAGCCCATGTACCTCGCCGCCATGTGCCACGTCAGCGGACTCGAAGCCAGAGAACACGCATAATCCAACCTGTAGAACTCGCACTGGTCGCTGCCCAAATGCTCCATGACCCTGTCCAGCCCGCCGGCCCCGCACGGGTGCGCCTTGAGCACGATCGGAACGTGCGCAAGGAACCAGTCGGACACCACGAACGAGCACGCCCTGATCACTGCCTGGTGATCCGTCTGACAGCATTGCTCGATGACCATCGCCACCGCCTCCTGAAACTCGTTCTCCGGCGGCAGCGCCTCCACGCACGACCCCAGCAGCTGCCGCAGCTCGGACAGCCCCCGCGCGTCGGGATGCACGTGCGTCATCTTGGCGATCAACAGCTCGCAGCAGTTGGCGACCGCCCCCTTGACCGCCCCATCGTCACTCCCACGACCCCAGTCTCCCAGCAGCACGTCCAGACACGTCAAGCACGCCCGCATCGTCTCTGGCGCCCGCGCCCCGCACGCCGTCCACAGCTCGGCGTCTCCCTTCAGCGCTTCCACTTGCGCCAACCACGACTTCCTCGCCGCCATAAGCTCCTCCACGTCGTCAAACTGCCGCTGCTGGTTCTCACCATGCACCTGTCCTCGCATCCCCGGGAACCGCCGCAGCAGCAAGCTCATGTTCTCCAGCACGACGACGTCCTTCGGCCTTCGCGCGTCGGCATCCGAATCCCACTGCAACCACCCCGAATGCATCGCGAGCAAATCCAGCGCATCCGACACCCATCCGATGGCTATCAGCCGCAGGAACGTCGACCAGTAGCCGACGTCCAGCTCTGGCACGTCCAACGACTGGAAGTACGCCTGGCGCGCCAACGAAAACGGATGCGACGACGACAAGTCGCCGCTGTCGCCCACACACATGCTCGTCGCGTTTCCATAGTACCACCCGCCCAGATCCACCCCCACGCCGTCGTCCGCAAACACAAAGCTACAGATGAGCTCCCACAGCGCCTTCTCCTCGATCACCGACAGCACGTCCGACACATCCCCCTCCATACCGTCCATACCGTCCATACCGTCCGCGCCATCCGCCCCCACAGCATTCCCCAAGATCTCACTCACCGCCTGCGCAAACACATACTCCAACTCGTTGTTCCCGATTCCATGGCGTTCCCGGACCCCCGCGCCCGCGGCCTTGGACCGTTTCCGCCTCGCCTCCTGCACATTCTTCCCACACGCATACTCCACATACTTTGCGCACGTATCATACGCGATACGACGCTGGACGGGACCCATCCGACCCCACGCCACCGCAGTCGAGCACGGCAGCAGCGTCGAGCCAAGGGTGTCCCCTGGAGAATTCTTCGAATCCGAAACCGCGGCGACGAATAGCTCGTTTCCCAAGCCGAACTCCACGTGGATGCGACCACCCGGCGACGGGATGGTGGCGAGCGGCGGGGGAGTCGTTTCCTCCTCCATTTGGGAAGGAATTTGGTGTTTGAAGATTCACTAGGACTTGGGGCTGGCTACGTCCCGGGTGCGTCTGGGAAGGTGCGCCTGGGCTGGTCGCCGCACCGATCGCTGGGTCTGGACTGGATTCGGCCCGTTCGAAAAACCTTCCGCACCCGCGTTCTCTGTGCACGCTGAGATCCTCGCGCTCTGCTGATATTTTCCGTGGTGTACACGGGGTATGCTACGCGCCGGGTGAAGCTGAGCGGATTCCGTGACAGGCCAAGGCCTTGCTTTCATTTCTCAGTGCCGTTCATTTCTATCCGAAACTGTTTTTCCCACTCCTACGCTATGTCTGCGGTTCGTTTTGACCTCCCAGCTCGCTCTTGTGGCGACGAGGATACGCATGCGTGTGTCCACGTGAGGCCGTCCGCGTTCAAACTCGATACAGACGAGGATCCTCGTCTGAGGTTTTCCGGAACCTGACCCTCACCTTTCAAATCGTCCGTCACCACGCGTTCCCTGCAGCCGACCATGCCGTCTGAGACGGACCCGTTCACGCTGACGGCGTGGATCCTGAACGAGCAACACAGGACGTCGCCGGAGGCGCGCGGCAAACTGACCATCCTGTTGAACTCGATCTGCGTCGGGTGCAAGTTTTTGTCGACGTCTGTTCGCCGGGCGGGCGTCGCTGGGAATGACGTGCTGGGTAAGGCTGGTTCCGAGAATGTTCAGGGCGAGGATCAGAAGAAGCTCGATGTGGTGGCCAACGAGGTGTTTAAGAACGTGCTGCGCAAGTCGGGACAGTGTGCGGTGCTGGTCACGGAGGAAGAGGAGGACGCGATTTTCTTCGAGGCGCCGTACAAAGGTGACTATTGCGTGGTGTTCGATCCGTTGGACGGGTCGTCGAACATCGAGTGCGGTGCGTCTTTGGACTCCCGAGGGGGGGAGGGTTCTCGCGCGCTCGCTGGATTTCTCACCCACGCGCTCTGCCGTCTTCCCTTGTCCAGGTGTCTCGATCGGCACGATTTTCGGGATCTATAAGGTCAGACCTGGCTCGTCGGGAACGCTCGAGGACGTCACGCGGCCGGGGATGGACATGGTGGCGGCCGGGTACTGCATGTACGGGTCGATGACCTACATGATGCTCAGCGTGGGCAACGGCGTGGCCGGCTTCACGCTGGACGACTTCTTGGGTGAGTTCGTGATGACGCACCCGAACGTGCAGCTTCCCACGTACGGGTCGATCTATTCGATCAACGAGGGTAACGCGCTGCACTGGGACGCGGCGACCAAGGCGTACGTGGAGGAGCAGAAGGCCTCTGGGAAGTGTTCGTTGAGGTACGTGGGGAGCATGGTGGCGGACGTCCATCGGACGCTGCTGTACGGCGGGGTGTTCATGTACCCGGCCGACAAGAAGAACACCAAGGGGAAGCTCCGGATGTTGTACGAGTGCTATCCCATGGCGATGCTGATGGAGCAGGCGGGAGGCCTGGCGATCGACGGGGAGGGGAACAGAATCATGGAAAAGCCGCCGAGTGCGGGAATCCACGACCGGTCGCCCATCTACCTGGGGTCCCGCGAGAACGTGGAGCGGATCAAGGAGCTGTTGGCAGAAAAAAACCAGTGACCGACACAACGAACCTCCGTGAACGATGACGACAATGAATGATCACCGGATGGTGACAGAATTTAAATGCAGATGTAAACCAATAAATCCTGAACCTAGGCGATGAGGCTGGGCTGCATGTGGCTCGGCGCCTCGTAGCCCATGAGGTTGAGGAAGGTGGCGGCGACGTTGCCGAGGCCGGCCTCCTCAAAGCCCTCCTTGAAGTGGACGTCGTCCGGGAGTCCGGCGCCGCCGATCGCGACGGGGACCGGGGCGAGGGTGTGGGAGGTGAGCGGGACGGGCTTGCCGTCTTCGTCCTTGAGCGGCTCGAGGGTCTTTTTTGCGCGCTGGACCATGTCATCGGCGTTTCCGTGGTCGGCGGTGATGAGGAAGCGTCCCTTGACCTCGTCGACGACGTCGAGGAGCTCCTTGACGCAGGTGTCGACGAGTTCGCAGCAGTGCGTCGTGGCGGCGAGGTCGCCGGTGTGTCCGACCATGTCGGGGTTGGCGAAATTGATCCTCACTTGGTCGTACTTGCCCGACCTCAAGGCAACCTTGCCGGCCTCGCAAATCTCCCTGGCCTTCATGTCCGGCTTCTCGTTGAACGGGCAGTTGTCCGACGGGATCTCCAGATAGGTCTCGAGGTCGCTATCAAAGTACCCGGAGCGGTTGCCGTTCCAGAAGAAGGTGACGTGACCTGATCGCGGCGAGGTGGGGTGGGTGAGCGAGTGAGTGAGCGCGAGCGCGAGCGCAAGCGACCTCGCAGTCCGTACCGAACTTCTGCGTCTCAGAGCAGACAAACGTCTTGAGCCCGTTCTTCGCCAGGTACTCTCCCGAGGTCCCGGAGATGGCCGGCGGCGGCACCAGGTAGTTGGCCGGGAGCTTGAGGTCCCCGTCGTACTGCATAATCCCCGCGAACTTGACGTTCGGGCAGCGCACGCGGTCAAAGTGCGAGAACTCTGTGTATTCAAACGCCTTGGACAGCTCGATGACGCGGTCGGCCCTGAAGTTGAAGATGACGACCGAGTCGCCGTCCTGAACCGTCCCGACGGGCGCGCCAGCCTCGTCGACGATCACGAACGGCTCGAGCCACTGGTCCGAGACCGGACTGTCCGAGTCCTCCTTCCTCAGCGTCTTGACCGCGGTATGGGCGTCGGTGAACTTGTTGTCGCCGGCCTCTCCCAGCACGTGGGCGTCCCAGCCGCGCTTGACAATGTTCCAGTCGGCCTCGTACCTGTCCATGGTGACGCCCATCCTGCCACCACCGGACGCAATCTTCGCATCACAGGAAGCCGAAACCTCCTTCAGCACGTCCTCGAGCTCGTTGATGAACCCGAGCGAGGAGCCGTCCGGGACGTCCCTTCCGTCTGTCAGGATATGCACGCGGAGCTTCTTCGTGCCACGCTCCACGGCACCCCGGATAATTCCAAACAGCTGATCAGTACGACTGTGCACGCCACCGTCAGAGAGCAGTCCGATCAGGTGCAACGTGCCTCCGCTGTTCAGATTGGAGGCCACGTGGTTCCACCCCTCGCTCGTGAACAGGCTGCCGTCCTCGAGCGCCTTGTCGACGAGCGCAGCACCCTGGTTAATGACCTGTCCGGCGCCCAGCGCGTTATGGCCGACCTCGGAGTTGCCCATGTCGTCGTCCGACGGGAGCCCGACGGCCGTGCCGTGGGCGCGGATCGTCCTCCAGCGGTTCTTGATGGCCGCGAGCCCGTCCATGGTCGGCGTCTTGGCGGAGAAGACGGCATTGAACGCGTCCTTGGACACGTTCTCGCCCTGCAGGTGACGTCGTGGGGAGTTAGGAACGACGAACGAAGGACGAGGAGACCGCATGTTCTAGACGATCGAACATCGAACAGTTGGCCGGCACGTTTGCGTGTACCGACCCACCGATGCGCATGGAGACACCAAGACACGTCCATTGAGTGCTCGCGCAGCGTCCCGACGTCCGCGCAGGGCAGAAGGGGAGGCGGACAGAGAGGCCACCGAGGATGCGTATGGGATGCGAATCGAAGACATGCGGGCATATTTCACACACGCGCGACGTACCCAACCGTCCAATATGCACACGAGCGTCGGCCCGTCGCCCTTCGGGAGCTTGGACGAGGTCTGGAGTTGAAAGTCGGTCATTCTTCCCGGTTCTTTGTTCTGACTCAAAACGAAGTCGACGCTCGAATTCGAAAGGTTCCTCTCGACGAGTCGTCACACCCGCGTGCTCGGGTCCCTACCGTTGTGCGCAACTGCGATACGAGACGGGCCACGAGCGCCAGCTGAACGAGCGAGCGAACGAAACCCTGCGTTCGATGGACGACGACGACGCTTCCGCCGGAGAGGAGGAGAACGAAACAGAAGCGTCAGTCGTCCGACGTATCGTTTGCTTCCTCGCCTGCAACAGAAAGCATGACGACTACGCGTGTCACATGACCTTGCTGTCGCCCCTGCTGCCGCCCCGAGCGGCAGGCGCCCCGAGGCTGTCGCTGAAGAGGCTCTGCCTGAAGCGCCAGGACGTCTTTGAGGTGACGGAGGTCGGCGAGTCGTGCCTGGTTCGGCTGCGGGACCCCCAGTCGGCAGAGGCAGTGGCAGTGGCAGGGACGGGGACGGGGACACAGGCAAGGACGGGGACAGAGGCATACGAGCATGACTACGACGCGCTCGAGCTGCGGATCATCGCCCATCTCTACCGCCTGCCGGATCGTAAAACGTCGCTCCCGTCTCTGGGAGAGTACTGTAAGGTCCATCTGGGCGTGGATATGAAGCATAGGCTGGCCAAGTTTCTGGACAAGAGGTCGGCTGTGTTTGCGAGGGACCGGGACGGACGGCAGCAGGTGTGGCTGGTGTTGAACGGTCCGGAGGAGGTGAATGGATATGTGCGGGATCGGTTCGGGGGCGACTGGGAGGGGCCAGGGCTCGACGCGTTGCGGGAATCCGTCGCGGACGTGGCGGGTGGTGAGGGAGGTGGGCCAGGTGGGCGGGGTGGCGACGAGCAGCGGGTACATCCGAGGCTCGGGGGACTGCCTGACTCGCTCGGTCCCGAGTTCTGGGGAGCCGAAGACTTTCCCAGTCTGGCGAGCGAGCAGCGATACTAGAAGAAGCTGAGCGCTCCCACTCTTAGCTGGCCATCCGATGGATGATGAATCTCTCCTGGATCTGATTCCCGGGTGAAAACTGTTTGATTTTGAGTTTGGGGTTCTTCTGACGCTCTTTCAGTTGATACATAACGCAGTCATACGCGGTTGTCGTCGGCCTGAAGTGGCCCAGTCAGGCTCTCTTCCGATTCAAAATCCTCGGCGACTCGACGCCCTGTGCGATTGAGTTGAACGCACGGAAGACAGGCAGACGGGACGGGACTGAAACTGAACTGAAGGACGCGCAAGCGCGCTGCACGCAACCAGCGATCGAGTGTTCCCAGCCGGCCAGCATGTCGCTGGGCAAAAAGGGGCACTCACCAAACAACCCCGTCCGGATGTACTGCGACGGCGTGTTTGATCTCTTCCACTACGGGCATGCGAAGGCGCTCGAGCAGGCGAAAAAGCTGTACCCCCACACGACGTTGATCGTCGGTGAGCATTGACCTTGACCGACGCGCGCTCGCACCGCCCTGGCTCTCACGCTCACTCGCGCTGCGCGCTGCGCGCTCCGCTCTTTCGCCAGGGGTCTGCACGGACGCCGACACGCTGTATCACAAGGGGAAAACGGTCATGCCGCAGAAGGAGCGCATCGAGAGCGTCCGGCAGTGCCGGTGGGTCGACGAGGTGATCGAAAACACGCCGTGGGTGCCGACGGTGGCCTTTCTCGACGAGCACGACATAGACTTTGTCGCCCACGACGCCATCCCGTATGCTTCCGAGGACTCGGAGGACGTGTACGCGGAGGTGAAGAACGCGGGGCGGTTTGCAGAGACGCAGCGAACGGAGGGCGTCAGCACGTCTGACCTTATTCTACGCATCATCCGGGACTACAACGAGTACGTGGTGCGAAACTTGGAGAGAGGCTACAACCGGAAAGACCTCAAGATCAGCCTCATCAAGGAGCAGCGCATCAAGGCCGAGGTCGCCGTCGGCGAGATGCGGCGCAACCTGAGCAAGAACATCGCGGAGATCAAGAAGAGCGTCTCGGGAAACAACCTCAAGCTGTGGAAGAAGCGGGACGTTCTCAAGGTGGACGGGGGCGGCGTTGGAGACGGGAGCGGGAACGAAGATGGCGAGGAGACCAACTGGATGGAGGAGATAGGGTCCAATCTCGATGCGACGCTCACCGGGTTCATCCAGAACTTTGAGCGCGGCTACCGGCAATTCGAACGCGCCCTCTCCAGCAAGCTCAAGCGGCTGAGCAGCCCCGATCCGGAGCACAAGGCCAACAAGCGGGCGAAGGGCGGCGTCACGAAGAAGGGCAAGAAGCACACACACAGCCATGGCCACAAACATCATCACAAGAGAAAACACAGGGGCGGTATTGTTTAAAGTTTAGTTTTTTGACGTTGCAGGTGCTACTCCTTCTTTTTCTGGCGAACGAGCGACGCGCGTAGCGCGAGTGAGAGTGGGGGCGCGGACGCGCGGCGGTCTGCGTGCCAACACGGCGGTCTGCGTGCCAACACGTACCAACCACGGGAATTCCAGCTTGATGCCCCAGATACCCTCCTTCTTCTTCTCCTCCTCGCCCTTGATCAGGTTGACCGTCTTGCTCGTCTGTTGGTACCCGGCTCCCCCCGCACCTCCCGCACCAGTGGCATCCTCGAGACCGCCCTCACCTGGCGAACGAGCGAAGCGCGTAGCGCGAGTGAGAGTCAAGGCGTTCGAGCGCACGTCGGTCGAGTTCAACACCCCACCTTTCGGTCCGAACGCGATGCTCGCCGCGCCGATGCGCCCATCCCGGATCTCATATAGCGTCATGCCGATATCCGATGCCGCCTGAAGAACGAGCAAGGGAGCAAACGAGTGAGCGAGCAAACGAGTGAGCGACAACGCCGACAACGCCGACAGCGTCGATGACGCACGAGTGGCTCCAGGTTCTTCAGAAACGCCTTCATCTCCTCCGTGTTGTAATAATCGGTGAACGCCGTATCCGACTCGTACACCTCATAGAAATGAAACACCTGGAGAGCGAGTTTCGAGTTTCGAGTGAGCGCGCACAAACGTCGGGAGCGTCGGGCCACGGCCGGGCCGATGATCGAGCTCGAATACCCACCGGCTCCTCCGGCTCCTTCCAGAAGTCGAACGACTTGATATCTCGCTCCGCGCTGGAAGCCAGAGCGTGGTCGTAGATCTCCTGGCAGAGGCGCTGAACGGCGTCAAGCTGGTTCGGTTTCGATGTAATGGTTCTGGAGACAGCTATCTGCTTCGCCGCCTTCCGCTTGATCGCCGACGACGTCACATTCCGCTGCCGTGTCACTGTCCGACCCACGCCGTGGTGGACGACGAGCGTCGAGCCCAACATGACTGGGTTTGATATCCGATAGAATTCGATGCGATAGACGTATTGGTTCGTTTGCAGGCCAATGGGCGACGTGACACGTTCTTTGGTGGGGTTGGGAGTCCAGAGACCGCCGCGAATGAAATGGAAAGGAGGTTTTCTGAGACGATCTGCTGAGCTGAGCCCGATTGGGTCGGGCAGACCAGGTGAGCAGCAGCTCTGGGTCGGCACCCAACAACGCTCGGTTCTCTCTCCCTCTCCCAGTCATTAACTGGCATCAGTACCGTGTCGAGAACTCTGTCGAGCGATCGCTGTGGCAATCAGACAGCGCGGCGTGCGTCTTGTAACCTCAGTTTCAGACTCATGCAAGGCACGGTTTGAAATTCGACGGCGGAAAAGTCTCTAGAGAGCGAGTTTAAAGACGTGTGTCCATGCGTACTAGATCAAATAAACCGGACGTATCAGCTCCCGGGGAGCACGGGATGCACGCGGGAGGGGAAGGACCCGTCGTGGGTGGTGTCTCCGTCGGTGATGCCGAGCTGGAAAACGTACCTCTGTACGTGGAGAAGTTGCTGTGTCAGGAAGAGAGAGGGAGAGAAGGAGGTCCGCTGTCGTCCCTAGATGTTTCGCTTGCACTGCTGCACGCCCTCGCCGTCGCGCCAAAGCTCGTCGAGTCAAGGGTCGTGCAGTTCTTCCAGGCGAATCCCTCGCCCGCGCTCCTCCTCGCCTCGCACGACGGTGCCTTTGCCCCTGTTTCTGATGCCGCGGACATGTCGAATGTGTCGAATGTGTCGAATGTGTCGAATGTGTCG
>Ga0181582_10002112_pt1 | contig 15741 bp, 10 predicted proteins | sample 071ome_32_FD_132438 | JGI IMG/M metagenome (GOLD analysis project Ga0181582, IMG submission 132438) | Coastal salt marsh microbial communities from the Groves Creek Marsh, Skidaway Island, Georgia - 071405AT metaG (megahit assembly) | ecosystem: Environmental > Aquatic > Marine > Intertidal...
CTTCTCACTTCAATAGACTAGTGGAGGACCTTCAGTTGTCTGACCGAGTCTTTTTCATGCCTTCAATCAGCAACGATGATAAGTCATGTATTTTATCTCAAAGTATTTGCATCCTTTACACACCTGAAGATGAGCACTTCGGCATCGTACCTCTGGAGGCAATGCAGTATCGAAAACCTGTCATAGCCTGCGATAGCGGTGGTCCGAAGGAGACTGTCGTTCACGGAGTAACGGGCTACCTCTGTGAAAGCACTGCTGAGGTAAATTATTGTTAAATGCATTGATGTGAACTCATGAAATGGCGGTTAGAATTTCGCGTGCGCGATGCAAAAGCTCACCAGTACTCCTGGGTTGTCAGAGAGTATGGGTTGTTCAGCAAAACTTTTCTTTGAGAACCACTTCAGTCCAGCAGTATTCAGCCGTGCCATGTGTCAACTAGTGCAAGTGACGTGCTCTAAGGGCAGAAGAGAAAGCGGATTTCCAGTACCCAATATGTCGTTCCTTTTACTCGCATTCTCAGCTCCGATATTCGCATTTCTATTCCACATCTTGACTCTTCAAACGTGAGCTCCATATCACTAGCCCCTGAAATGTAATACTTGAAAGATGAAAAATTCTCCTCCCTGAGTACTCGCTGTCAACGGCGTACAGTGGGAAATCTCACAAGAAACCAATAGCTGGAAATCGGAAATCGACTGTTGTCGAGATATCTTCGGCATTCCTCTAGCGTATGATCAGAAGAGTTGCTTAGAAGTAGCAAACGACGTTTCCTCGAACCTGCTCGATGTGCTTTGGAGGCCTCTGCATCCCATACGCCGCGCTATTTCCTCTACTGGTGACATTGTGCCGTACCCTGTGCCGTTGGAGTAAATCAAAGATATGCCATCTCAAGTCTACCTAACGTGGACACGACCTATCACAAAGCAGACACAAGTCATTCACGTTCAGGGTGAGAGGCCGCATAGGCCGTGGTGGTGAGGGTCATAGGACTTTAAATTGGCTAAGCGTCTAAAATGGCTTTACAACTTTCTTGTTCTATGTTTCCATGAAGCTAAACTACCGTAAAGATTCACACTTAAATTGTTTCTCTGGTTTGGCTAGTCTTGCCTCACGACAGTTTTAAAACAACACATGCCACATTGTCTTGAGTTCGACAGCGTATGGCACGCTCCACGAGAGCATCCGCCACTTCCTGCATAGTTTGATCTGGATTCAGCTTCATCATACCTCTCACAAAGGTTACGGCTTGTGCACTGTTCATTGTATCCCACAGTCCATCAGTTGCCAGTATTATGAACTCGTCCAACTGTGACCGTTGCATGGTGCAGCAGTGAGGTTCACATATCACCGGTGGTGTTTCCAGAGTCGCAGTTGATGCAAGTTTATCATCACTTTGCTTTAATTCGTCGAGCAATTCAAATCTGCCACCTTTAAACTCGTAGTCTCCAAAAGCTCGAGTGACGGCAAGTATACCACAAACTCTACTTTGAGAAATCCAACCACCCGCATCATTTATGCGTTTCATCTCGCTTCTTCCACACTTGCTCGAGCTTGAAGGGCGGTGATCAACGCTCAAATCGATCGGTTTACCTCCACGACACAGTACAGCCTTGCTATCTCCAATATTTGCACAAATGACAAGTGAAGAATTTACGATACAAACTGTTGCAGTGCTTCCGCTCCAACACTCTGGATCACCAAGATCAGCAATATAATCGATCAGTGCGCTATCAGCATCGGCAAAAGCATTGGACATCAAGCCTTGAACGATGAGATCCACTTGCTCCGGGTTGCTGAAATAATTATCCATCATTCTCCTGTTCTTGCCAAGTGCCGTGTTCACAAATTTGTAGAAGTTGGACTGGAGATACTGTGAGCTACCAGACCCGCCGTGTCCATCATAAACGGCGGCAAAAAAGTGATCACGACATTTAGATATGTAATAAGTATCTTCCATATAGTCCCGTGGTCCTATTTCTTCACCCACTCCCCAGTCAAAGTCAGAAGGCCTCCGCAGTTGTTGCGCAACAACTTGTGCTTCTCCGTCTTTCGTTTTTCCAGTTGTTGACCCCAATAGACTTCCGATAAGAAAGCAGGATGAAAAAAGTCCAATTATAGCGTCAAAGTGAACGTCGCTTAATTCGCCTAGTATCGGGACACTTGCACTACGTGGTAATACCTTCCCAGGTACGGAGTGGTGAAGCTGGTAGCGATGCTTTACTGAACTGCGAGTTGGCGCAACCAAACTAGTTGCGATGTACAACGAATGCTGTGCCCGAGCGGACTGTGAGGACATGCTCATGGGTGTGAACAACCCGGAGTGACGCCGCCGTGCACCGTCGCTGCGCACCGCGCCCGAAGGGGACCTCAGCCAATGGCGCAGTAGGGTTCCACCGCACCGACTGTCGCGTTTTTTCCTGGATTTTGCAAAATTTACAGGTAAAATTCTAAACCCCAACTCCCTCCGAAAGAACTCTTCGGGGTTTTCTGATTCATCCCACTAAAAATTTCAAACATTTTCCCATCCCACTAAAACAGTGGGACGAATCAGACTTTTTAGAAAACCGTACACCGCGACGCGACGCGCGTGACGAACGCGCTCAAACCGCGCGCGCTCGTCGTGAAACTTCTTTTTCGATCGTTTCACCAAGTTTCGTCGCGAACAGATGTGCGGCGACGCCGTGACCGCGACGAGGCTGATGCATGGATGAGCGCACGGAGAGTGCGACTCGAGAGGGGAGGCGCGTGCGATGACGTGCTGGGAAAGAACGGCGTGTAAAGCGTGCGTATACATATAAACATTACATGATTAAGTTAAACGAGCGAGTTATCGTGCACAGTAAGGTACAGTAGAGGAGCGCACGCACGTGCGAGTAGAGTAAGATGAGGCTTGGATGCTTGTCTCAGGGATGCGAGCACAGCTTGTGAGTGAGTGTTCACTCGTGTCAAGTTACACAATCGTGCCATATCGCCAAGCAAACGTTTCGTGTCGAACCGAAGTGCACGCGTAGGCAATCTCGATGAAAACATGCTGGTGTGTCGCTGGTGACCTGCGTCCCGCTTGGCACAAGACGTAAGAAACTCGTGCACAGAAGGCAACTCGCGACGATTACAACTTCAAGAGAAGGAGCGACATAGTAGAAAAGCAGAGGATTGAATGAATAGGCGAATGTAGCGAACGTAGTACATCGGCTCTAGCGCGGTTCTCGTTGATTCGTTACCTCCGTATCAGCTTGTCCCAACTCGCACCAACTGTATCAGCTGTCAACAGTGTTTGCACATCGCACAGTTCGCGTCGACGACGCACGCATCCGTTCGAGACGAAACTCGGCGAGACGATGTAAAATGATGTACTACACGATTCGTACGGTCGCGACGCGCGTCACGCATCGTGTCGCGCAACGGGACACGTTTTGGTGAAAAGTCTGAATCGCGCGCACCGTCCCACTGTTTTAGTGGGATGGGAAATGTCTGAAATTTTTAGTGGGATGAATCAGACCGACCGAACTCTTCACTGGAATTCGAAAAATTCAGAAGAGCAGGAGGGACTTAATGTTGCGGCCATGCTAGCATTGTAGTCATCCTAAATATGAATTTTCATAAACCCGAATCATAAAGTTATGAAAGCGGCCTACTGTTAGGCGGCCTTGAGGGTCAGTAAGGGAGTAACAGAAATTGGAAATGGAACAACGTTCACGCTGAGCAACGGTTGCTCCCTCGGCGGCGCCAGAGCACACCAAGCAACAACATGAACGACGTTCACTCTCATTCGTTCATTGAGCTCATCACAACACTAAATGATTCTATAGTCCGCACTGAACCGTATCCACATATCGTTGTCGAGAATGTCTTCAACGATACCTTTTTACGCAACTGCCTGTCAGAATTGAGGAGTGAGCTGACTGCCAACTACAAGGAGACAGACCTATTCAAGGTCTTTCAAACAACCGATTTGGCAAACTTTGATAGCGAAGACAGTGAAACGCGCGAAAAAGTTCCAAATCTAATCAAGCTTAGGAAAAGCTTGGAATCAACAGAGTTTCGTGAATTTGTTTCCAAGGCGACGGGCTGTTCTTCACTTGATGGAGCAGTAGACTGCTCCTGTAATGTTTACACGACAGGTTGCCATCTTCTGTGCCATGACGATGTGATTAGCACTCGAAAGGTCTCTTACATCATCTATCTTTCGGAGCCAGACGATGCCTGGCGTGCTGAAGATGGAGGACAACTTGAGTTGTATGACATAGGTCAAGCTGGCGAGCAACCCAATAATTCGCCCTCAGTTTCAACTTTACCATTATGGAATTCCATGGTTGCATTCGAGGTTCTACCTGGACGAAGTTTTCACTCAGTTCGAGAGGTGACATCCGAAACAAAGCCAAGAGTAAGCATTTCTGGATGGTTTCATACAACACAAACATCTCAAGTCAAGCACACAGAGGGAACGCTATCATCTACACTTCAACAACTCCAGTCGAAGCACCTTTTAGCTGGCGACAACCCTAAACATGGTCTCCCCTCCACACACTCTCCTATAACAATGTCTGAGCCTTTTGATCTACACAAATGGATCAATCCAGAGTATTTAACACATGAAGGTATAGCTCAAATCAGAGAAGTACTCAGAAAAGAAAATTCTGTGCAACTCTTCTCTTTCCTTCTACCTTCCATTAGAGATTTGATTCGCTCAACATTAAATCGTGAAGACCATCGAAACAAACGGAACCGTATGAATTACGATTATGGCTGTGGCTATGGCTGGGTAGTGAAAGGTCCACCGCACCTCTGCAGATACCTGGCTTACGAACCAGGTCGCTGTGATGAAAATCGAAACAAAGCTGGTGATGTTCTGAGTAACGTAGTCTCAGGCCTTATTCAAACTGATGAGTTCAATGGTTGGTTGAGTGCAGTAACCGATACAGACTGTAATCACATGTTTTCACAGGTGCGCCGCTTTCGGCCAGGTCTAGACTACACTCTCGCATGCAATGGAAATACATTTTCAAGATGCTCCGAATTGGATGTGAATCTTTGTTTTACAAGTGGGAATACTCCTCAACAATGGCTTTCTGGTGATTTCGGTGGATTCAGATGTTTCACTTCCACAGAGTTTCAAGACGGGCCACCTGACGTATATCAAGAGGACACATCAAGTGGACCAGAGTTGCAATCCATACCTCCCTCGTTTAATACATTATCAATTATCAACTTGAATACAAGGGTCAATGATTTTGTAAAATATGTTTCTGCACGTGCAGATGTTTCTCGCTGGGACATCACTTCGTACTTTCAGCTCAGTAAACGAACGAAGCAGCACTCCTCAACATGGACTTTGGATCAAGACACCGATTGAGTTTTATATTCTTACATTTCAATCGTAGGATGTGGGGAAGAAGCATCACATTTGATGTCGAGCGATTACTTTCTTTATCTCAAGCATTCGTCGCTGCAGGTTTAAATTACTTGATGACGATAACTTGTTTGTTGCCACGAGAGAGTGGTATTCTTCCTGAATGCTTCTAGCCTCTTCTTGCAATTCGTCCAATGTCATCGAATCTATGCAGGCAGTAGGAAGAGATGTAAGTTGACTTTTCTTGGCCTCCAAGTTACCCTGGCTCCTGGAAGTTGGCTCATCATCATCTCTATCTGTTTGTACTCGACACATTGATTCTGGGGGAACAGTTGTTCCCACACGCGATTCGTGCTCAGCTCGCCACGGTGGATTTGGCGCGACTGCGTTGAGAGAAGAAGACGTATCAGCAGAATAGTTACCTTGTCGAAGTAGACGCCTGACCTCTGGGGGCAAATCTGCGTCGTTTGAGGTGTTCTCTGTGAAACCTATTTCAATATTATTCTGCAGGTGCAATTCCATGCGAGAGCGACGTATTTCATTTATGTACGATCTCCACGTTCGCTCAGTGAAGCCATAGTTAAAGTAGGCATCCGAGTCGGCACCACGTCGTCGCCAAGGAGCGACGTCTATATTATCTAAATCAAGATCAAAGATGCCACCGTGTCCGAGTTGTAAAAATTCTTTGTACTCGTCTGGCGGAATAAAGCGCGCTCCCCCCTCGCCTCCGGGCAGTATGCGCTGCTGAAGATCATTATATCGAGCGTTTGGTGCCTGTCCATTGTACGTATTCCAGCGACCGTCAGGTAGCCGAGTAGGAATGCTTTCGCGAATAGTCTTCGGCTTCCCTGGAGGAGGCCGTGGAACTGTCTTGACTGCTCCTTCGTTCTGCTCCATGTGGACCAACTTGGGGACCAACTTGGGGGGCATAGAAATCCCTGATGGAGTCTCATCTTTTTTATCTCTACGCTGTCCTGTTTCTTGCTTTCGTGTCCTGAGGTCTTCGGCGTCAGCATGAAATAACTTCGCACGTAAGAGTTACTTTTTTGAAACGGGTTGTCAAGAGCTCTCACCTCTGCAAATAAAGCGTCGTCTGTTTGTCCTCCTTCGTGCGTCATGTTGCACGTGACGAGAACCCGCCGCGATCGTCGCCTGTCGTTTTCTGGCGTAGGAGACGTCTCAGTACTTGCAAACGAAGCTCTGCAGGCTCAGTCAGTATCCGGTGTCTCGTTTTATACAATGCACATCGCGATAGGTTTTTCCTATACTGTGTATTTTACATGTTTATTTAATCTCAACCGCTCATCGCTCATCGTCCACTGATTGACTCTTCGCCCGTTGACCCACTGTCGACCTCAAACCTCCAACAAACACGCACGCAGACCTGAAGAGGGAGTGGGGGACAAAGTTTGGGAACAGGTCGGGGAGGGCTGTGTTCGCTTGGAGAAGAAGTACGCTTGTGCTGGTATATCAAAGCACGGGTGCGCACTAGTTGAACGAAAACAGTAGAGTGCAATCTATCGTTTTGCAAGGCGTGCAACTATCTCCGGGGTGAGGAACACGGGTCGTATTGTTGTTACTTGAACAGCCGGATGACGCGACCCGCGAAAGTAACAGAAAAACTGTTCCCTCGGATATTTTTACCCACTTTTGCAGCATTGGGTGCGGTTGTGTATCCTGAACGTGCCGATTTAGTCGCTATTCCAGCTGAAACAATCGCACGTTTTAAATATAAAAAACTCTCTATGCAGCTACTTTCAAGCAGTGATGGAAGAGACCTCCTACGTCGACAATCTCGCATATGCGAGGATTCTTTGGCTGAAGCGAGAAAATGTGCAGGTGGTACACTAGGACGAACGTATGCAGCTTTCATGGACGATAAATTGTTTAGAGCAGACGATAGACCAGAAGTTAGATTCGTCACAGACCAAAACCAGAGGTATTTGGCTACGAGAGCACGCGAGATTCATGACATCCTCCACGTGATCTTTGACTGTCCAACAACACTGAGAGGTGAAATTTGCTTGAAAGCAATTGAATTTGTACAGTATGGTATCCCTGCTCATTGGGCTGCAGCTTACTTTGCATCGATTCGTCTATCACACGAAGATCAGACCTTTCTGGAAAATAAGGCTTTACCTCTGGCAGTTCGAGTGGGTTGTCAATCACCAAGTCTGATTCGTTTCGACTATGAAAAACTGTTCCACGTATCCTTAGTCGAGTTACGTCGTGATTGGAGAATTCAAAGCATATCTGACTCAATTGGTCACACCTGTGTTGACCCTTCTCAAGTCTCTTACAGTCCACCACTTAATTAGACTGAAGAAGGAAAGATATGCAGGCACACAGAGAGGATATTAACAACATAGCAAAAATGGACATCCAAGTCGCCTATTTGATTTAGCCCGTTGAAGAGTGAATAACTAAAATGTATCATACCTTGATTCGAGTTACTGTGTATCTCTGTTCTACCCACCTCAACAGATTTGATATGAAAGGCGTTATGGCAATGGCCGCCGACATACGAAACGCTTTCGTCAATTGACTACCGGTCTACTCGAGTTTCAGCATATCTCGGATACAGGTAATGAATATGTCCTAACAGCACGTACCCATACGACAATAGCCAGTTCATAGAACTGGCTCCTGGTCGCTAAGTTAGACTGCAAAAGAAGTAAAGTGAGTTCTAAGCGTTGACAACAATTGACGCAATCACCTTATGAAGACAATATATGTAAGAGCACGTATAGTAGCACGAGTTTAGGAGCCCATAGCTCACCATACCTGCGGGCCCAAGTTCTTTCAGTCTGTTCACCTGCCTTGCACAGTGTCAACAAAATGACAAGAGACGCTGTTTTATCAAGATAACCCACTTCGAGACAAAGTCCCCGTGAGAATTTGTAAAAAATCGTTTTGGCTTCGAACAGTTGCTATTTCCGTCTTCAAGGCGATTCTCCACACAACGCTCCTGTTTCCTAACCCTCGTCGCAAAATGCCAGCTCCTGTGAGTCAGTATATGTCTTCGAAGCCGTCTAGTGTGTTGCCTCTCTGGACATATCGAGTTTTTTGCACTAAATCTGTGACACTTCAATAAGTTAAACGATAGTGTTATAGACATGTCGGCCTCGAACGAGGGTTCGCGGTCGAGCGCACGTCGAAGAAGAGTGTATCCTTTCTCGTTAGGCCACTTCCCGAGGAGTTTTTCTTCTCAAAACGACTGGTTACATATATCTCAAGCGTAGGTTTAATATGGAGCAATTTTACTTTTACAATTTGGGCGTCGCTTGCCTCACGCGGAGGTAATTTTTTTTATCATTTGATCAGTACATATCTCAGATAATATACCGGCTTCTTAGAGGGATAACGGCAATAAATATCGAAATACCGTGAGAGTTACCACGCCCGGACACACTATGAACTTTGGAGGAGGGCTACAGAGGACTGGTTTGCACGATGTGCACCATGGTTTAACGGAAATTCAGCATCAACTTGCGTCGCACGTATCCAAAAGCTTTTTGCAGATAAGTGAACCGCCGTTGAACTTCTGCAAACGTCTTGTTACAATGCTTCGACTTGTCAATGGCCCTCGCTTCGGGCGACACGCCACCTTGCAAAAGTTGAGAAAATGTGTTGGACAGCTCTCGGTGCGAACGAAAACAGCAAGTTTCGCTGTTTCCGCGTTTGCTAACTCCGAAAGTAATATTCCGCAGCGTTTAACCGACCGCCCTGGTAGGCACAGGGTAGCCCAACCTGAACTATTAGAACTGATTACTTGGGGCAGAAAACTTGCCGAAAAACATGTAGCTTACTTTTCGAACCTAGATGGTAGTCCTGACTTGTCAAATCTTAGCAAAGAATTAGACTGGCTCGTCACAGACTGCATTGAAGAGATAGAGGGCACAGAGTCTGGTGAAATGACACAAAACTTGAGGGAACTTGTACATGATAACAAGATTCGATATGTTCGTTTACGTTGGTCTTTAAAGGAAATAAAAACTGTATGGACTAGAAGAATTCACGAGCGAGTGCCTCTTCAATATCTCACGAATACCGCGCACTGGCGAGACATTGTCGTAACGGTTTCTTCATCAGTATTGATACCACGGCCGGAGACAGAGTTACTTGTTGAATTTGCAAAAGCTGCACTGAGTAGAAACATAAACCATCATTCTTACGACGTGCCATCTATCGATGGTCCATGGTTAGATCTTGGAACAGGATCTGGAGTATTAGCCATATCACTGGCTCAGGAACTTCATGTTCCCCAAACTTGCCGGCGCAGTACTGTCTACGCCGTAGACTGTTCTGCCAAAGCAATTGAATTAGCGAAGTACAATGCATTACGGAATGGAGTTCAAAACTCAATAGAATTTTTGACTGGATCATGGTTCGAAGCGATTGATCAAAGTCTACGCTTTGCAGGAATTTTAACCAACCCCCCTTACATCCCAACAGAAGTCTTGGCCTCTCTTCAAGCGGAAGTACAGTTACATGAGCCCCATCTTGCGCTAGACGGAGGATCTGGGTCAGGTACGCACCATCTTGCTGTCATCTGTGCTCAGATAGAGAAATTTTTGACACCTGGTGGCTTTTTTGGAGTGGAAACACACGGTCATGAGCAGTCGCAGTTTGTGTTCAACTTTCTCACTCGCACAGAAGCTTTCGATGAAATCAGACTACGAGAGGATTATTCTGGCAAGATACGCTTCGTAACGGCTTTCAGGAAGCTATAGATGTTTTAACTGGAGGTTATGTATGTATTTCTAAGCGGTAAAAGTTGTCTATTCATAACCATAAGATTTTCTACCAGAATTTTGTTCACTTTTCTGTACAATGACCTTTGTTTTGCCTTTGCTGACCTTCGCTCTATCTGCCCCTGAAATTTCTCCTGAAGGTGCTTGCACCAAGTGCACTTGCTGCTGTAATTCTCGTCTATCACTTCTTCGCTTCTGATCCGTTACAGCTTTCATCCTCTCCTCATAATATCTCAACTCACGCCTGACGCGGATCCCTTCGACTGTCTTCAGGGCTCCAAGCACTTTTTGAGTTAAACCTCTGTTGTATCTGACTGGACGATTACGGCGACGTTCAAAGTTGAAAACACTGTCATCACTAAGATCTTTCTTATGAATCGCTCGATAAGCTTTCGTCCATTTGACTTTGCGGGGATTTCTTTTCATCTTGAAATTCTTGTGGCACTTGGAGCGACAGAAGCGGAACAACTTCGAGTCGTTTCGGACAAAACAAATGCCGTGACCAGGGTAAACCGTGGAGCTACAGAACCAACACTTCTCAAGACGCATATTATTACTTCGACACGTATGCGAACGTGTGTGGCCGGCCCGTGGGTAACAGTAGAAACGTGTACCCCCACGCGGTCGCGGCGGCTGCCCCTCTCTCACTGTCCATCGGAACACAAAAAGTAAATACTCCAGATGAGCGAGCGAAATGATGTTGATACCGTTATGTTTACATGAACTATGTATGTATAAGTTTTTAACGAGCCCCTCTTGACGAGTCGTAACTCGCCAATATGAGAAAGCGCAGAATTCGAGTTTCGCACGGCGCGCTCGGAGGGGCGGCCCGGGCTTATGTAGGGTTTATGTTTCCGTATCGTTAGGTGTAATGGTATCAAAGTCCATCTTATGCGGTTAGATAAGTATTAGTGGGGCAAAATATGAATTGCTACTTCTGTTACCACTCGAAGTGGTAATTACTATTTACTACGTCCAAATATGATGGTCCTGATAGATCGCATGTATGTAGGGTAATCGTCGGTTATCGTCGCGACAAGGAAGAACCGTTTGTTCTCGTTCCCTTCTTATCGAGTTGACCTTTCTTTCGGTTGAACGCATCCGCAGTGTTCCGGTGTGACGAAGGCGAGCAGCCGAACAGTTTTCTAATTATACGCAGTTGTATACCACTCTTTACCGAGATCATTGAAGTTAGGCGAATCTGGAGAGTTCGTTGATGTTACGCGTAGATACCTGGTCGTCAGTTGGCTTCGCTCGGGAACAGCCTATTAAACTGAACTCGGCTCATCATTTATCCGACATTGAGCTCGGGAGCCGAGTAAAACAAGACATCAAGAAGCTACTCGGCCGGCGACAATTACGTCTTCGAAGCGTCACGCGCAGTGAGTTAGGCGAAACCGACACTGTAGGGAGAGTTGCTCGGTATGTGTCCCTAAGTTTGACCAAACGATCACTCACCAATACCTGCAGTTCGAAAGAACTCAAGGGGCACAATGATAACGCTAGTCTTCAGAATAATTCCAACCCGATTGATTCCCATGAGGTATGTCCTTGCTCAAATTTTACTATTTGTTTTACTGCACCAGTTCAACCAATATTCTCTAACTATGGATGCAGAGCACTGGTATTCGTGAGAACTCACAACGTGGGTCCGATGAAGGGACAGGTATTGCTACCGGTGTACCGAAACCTATCGGAGGAGATAAGAGGCGAGTTATGTGTCTCATGAGTGACACAGGTGGTGGCCACCGAGCAAGTGCCCAAGCCCTCAAAGATTGTTTTGAGATAGTATATGGTAAGCCATGTATCTTCATAGTTTTTGCCATTTGAGCATGTATAAAGGAGATACGTTTTCTGTGGATATTGTCGACTTGTGGAGCAGTTACTCTCCGTGGCCTTTCTGTGAAATGCCAAAAAGTTACTTTTTCCTTGTAAAAAACCCATGGTTGTGGAGGCTGAACTTCCGATGTTCAGAACCCCGTTTCATACATGAAGTAATGTTCAAGGTGAGTCAAACAAATCATTAAGATAATCATACTTCTTCAAATACTCCAAATACTCACTCAATGACTAAATTCAGGGTTACACAGCCATTGTGGCAAAGCGCTTCACTCGAGCTTTTGTTGAAACTGATCCACACCTTGTGGTTAGCGTGCATCCATTAATGCAACATGTTCCGGTCCGTTTGGCTTTGTTTTACACCTTAGTTTTTGTGTGACCATCTACCCAGCTCAATGTGCTTGACCAGATGAAGCGTCAGTCGCTGATATCAAGACTACCTTTTGCAACTGTGGTCACTGATCTTACACGTTGTCACACAACTTGGTTTCACAAGGTGAGTTGGTTTATTAAGAATCTTCATGGAAGCAGTGACGAAATAAGTATATAGTCTGTCGATAAGTGCTTTGTGGCGACAAAGTTGGTAGCGTCCCAAGCACTACGTCTTGGTTTACAAGCAGAGCAAATTGTCTGCCATGGGCTTCCCATCCGACCTTCTTTCAGCGCCCCGAAACAGTTTTCTAAACAAGACATTCGTGCGAGGTTGGGACTTCATGAAGACGCACCGACTGTCATGTTAGTAGGTGGTGGGGAAGGTATGGGAAAACTGAAAGAAATTGCTGAAGCTCTTGGACAGACGTACGTTTCTTCTCAATTGATGCCGTTAATAGCCCGAGAAGCACGAGGTTGTTCTTTCTTTGCGCACGTTTGACTTGTCGCAAGTTTTGAATAACCTTGTGCGATTGACGTAAGTATTTACATTATACTGAAATTCCGAGAGCAGGTTGAGGCACACGCATCAAGTCATAGTAGTTTGTGGTCGGAATACCAGGCTCAGTGATTTCTTGAAAGGGCAGGCATGGCCATTCAAAATGGTGGTCAAGGTTGGTGTATTTTTTCTACTTGATCAAATATAACATGTAAAATCAATCATTCAGGGATTTATCAACAACATGGCTGAATACATGTCTGCATGTAACTGTGTTATTTCGAAGGCAGGCCCTGGAACGATAGCAGAAGCTATGATATGTGGTGTTCCTATTATCTTAAATGGTATTTCACAAAATGCTGGGCCCACACCACTTCTTTCTCATTTTGCTTTTTACTTACGCAGGATGCATTCCTTGCCAGGAAGAGGGCAACATCCCATATGTTATCGACAACCAAGTTGGAGCGTACAGTGAATCACCCAGTATTATAGCTCAGATCGTTGCAGACTGGTTAGCTCCTGAAAATCTATTGCAGCTACGTCAAATGTCTTCTCGAGCGCACTCGCTTGGTCGCCCACAAGCCACGTATGATATTGTTTGCGATCTCGCAGGTACGTAAGCGTTTTCACGTGCCGTAACTATCAACCTCGTCAATATCTCTAGTGAAACTGGAAATTTTAGTTGCTATCTCACTTGTTTATCGTTAGATACTGAGCGAGATGAGACTAACGCCGTTTGTTTTGCTTTCACTCCGATAGCCCTCACAGAAGCCAGCTGATTGCAATAATATTTCCTTTATGTAATCCGAAACGGAACATGCGATCACATTCGCGCAGATTCAAATCGTGAAGTCCATAACCCCAAGCACCAGTGATGGTGTTGTTAAAGGTTTGCAGCGCCAATTTCAGTGTTTAATTAAATTAATTCACTACTATACCAGATTCCTCGATTTGTGACCTCGATGGAATCGAATGTTGCAACCTTTCATTTCAAGTAGTTGATGCAAATTTCGCTTGAACAGTTCCGTACCTTCATCCATGCAAAAACTGTAAGACGCGACGGTTGACATATTTTTTCAGAATCTTACAATAGTGTTATCATTTAATCGAATCAATTAATCGAATCGCGCGGCCCGTTGAATTCATCCTATCCACTCTATCTAAATCATGCGCCAAACGAGATCGTGATAATAACTCCGAATCGTATCACATCCGAATATATTTCATCGTTACGTAGGCACTAACCAAACATTTTAATTCGTACCGCAGAAATTAACTTTCACGTACTCTTCCATCAAGAGCGTGGACGATCTCGCGCACATTGGCCACCTGACGAGGCTTCTGTGGTGTCTCACTACTTTGATGCAATCGCAGAGAAAATTTATGCAATCGTCAATTTGTTCCCACGTTCCAATCAAACAATCGTGTCAATTAATTGATTAATTCGATTAATTAATTAATTCGATTAATGATATCTTTGAACGAAGTCGAAGTAGTTGATGTCTCAAATGGCCTCCAAATCCATAACGAGTTCTTCAAGAACCCCGCTTGAATGTTGATATACTGTTCCAGGCACATCGAGGATGTGCAAGGCATCCAAGATGTTCTGTTGACTTCGCTACGGGAAAAAAGTGATAATTCCGGAACTTTGAAGCGGTCGGCCGTAGAGTCAACGCTTCAAAGCTATATCGAATATATCAAGTTTCTTTGCGATTACAAAATGTTTCTTTCAATTTGGAAGCTTCAACTGTTCGTTTTTCCGCCAACTCACGATGTAATAATAGAAGAAATCACAATAAATCGCAGTCTGGACAAAACCACTGAGCCAGACGATCCACTGCGAGTATCCAGGTTCGGTAAGAGATCGGTACAACCAATTAAGAATATAGAGACCACGATAGGCTCCCAGTAAGAAGACGTAGTTACTCGTAAGAGTGTCGACATTGAAGGTCCGCTGTAAAAGGACAAGCTGGGGCAGGATGGCGACAGCCTCTAAATAAATAGAAAACGTCCACAAAATCTCCATCACAGAAAATTCATGATTAATCGCCAAAGCTAGCAAAAAGCAAGGCATTGTGAGAAACCCCACGCGAAAAGTGTCTTGCTCATGATCGTATGTTTGAGACACGATGCGGTGACAACGCATGTACCAAATAATGCAGAAACTACTGCTGATGAAGAATATCTTCATGAGTGTGTTGTATACTGAGATGAAAGTGAAGAACATATCTAAATATCTACTAATGAAAACAACGGCGTATAACTCCTGCGTCTTCAACGAGACACCAGCACAAGATTTAGTAGCTTCAATCTTCAACAGAAGGACCTTCATTTCGTGTGAAGACAAAGATAATTTAGGAGTTTCAAGCGCACCAATATGCTACACAAGTGAGTCATGTCACCAGCTGAACGACATGAAAGAGAATGTCAGTACAATTCAGTACAGCACCAAAGGATCAAAGCAAATAGCTACAGATAGCACGAAACACGTGACTTACCAAATCTAAAAATGTTCATGCTTCTGTTCCTCGGGTCAGTGCTTTGCGCCCGTGAGACCTAGGGGGTAGATCACGAAGCACTTTCCAGTCCCAGTCGACTGTCGCGTGATATCACAGGGCCTGCAGACTTGTATAACTGACCGGCTGGGAGCCACGCCGGCTGTTTAAGTTTAAACGTTGGCCCGTCCGTTCGTTTAGGCCTGCTGCACTTGATACGAGCTGATACCGTATCAGCGTATCAAATTATCAGAGTATTTGTATGGGCAAACAGTGTAAATCGCCGATTTTGGTACGTACTAGGAAAATTCTAGGTTGGCAAATACTACGTAATAGGTGCTGGCAACGACGCCGATATCGTCCATAATGTCACCATTGAAACCAACGCAGGGCGAGGAGTAATATTACTGCTATCATAGCACTGCTATCATAGCA
>Ga0181582_10002115_pt1 | contig 15735 bp, 10 predicted proteins | sample 071ome_32_FD_132438 | JGI IMG/M metagenome (GOLD analysis project Ga0181582, IMG submission 132438) | Coastal salt marsh microbial communities from the Groves Creek Marsh, Skidaway Island, Georgia - 071405AT metaG (megahit assembly) | ecosystem: Environmental > Aquatic > Marine > Intertidal...
AATGGACCTCACATCGAATAAAGATGAAGCAGCACTCCGACGTATTGCCCGAGTTCCAATCCCTGACACAGTGAGCATTGAAATCTCAATGCGAAGTGCAAATTGAATTCACATTGCTCCAATTAAAGTTGGGCGTTTTCGGCAAGGCCTGTGTCAATAAGCCACTGAGCTGTATCACCATCGAGCATGTGAACATCGCCAACATGCAATTCGATTTCGTTACCTTTTTCATCCATAATTGGTTCATCACTTGATTCAAGAATACGAATTCGTACAACATCGTCTTCCTGTGATTCAACCACAGGTTCTTGTATAGATTCAGGAATACCTTTTGAAGAAGCCGAAGGAGCGAGTTCAGGTGCTATCTGACTTGTTTGGGGCATTGTACTTGTATCAGTTCTTTGCTGAGACTCTTCAATATCATACTCATTGAATTCTGGCCATTCAGGCTCTTGCAAAATTCTGTCTTCTTCATCAACATCAAATTCGATAATTTCAGGCTCATGATCTTCAAAAGCAAGGACTGGTGGTGGTTGATTTGTTAACTGCTTACCTTGCTCCATATATGCATCCAATTGCATTGTGCCACGGGCGACAGGAGATGGTTGCTCATCCGAAAAAATCTCACCCTCAATACCTTGTTGAATGCTTAACCAGTCAATTTCTTTCTTGAATCTATCAATTTCGTTTTGAATCGCCAGAAAAAAGGCCTTTTCCGCAGGGTCATGTCGTTGCCAATCCATAGGTGGTAGGGTATGTACATCTTCTCGAAGATCAGTGCTTCGAATGGATTGCGACGCAACATATTGCATCATTGCAACCATTCTTCGACGGGCGAGGTCTGAAGCAATGCGTCGAATATTGGATTGTTTTCTCTGACGGTTCTGCAATCGCATATCTCGACTTCCTTTACGTAGCAATTCTTGAATCTCGAGGTCGAGGTCAGCCAGCAGCTTTCGAATCATTTGCCAAAAATCAGGCCGAGGAAGAGGTACTGGTAGTTTTCTGTCGGATTGAAGGCGGTTTGTTGAAAATAATTGTTCTTCAATTTCGTGCGCCTGTTCGTCTGTCAGGAAACGTTTCGACGCCATGATAAACGCTGCTCACCACAGGATTTGAATTCTCGGGATTGAATCAACGGAAATCCGATGCGCTAAACACAGTCATTGAAATGGAAGACCTCGTCTCCATACTCGAGGAGGGGGCATATTGAGGACATGCAGCCACAAAAATCCTTCAAAATCCTTGAGATTGAATGCTCTCTTCTTGGTTCTTCTCATGTGTCTTTCTGTGTATTCGAATGCACTCATTTCATTCTCAAATGAAAAGACCTCACCACACCAAACCTCTGCCACATACAACACAAACACGACGACATCTTCAGTCGATGTGCTCGATTCAACTCTTATCACCATACCTGCGAATCACACGTTTATGAACGGTACAATGAATGTCGAACCAATTCCCGAACTTTACTCAATGGATACGACAACATTTGGTTTAGCAGCAAATACTTCGTGGAATGGAACATTTAACGATGTTGAAGTTTCGAATTCAACTGGGGAATTGAGGTTAGCAGTACAAGAAATTCGAGGCGAATCAACAGATTTCGAATCCTTGACGTTGCAGCCGGAAGGCTGGTTTTCCATAGGACAGAATCACACGATTTGGGAAGTTGTCGATCTTGCAAACAACACATTGTCGACCGATATGGCGCATCCTTCACAAGGAACGGATGGTATGTATTCTCTCTCAACGACCTCTTCTGGAAATCTGTCGTCATCCATGTACACATGCATTCAATCTCCAACGCTATCAACACCAAACATGTTTCGAAATTATTCATTTTCATTTGATTCATGGACGTCTCTTCTCGATTCTGATGCGGCCTGGATAGAATTTCGAAACGTATCAACATGGCAAGTCGTCTCACCACAAGAGGGGTATCAAAATTCAACAACAGGACTTGTTTACGCGCCGCAGACAGCAAATTCAGGGGAATCAAATCAATGGCTTCGGCATTCAATCCTCCTCGACGATGTCCTTGTAGCCACATCGACCGATTTTCAATTGCGATTTTGTATTGAAACCTCAACACAAACTGATCAACGAGGCGGTTGGTTCATCGACAATATTTCATTGGAAAACGAAGGTGATGCAAGAGGTGCATGGATTCACGGAAATTTATCGGGGGATTATGCACCAAATGCGTACGGAATCATGTATCTTGAAGCAGACCTTTCAGGATTATCCGGGCAACTCGAATTTGAATTTTGGGCAAATTGGGATATTGAAGGAGCATCAAGCGATGAGTTGTCGACATGGTACAGTGTAGATAATGGTTCGAATTGGCAAGTCATCTCTCCGATACCGGGTCTACCGGGATGGGGTTTTGCTCACCAAGGTGTGACGTATAGAATGGAATCCTACGGCTGGATTCCGGTTCGATATGCCTTACCAACAAATTTGTCCAGCCACCAGAACGCCAGCCAAATCCTATTCTCCTTCCAAGTCAATACAGATGCTGTGAAGAATTTTGGGGGTTCGTTTTCAGAAGATTGGGAAGGCATGGTCATTGATGATGTTGCCATTTGGGCAGGTAGAAACTCACCATCTCCAGTTCGAAGAGTTGTTAGTAACTTCTCGAGCCAGCCTAGTCAAACGATTGGAGACCCAAGTGGCTGGAAAAACACCTCGACCACACTTATCAACGAATGGCAATGGACAAATTCACTTGGAAACAACGGACCAACATCACGTCAATTCTCTTTCGAAAACCCGATTGTTGCACCTGCAGGCTGGTCAATTCTATCAAATGGCAAAACTGGTTGGGAGATTGGCCTTACGGCAAATACATCTGGATACGGCCCCGGTGCCTTTTCTTCTGGTTCAAATGGAGCTGCAATCAATCTCGTTACTCGATACACAAATAATCTCTACACCCATCTTATCAGTCCAGAATTTGTAGTTCCGGACAATGCTTCAGCACGACTGCAATTCAATTCGTGGATGTGCGCTGAGGCGAATTGGGATGGTGGAACGGTGTCGATTTCAACAGATGATGGGGCATCATGGTGGTACATTCCGGATTCAGTACCGGATTTCCATGACCAAATTTCTACTGTGAATCCCTATTCACCTCATTACATGCTCGGTATCATCGATGGTTCTAATGTCCAAGGAGGCAATTGCATTCAGAATCGACCACAACAATTTATTCCAAAATCATTCGAAATGAACAATATTTCAGGTCAACACATACGAGCAAGGTTTTCGTTTTTCTCCGACCAATATCTTGAGTACGATGGATGGTATATTGATGACATTGATTTTGAGGTTGAAGTATTTCAGCAAACTGGCCAATGGACTTCAACATCTATTTCGCCAGATCAACATTATGGCTATGGTCTCCTCGATGGCTGGTATGACATCCCAACAGGAACGGATATCTCAGTCACACTTCTCGACCATCAAGGACAACAGATTCCAGATTACGTAGGACGAAAATTGCCTCTTCCGGTTCTCATTGACCCAGTGGAGTATCCATCAGTTCAGGTCCAGATACATTTTGAATCTGAAGATGAGTACCTCACTCCAACAATTCACAGTTTACATCTAGGGCCTCAACATTTCATACAATCCGCAGAATTATCACAACTTTCGGGAACCTTTTCGAACGATGGATTTGTATCATTGCAACAACAAGAATTGCGAGTCAATGAGTTTTCTGTTTGTCCATTTTCACATCTAAATCTTGTCACGTACGGGTGGAATGCATCGTGGACAGATGATGAAATGTTCAATTCATCTTGGTGGAATAACCAAGATAAAAATGGGGAGCGTCAGTACAATTATTCCTCAAGCATTGCGAGAACAGAGTTGACTCTTCGTTTGAAATTTGAACAAAACCAAGCATTCGAAAGGGCAGTCATTACCCCAACCTGTGTTCTTTTCCCCACAAATATTTCAATTGAATTTGACAAAACCTCTGAACATCTGTTCTCTTGGCCACCTGATTCTATTCCATCGAGTCTTGGACTATCGACTTCGTTTTTCCTCGACGGGCAAACTTCACCGGTTTCGGCCACAGATGATATCCCAGTGTCTGCACAGTCCAATATTTCGCTTTCTTACATTCTACCGTTAAGTGCATTACCCAATACTCACAATCAGTATGGATTTGTTCATGTGACGACAAATTTCTCTTCAAATTCAATCCTCACCGTTTCCACAAACCAAGTCGATGTCACAGCGGGGAGAAATTCATTTTACATTCCAATACAACAACATTGTCCTAATACAATAACTCAAATCTACATCGAAAGTACAAATGCTCAAACGCAAACATGCGAAATGCGTATCGAGTCAAATGCTGAAGGTACAATCAAAATTAATCGATTTTTCCACTATCATCAACACTCTACTTTCGCATTATCATTATCCCACCAAATTCTCGAAGATGCCAAAATCGCATCATATCAAGGCGGAAATTATGAGATGATCGGCATTCCTATTGCTATTGAATCATCAAATGCAGGTGTCCGGCTCAACGCAACGACAGTTCAACTCCCAATGTTCATCGAATCCGTTGAATCCTCGACAATCGAGCAATGGCTACCAAATCGAGAAGTCGAAATCACAACATATCATTCGAGAGTGAACCCCGCACAAACAACAAATGATGCACCAGATATTGCCTCGATTGTCCTCTCATTAGGCTCAAGTTCAAATATCGATTCGAGTTTTGTAGTTGTTGAAGTTGACCAAATCGACTCAGCACCACGATTTAGGCAGCACAGTGGACTTGGTTTAGCAGCACTGCAGCCGTCAATAATATCCTGTCAATTGAATGCCTGTGAAGTCAAATGGAAATTCAAGAGTTCATGGTTACTCGATGATGTTGATGATGTGCATTACTTCCTCACATCGACTGATTCGAACGGCATGTATGCGGGTCCATTCCATTCATTTACGAACACACAACTCAATCAAATCGAGAACGACTTGGAAATTGTTGAACTCTCGATTACCGATACTTTAGGTCGTTCGATTGGAGATTGGACAGACCCGATGTGGCCATTTCACGTTCAACCTTCTTCATCGATGGAAGTCACAGGTAAGGTTCGATTTGATGGAACATCCAATATTTGGGTCGGTTCAAACGAGGCTGAAATTACAATTCGCCTTCAGGCCGTTCCACCTATTAACGCATCAGGCGGTCAACCCGAGTGGCCAGAAAACCCAGTCGATTTCTCAAGATATTGGACCGGTGAAGTGGATGAGAATGGACGTTTTTCAATCGATATTGAATCTCCTAGCCATGAAGATGACCTCCCTTCGAACACATGGTTCAAAGTCCAAGCATATATCTCAAGATGTGGGCCAGAAAGTCAAACGATGACGACATCTCTTGACCGAACTCAAACAATTTCAGAAATCCGTTTTTTGCACGACTCGTCACCACCGAGTTTTGTCGAACTTGATGTTCTTGACCCAACAGGGCGGGTGCCTTTAGATGGACACATCTGGATGGAAGGACAAAACATTCCAGTGCGTTTATTCATCGAAGACGATGAAGGGCTTTCATCAAATATTGAGGTCCGCACTTGGTTTGAGTACAGGGATGATGACAATAACGATGGCACCATGGATGTCGATGAATATCAATCGCTTTGGGTATCGGTCAACAAAGGACAAACCTCAGCAGAAATTGATTTGCCTTTGATCTCTTGGAATGAAATATTAGCCCCTACAGCTCAAATTGGTAAAGCGAGTCTTGTTGTTTATGCTTTTGATTTAGCAGGAAATTCAATACAATTTGGTGGGTTTGAGGGTGAAGAATCTGATGCAGCCACATTTGAAGTGCACCGACGATCCGATACCATTGTACAGATCGATGATTTTCAATTTGACATCGAAGGAGGCCATTTGCTACCAGGCTACCTTCATTCGTTCACGGCGGTACTCACAGAGGGGAATGGACTTGAATCCCTTGATAGTGTTCGGTTTCATCTTATGTCTGGTGAAAACCTCCAGTCTTGTTACATTCATTTTTTACCGCGGTACAACAACCTCAATTTCGATGAGTCATGCTTTGAGGAACAACCACGAGTTGAAATTGTTCAACGCACCCCTTCATCGACATTTGAGGTTAAATTTTCGTTCCGCCTTGCTTGGCAGAGGGTTGCAAATTTACCTGAAAAATCGTATTTACCCTCCTTTGCAGTACATGACGAAGGTTCCTCTCTACCGATAGGTTTCTCCACCATGGAACGGTATAGATGGATGGCTGAGCGTGCAGTTGACCTCCGTATTGATTTGATTGAGGATGAAACAGGTTCACAGGGAGGTATCTATGATGACACGTTGACTGTGACAACCGGGGATGTGGTGAACACAACCATAGGCTTGTACTACAATTCATCTCTCATTCAAGCGGAATTTTTGCCTTCAACAGGTTCAATCAAATGGATACTATCCGATGGCGAGCGACAAAGAGTCGGGCAAGTAAATTTGACAGATATCGGTCAGTATTCGATTCCAATTGTAATGGAGGCGATCGTCCTGGTTCAAGATGATGGTACGCTTTCGTTTTCATTAGAGGGAATGGATGAATGGAATACAAGTACAATTCATCTTAACGTACTCATGGATGAAGATGCTCCAAGAGGTGAACTACCTCAAGGGATTTTTGAGAATCTTAGGAGCAACGCACTTGACAGCGTCGAACTCATTTTCGTCGTCAATGATGATGGTGGTATCGGTATTCATGAGACGCTCATGTTTGTTGAATTGTATCGTGCAGGTAAGCCAGTTGACGGCATGCATCGAATGTTTGTCTTGGATGGAGAGACGACAGGTTCGACGAGAGTAACCTTTGAGCAGCATGTGAATCTTTCATTTTCTGATGTTGAGTTCCAACGGGGCGATTCGTTTGAAATCTGGTTCCAAGTCATCGACAACGCAGGATATGAGATGACTGGGTTAGGAAGTGAAAACCAACCTTACCGATTTGGTATTACTCTCGTTGCGTTTGAACCAGCGTTTCAAGATATTCTTGTCAATCCATACCGAGCAAAGGTAGGTCAAGAATTGTCGATTGATATCGATATCGTTAATCCTGGCTTACTGGCTGGATCCACAACACTTATTCTTCGAAACGATGAAGGGCGAATTCTCAATTCAACAGATCTGGCATTAGACAGCGGACAAACCGAAAGAATTTCGTGGACGATTGAGGCTTGGAAAGAAGGGCGCTTAGGGCTCACAATAGAACTTGAAAATAAAACCCCCCGAATTCCTATACCAATGGCCTCTATTGAACCGTATCAAGAAGAAGATTCATCATCGGGAATGATCAATGCTGGCTTGTCTATTTTGGGTATTATCATTCTCGCTTTCCTCGTCATTATCCGCCGAAATAGGAATGTCGAGAAATGGTTTGATCATGTGAATTTCGATGAAACAACCCAGTTCTCAGGCGAGCAAGAATATGCGAATCAAAGTGAAGAGGAATAGTCAAGAAGAGAAGTCATCACGCAGGAGTTAAGCCGGTGTTCCCGAGCGGTCAAAGGGGCCAGACTCAAGATCTGCTGCGTATAGCTTCGTAGGTTCGAATCCTACCACCGGCACTCACTCAATGCCCTTCATCATCGTTGACTTCTTTCAATTGTCGGACAGTATCATTTTGAAGTTCAATCGTTTCCAACTTTCGTTGTGATCCCTCAGTGACTTTGAGCGCTTCGATTTTCTTTCCAGCGGGTAAGATTCTACTCTCAAATGTGCCAATTGATGCATTGAATGCCCCAACAGCAGTTGATAAGCCCCTGCCCACCTTTGCTAAATCTTCGCTAAATTTAGCCACCCTATCGTAAAATTCTCTTGATTGTGCATGTATTTGTTTTGCATTTTCGGCCATTGTTTGCTGTTGCCAATACAAACCTACTGTCCGAAGTAATGCGAGTAATGTAACAGGTGTGACGACTAACACATGTTTGGCAAAGGCGTATTCTTGAAGCGTTGGCTCAATTTCAAAAGCAGCTGACAGAATTGGTTCTGCTGGAATGAACATAACAGTGAAATCGGTTCCATCTAAAAATCTTGGATAATCTCTGTTCGCTAGTTCGTCGATGTGTTTTTTGACTTGTTGAGCATGCTCCTTCAATTTCAAATTTTTAGCATCAGGGTCCTCAAGGTCGAGACTATCCCAATACGCAGCGAGAGGAACTTTTGCATCGATTGGAACATGCCCTCCATTCGGGATGTTAGCCACTAAATCGACAATTGCTCCACCACTACCAGATTTCAGTGAGACCTGCACATCAAAATCACAATGTTGCAACATTCCAGCAGCCTCGGCGATATTCTTCAGCGAGACTTCGCCCCACTTTCCTCTTGCCTTGGACGAGCTTCGTAGAGCAGTAGAGAGTTTGATATTGGTGTCCCGCAGTGTGGTTGTCTGTTCTTGCAAACCCTTGACCATTTCAGCAATCCCTTGGTATGCACCTTCTCGATTCTTTTCGAGTTCGTTTGTTGCTTTTTCGAGTTTCTCTAAGTGCTCTTTTATTGGATTGACGAGAGACTCAACCTCTTTTTTCCTCGCATCGTAATCTTTGCTCGCTTCGGTTTGCACGCCGCGTAATCGTTCTTCAGCCAACCTCAAAAAATCCTCTGAGTTTTGTCGAGCCACTTGAGAAGCGATGCTTTCCATCTCTGCCTTCATTGATTTTTTACTCTCTTCCGCCATCTCGGCTTTTGCTTCCGATGCAGCAAGTTCTTTTTCCAGTTGGGCCTCTGCTTTCATTGCCATTTCAGCAAATTTTGATTTTGCGAGAAGGTAACCAACGACGGCACCGAGGAGTATTCCGAGACCTATGAAACCATACTCAGCAAGTGTTGCCATAGGTGAGTGATGATGTCAAGGCTACTTGAACTATATGTGGTCAATATTGAGCGTCCTTGAAAAAATAGATACTATGAGCGAAAGGCGTTACAATGTCGAATGAGTGACCATTCAATAAAATTTCACAAAACACGGCAAGTGAGATAGCCGGATAGAAGACCTGCGTATGTGTCATCATGTTGCTTATTCTTCACTCTTCAACCATGACTTTCGCATGACGAGTCCAGCGGACTCACCTGCATCCATTGGCTCAAGGTCATGATCTATGATGAAATGTTTAACCAAAAGATGTTGGGCGATACTGGCTTTGCATATTGGACAGTCGTAGTGCCTTGGTTCTTGATAGCCCTGAAAAGCTAGTCGGCCTTTTGGTGTAGCTAAACCAGCAACGGTTCTAAGAAGTGTGGACATGAAGACAAGACCAAACAGAACGAGGCAGCAACCTAAACCACTAAACAATCCTAAACCGGCATTGTCTTGTGAGAGTTGGATATTTTGTGTCATTTTACCTTCGCTGGTGTTACGAAATGTTGCTAAGTCGACGATATGGAGGAAATTCTGCCCTTGAAGCTGAAGGTACAATTCAGTGCCGTCGTCTTCTTCATTTACTTCAATAGCAACGAGAAATAATCCTTGAGTGTCTGTCATTTCACTCGTACCACGATATTGGTAGCAATCAACAATCCCCTGCTGACACTCGATTGAAACTTCAGCAAGCATGACCGGAGTCCCATCACTGTAGGTTGCTTGTCCCGTAATACGATACGTTTCAGCGCTGACGGTAGGAAGTGCAAGCACCGCTGAAAAAAGAACGAGCGTGACAATGCGCATACCCAACGATGTTCGCTAAGACTTATGAAAGGTTGATTCACTCCAATCGCTCAATCATTTTAATTTGGATAAAAATTTTCTATCGTTGAAGCCGAAGCAGAATTTCGTCAACTATCTTAGGGATAGCTTTCGAACGCTTCTCATGAGAAACGACATCAGCCGAGGCCACGACATCTGGAAATTCTTCACTCACGGCGATTGAACGGCCACACAATTCAAACATCGAAATATCATTGGGAGCATCGCCTATGGCGAGCACATCTTCTGGTTGAATTGAATTGATGCGAAATAATTCTTCTAGGCCCTGACCTTTCGAAAGCAAACCGTCCATCAAATGAATTGCAAAACCAGTCCGTACAACAGACAAATGGTGGTATTGACTATTCTCGAGTAAAGCGCAAATTTCTTCGTAGGGTTCATCGATTCGTAAACACCATTCACTTTCACGCCATTGATTTGTTTCAATCCCTTTTGGGTCCAGCCCTGAAATTTGCTCTGCAAGCCAATACGCCGCACTCTTTGCGTCTCCCGGGTCAGCCCGGACCAGAGGTTCTTTCCATGATGGGTCCCATAATACACCACCGTTTTCACAACACATCGGTCCATTGAGGCCAATAAAGCGCCAAAGCCCATAGGTGATGGCCCGAACATTTCCCGTACTCAGTATGACCGGGATTCCAGCCTTTTCGAGACGGCGAAGGGAGCTGATGGCTTCACCATCAAGCAACTTATTCTCATCCGTGATCGTGCCATCGATGTCTATGGCGACGTAGGATGGCGTCCAACCATGTGGTAAGATTTCCATAATAACCCCACCACAAAAACTTCCTTCAAGGTTATGATTCAAAATGAACAATGTGGGAGTATTGAAGAAGAACCGAGGTTTGGAACCTATATGGCGGACTTCGATGAAAGTGGAGACGAAGTCTTTCTTTCACTCGATGATGATGATCCAGTTCAGCTAGAAAAAGAGGAAATCATCTCCCAACCACAACAAGAACAACAAGAGGATGTACGAACCGATAATCCTTCAATTCTTGATGCAGAAGTTCTCGATACAACGATTATCAAAGATTTTCGTGGAAAATTTGAGGTGGCATGGCCGCTCATTGGTATGGATTGCCCGGACTGTGCCTCAAAAGCGATGGGGGCATTATCGTATCTTGACCATGTCAGTGATCCAAGGGTTTCAGCGACAATCGGCGAGGTACGATTTCAAATTGATGTTGAGCACGGCTCCGCCTCTGAAGTCTCCTCTATCTTGAGGTCGCTTGGGCACGCACCCGACGTTGTCCACCAAGAGTTGCTCGGCGTCCAAGCCTCAGCAGTAGCACACCGAAACAATATCGCCCTCGGTAAACTTGAACAATTGTTGAAACACCAGCCGGGTATTCTCGATGCAGAGGTAAGCGATGACCGTATTTTGATTCAAGTGATTGCTGAACTACCTCCAGAACTTGCTGTTTTGAGGGATGAGGCACTCGAACACATTCTTGGGCAACCTCCCCGTTACGGTATCGGAAGGTCAGACCGAATACGTCCGGACCAATGGCGATTAATCGGTGGTGGTATTGCCGTACCAATTCTCCTCGTCGTGATGTTGGCTGAAATTGCAGGTCTTTCAGAGATGATGATCGGGGCTATAGCCATTCCAGGCTTGATAATTGGAGGCTCTCAGATGTTTAAAGAGGGCTTAAGTTCGTTAAAAAATCGGCAGATGGGCTTCCAAGTCCTCACAAGTTTAGCCGTCATTGGCGCAGGAATCTTGGGAATGTGGGAAGAGGCCCTTATTGTCGCTATCCTCGTTGCCTTTACCGCCCATCTCGAAGGTGATGCTCTGAAGAAGGCACGAGAAGCCATGCAAGGCGGCCTTGACCGTCTTCCAAGAACAGCTCGCCGTGTTGAAAAATCAGCACCAATAAAGGCGGAAAACATTTCTAAAATTTCAATTTCTCTTCCCATGGCATCGACAATCATGCCATCAAATCAAACACTTCCGTCATGTAAAGATGATGATATCATCCCAATTGATCTTGTGAGAAAAGGTGATGTTTTGGAGATTCGTAGTGGAGAATTGATTCCGGCAGATGGCGTAATCATTGAAGGTACTGGTTCTCTCGATAAAGCACCGTTAACAGGTGAATCCGTACCAGTCGAGGTCAACGTAGGTGATTCAATTGAGGCAGGGCTAGTCCTCGCAAAAGGACCGCTGCTTATCAAAGTCACAGCAACCGGAAAAGATACACGTTTGTCTGGATTAATTGAAGCCGTGCATTCCTTCAAGGAAGTGCCTCCAAGAATTCAAGGGAGTTTGGAAAAATTCACTGCGGTATGGGTACCATTTGTATTGTTCGGTGCGTTCGCTGTGTGGTACTTTATGTTCCCAAACGATTGGAAAATCATCCTCTTACTTTGGGTTGTTTCATGCCCCTGTGCTTTGCTCCTTGCCACTCCAGTACCACACGCAGCAGCCTTGTCTCATGCGGCTCAGCGAGGTGTCATCGTCCGCGGTGGTGATGTGTTTGAACGACTTGCAAAGGTCAACCATGTGTTGCTCGATAAAACCGGTACACTCACATCAGGTAAGCCAAAGATTGGTGAAGTCGTCACTGCAAAAGGACAGAGAAAAGATACAGTCTTGAAGATTGCAGCAGGGCTTGAACAGCGTTCTTCCCACCCATATGCACTTTCGATACTGGAGCATTGCTTCAAAGAAGATGTTGAAGCACCCCCAATCTCTAATTTACAGGACATCGATGGGGGAGTTTCGGGTGAATATCGTCAATCAAAGGTCAAATTTCTACGAGCAAATCAAAAAGATGCGACGATGAAGAATGCAGACAAGTCTATTCAAGATGCCCTTGAAAATGCACTTGAAGCAGGTCACGGTGCTAGCGTTCTGTTGAAAGACGACAAAGTGATTGGACTGTTTACATTTGTTCACGATGACACGAGAGTGGGCTCTGAAACGCTCGTACCTGAATTTTACAGTCGCCATATCAACGTCGAAATTATTTCAGGTGACCAGCAACGTGCTGTGGATGAATTTGCTCAACAAATCGGTCTACCCCAAAACGCTGCACACGGCGAACTTGACCCCGAACGCAAGGTAAAATGGGTCGAAGGGCGTTCACAAACGCACATCACAATGATGGTTGGTGATGGATTTAACGATGCAGCAGCGTTAGCGGTCGCAGATGTTGGTGTCGCTGTAGGTACAGGGGAATCTGTGAATCTTGAGGCTGCTGATATTCTCATACCAAGCGATGACCCGCGAATGCTCACAGAGATGATTGACCTCGCTAGAAAAGCTCAACGCACGCTGTCTCAAAACCTCTTAATTTCTGTTGGAATCACCATTGCTCTTGTGGTCGCTGTCATTTACCAAATGTACGATCAATTATGGGTTGGTGTTTTGATACACGAAGCATCGGTGATTCTCGTGATTTTCAACGGTGCAAGGCTCGCCCAAAACGGCCAGATGTGGCCACTTTTACGAAGCACACTCGTGTCGCTTTACACTGAAACTATCGAATCGTTCAAGGCGTTACAAAAACGATTTCGTCCACCTAAGGCAACTCATTCGTAACAAATTTTCTCGACATGTTCAAAGTCAATGAGTATGTATGGGCAAATGGTGAGAGATTGGCACGCATACGAGGGGACCCTGTTACAACTGCACTCGCTCACCCAACCCGACGAGAATTGTATGTTCTTCTTTCAAGGTCGGAGGAAATGAGCACCGTACAACTCCAAAATGCGATCAACATCGACCGATACAACCTCTATCACCATCTGAAAAAACTTGCACAATTAGAACTCGTTGAGAATCATCGAGATGAAGGACGTGCAAGATGGTGGAGAAAAATCAAAGATGTTTCCTTGCCGGAATTATTACATGTACGTGAGCAGCCTACCCAAGACACAAATCAAGTTCCTCACCCAGAAGCATCTACCAGTAACATCGATTTTGAAAATGAACATATCGCACTTGATTTGAGCGATTCTAGAGCCCAAGTTCTTGCAAAAGAAATGCTCAAGGAAATATCTGACAAGTTCAATTTGAATATTGAGATTCCATGGAATTTTGTTCCAAACCAACTCATTTTGATGCGAAAAAAGAAAGAAGACTAATTTTGAGAGAGAACCATGTCCGACGAAATCACAGTCGAATCAAGAGTTGGTCCGCCCTCACTTTCATGTCCTAAATGCGACCAATTGCTTCCTTCAAAATTAGGCATAGTCGAGTGCGTAATGTGCGAAGCGAAAGTCAACATTGAGCATGAAGGAACACTACGAGCATGGAGAGAGGAAAAAGTCAGTTGCCCTGAATGTGCACGGGTACTTATTGCAGGTGTGGCAAAACGACCAGCACACCTCAAGTGTGGACAATGCGATACGTACTTTACCTTGCTTGAGCATGTTCCAAGAGTTGAATTGCAATGTCCTCATTGTGAACGAAGTTTGAGAATGAAGCAAAGACCTGGAAGGCGAGACATCAATTGTCCAGCTTGCGACACAGAATTCAGCGTCAATTTTTAAGGTGAGGTGCGGTTATGAAAACTACCTTTGGCATGACTGGAATTGCCGATTATATTACACTCGCAAACGCATTGTTTGGTACAGCATCGATATTTTTCCTTATTCTATCAGTTGAAGAATTAGGTTCACCATATACGGCCGACCTTCGTACCAAATTTATCTGGGCATCGATGTTGTGTATCTTCTTATCAGCAATTGGAGACATCATCGATGGACCCATCGCCCGCCGCTATTCGAAAAAGAGACTTCTCGGTGGCAACCTCGACATTATGTCAGATTCCCTTTCATTTTGTGTAGCCCCTGCTCTCATGATGTTCATCATGTTCGGCCGTTGGGGTGAAGCAGCACCAATTTGGACATTCTCTCTTGCCGTAGCAGGTTGCTGGATTATTGCAACAGGTATGCTTCGCCTTGCACGATTTCAGCATGAGGGCGGAAGTGATTTACCCTATTTTCACGGCTTATCCAGTCCCGGAAATGCGATGCTTCTCATGAGCTCAGCTGGCCTCATATGGCTGCAACCGGTCATAGGTTTCGGGCCAGAACTTGTCGACCATGGTTGGTGTGACGTTAATTGCGACAAGCACCCGTTTTTCGATTTTCTTATTTTGCCGATCATGTTCATTTCTGGTGCACTTATGATCTCTGACCGTCGATTATCGAAACTGAAAGGTGGGACTGACATGAAATTATCAATTCTTCAAATGCTGTTGTTGCTTATTGGTATTTCAACTGCCCTTGTGTTGACTGGTATGTCTGAAACAGCGATTGAACTGGAGGAATTAGGGCGTGTAGGTTGGCTCTTTTTTGGCTCTTTTGTTCTCTGCATCTATTACATCGTCAAACCTCAACCACCTTCTGTGAATACTACCGTATCTGAAGAGTGATTGGAACGGTCAAGAAAGGTCCAAAATGGGTATTGTAACCCTCTGCCGTATCGCGTTGCTTATGTATGAAAAGAAAGCCATAATCATCCGGATGGGAGTTGAACGAGATGAGCGAAAGCAATAATGCAAACGACGAGGTTGTTTCGTCAATCGTGAAAGAATCTCATTCATCTTCGCCTTTATCGTCACTCCGTTCAAAGTTCACGAGTGCATCAACAACCTCGATTGATCAAGCGGTTGACCGGCAAGCGAGGTTTCGAAATGAAGAAAATTTGAGAGCGGACTTGAGAAGGGAAAGACGTCTCCGACAACAAGCCATCTCCGAAAGGGTTTTTGCTCTTCAAGAAGCGATGGTCAGCGACCTTGAACAGCAACATCAAATGACGCTTTCAAGTTTGGAAACTGAATTACGCAATCAAATGGAAGAAGAGCTACAATCGATGGAGCGAGAAGCTCTTGCCCGCACCGAACAGCAACTCAGGGATGAGTTAAGTCTTAGAATATCTCGACAGGCTCAAACCCTCAAAGAAAAGCATGAAATCGAGAAACAGCGGCGTCTTGAAGAGCGAAAAA
>Ga0181582_10002116_pt1 | contig 15734 bp, 12 predicted proteins | sample 071ome_32_FD_132438 | JGI IMG/M metagenome (GOLD analysis project Ga0181582, IMG submission 132438) | Coastal salt marsh microbial communities from the Groves Creek Marsh, Skidaway Island, Georgia - 071405AT metaG (megahit assembly) | ecosystem: Environmental > Aquatic > Marine > Intertidal...
ATCCCCAAAAGGAGCACGCCCTGTCGATAGAGCAGCTTGACATCGTTCGTCGAGCGACCCGCCAGCCGACTGCTTTCTGGAACCGCAACCTCAACCAAACCCAGTTCGTCGGAGAGAATCTCCTGGTATTTTTTCGACTGGCTGTAGGCCAGTTTACCCAATCCCAAAAAGTGGTCCACCGACTCCGGATTGCCCTCCACCAAAAGAATGTCCTTGGCCCGCAAAACCTCCCTCCAAAAACTTCCTCGGATTCGAGATCCACGTCGAATCAAACCTAGAATCTCCACGTCGCCTTCGTTGGCGGCCGACTCGATTTCCTTAAGGGATTGGCCGCAAAATTCCGACTCCTCTAGTATGGAGAGCTCAAAGAGATAGCCATCCAAGTCTCCAAACCCAGATCCCAATCCACTTTGCCCTCTCTCCTTCGGTATCAGCCGCCAACCTACGAAAGCGACGAAGATCACGCCGACCACCGCGACGATCAAACCAACCGGGGCGAAATCGAACATGCCATAGGCCTCCCCCATCGAGCTCTCGCGAAAGGTGGCGATCACTACATTGGGCGGCGTACCGATCAATGTAATCATTCCTCCCAAGATAGACGCAAAAGATAGCGGCATCAGTGTCAGAGACGGGCTTCGATTCGCTTTCTTAGCCGCTTGAATATCCATCGGCATCAACAGGGCCAGAGCCGCAACGTTATTCATGATGGCCGAAAGAGCAGCCGCGACTCCAGACATGATTCCGATGTGAGTGCCTGTCTTTCGGCTTCTGTCAACCAAGTGCTTGGTTAGCATCTCGATAGCTCCAGAGGCACGCAAACCACGACTGATTATCAGTACCAGGGCGATAATCACTACGGCCGGGTGCCCGAATCCCGCGAAAGCGGACTCTTTAGGAATGACTCCCAGCAAATAGGCAATGACTAAGGCGGAAAAGGCTACCAAGTCGTATCGAAAACGTCCCCATAACAAAAATCCGAATACGGCAACAATGAGAGCGAACAATACGCCTTGATCAAAAGATAAACCCATACAACGTCTTTACAAAACCGATACTGACATGGACGCAAGACAATCGTGGCGCGATGCCGCAGTACCCGAAAAGATTTTTGGCAAAGTTAAAATCGTGATGCGCTCCCGCATAGAGGCCGATCTTCTCGCAGTTGCGCATGGTCTCCAAACTAACTAAAAAAGCCGATTATGTAATCCGGTTTGACTCAGGGGAACCGCGGATGGTTTAATAATCGCATGAGTCAAGAAAACAAACCAACCGATACTGTCAGCGCCCTCCGTCAAGTCGTAGCGGACAGTTACGCCCTACTTGGGGAGACGCATCTTTGCCACTGGAATGTTAGGGGTCCAGGCTTCTTCGCCTTGCACACTGCATTTGAAGAGCAGTACACCGAGCTCTTCACTGCCATCGACGAGATCGCAGAGCGTATCCGCGCCCTGGGCGACTTTGCTCCTGGAGGAATTAGCCGCTTGGCCGGTATGGCCGGTATCGAGGAAATCGCCGAGGACGCCGCCGCCGAGGACATGGTCGCCCATCTGGCGACCGTCAATAAGAAGCTCGTGGCGGATCTGGTAAAAGCTCGCGATCTTGCCAGTGAAACTGGTGACAACCAAACCGAGGATCTCATGATCGCCCGTATCCAAGTTCACGAGAAACATATCTGGATGCTGAAGAGCTACTTGGCTGCTTAAGCAAACATTGGAGCGATCTGCCGGAAGCGAGAGTAAACGCAGAAAAGCCTAACCCGTATGCGTTCACCGGTCTCGTTGAGCGTAAACCAGGGAAGGTAAATACCCGGATACATCTGGACGCAGGCAACGGGAAACCCTGTCCCAGTTGTGGGTGAGTTTGTGTCACCTTAAGTCGCAGAGCTTTGATTCCAAACCTGCCATTGCAATGGCGGATTCCTATTACCTGAACTCTGCTCGGCGGACGGAGGAACTGGCGATACTGCATTTTCGGGAGTACCGAGCAAAGCGACACCTCAATGCAACGTAGCAAGAAAAACAGGTGTTGGAAACCTACTCTCCTAGACCTTGAAATTTCACTGAACAAGAAACCCGATGAAATTTGGCATGTCGGATACAAACGGATCCGAAATACCTAATCGAAATGAATCTGTGCAATCAAGTTACTACTGCCGCCATTTCTTTACTGGCAGCCACTACCCTAACTTTCACGGCCGTCCGAGCCGATACGCTCGAGTTGCCGATCGACATGAATTCGATCGATCGCGACCAGCGGTTCATGCCCCACAGCTATGCCAACATGCTAGACCGAGCCACCCCGTCGGTGGTTTCTGTCTACACTGCTCGCATCGTTAGGGTAGCTAGCTCGCGGGGCCTATCTCCTGAAGAAGAACTTCTGCGCCGCTTTTTCGGAGTGCCCGTGCCGCGCCCAGAGCGTGACATGGAACCGGAGGAACGAAAAGTCCCTCAAGGCGTAGGTTCCGGGGTAATCGTCAGTGAAGATGGATACGTTGTTACCAACAACCATGTCGTTAGCGATGAACGCGGGAACGATGCGGATGAGGTGCTGGTTCGCCTTAACGATGGACGCGAATTAGAAGCTGAAATCGTTGGTCGCGACCCGCTGACCGATGTCGCCATATTGAAAGTCGAAGCCGAAGGATTGCCTACCATAAAGATCGCCGATAGCGACAATATCAAGGTCGGGGACGTCGTTTTCGCTATCGGCAACCCAATGGGAGTTGGCCTGACAGTTACGCAAGGCATCGTATCCGCCACCAATCGATCAATCGGTATCTACGGAGATAATGGATACGAGAATTTCATACAGACCGATGCCTCTATTAATCCGGGCAATTCTGGAGGAGCTTTGGTAGACTCCGAGGGACGGCTAATTGGAGTCAACTCCGCTATTCTATCAAGGACCGGTGGGAATATCGGCATCGGGTTCGCGATTCCTTCCAATCTGGCGGTCAATATCAGCTCTCAGCTCGCCGATTCCGGAGAAGTGCGGCGCGGATTTCTGGGAGTCAGTATTACCGACCTCACACCCGATATGGCAGAGGCTTTCGATCTCGCGAGGACCAAAGGGGTGCTCATCAATGATGTTGAGGAACGATCAGCCGCGGACGCAGGGGGAATCGAACGTGGCGACATCGTAGTTGCCATAAACGGCAAGCCCGTTGAAACGGCTAATAATTTGCGTATTCGTATCGGGCATACGCCTCCAGGCGAGTTCGTAGAAGTTGAAATTATACGCGACGGCAAGAGCCTGCGCCTCGATGTCGAGGTCGGTCAAGCATCCGGACGCTTCGCCATGTCCGCCAATGAGCTCTTCGATGGAGTCGAAGTAACGCCATTGGATGATGAAAACGCTGAACAATACCGCATTCCTAGCGGAGTGACCGGATTGTTGATAACCGCCATCGATCCGGAATCTCCATACGCCCGCCGCCTACAAGAAGGCATGGTCATTGTGGAGGTCAACGACGACGATGTCGCCAGCGTCCGCGGCGCCCGCGATCGGCTGAGTCCGGGAATCAACAAGCTATACATCTACCATCGGGGCCGCACGGTTTTCATAGCCATTCGCGTGGACTAGGAGCCCTATTCAGGCATTGTATTGAAGGTAGCGAGGATCGTCTCGATCCTCCGCGTGGCCATATTAAAAGAGTAGAACAGGCATCCCGCCCTGTGTACAGAGGTTGAGACCACCAGCCAGTCGTCGCTCTTTAAGCTATGCCCGGTACGACTGGAAGCCTATGCTACCAATATGGTCGCTCGGCTCGCGCCTCCGTAGCCGGGCAAAGGCGTGAGATCGGCGGATCTCTAAAATATCCTGTCACTGAAAGGGCTGGTTTTGTTTCTCAATCCGCTCCCTCTCTTTGCTTTGATGAACCTGTAAGCTGGCTTCCAAGTTCGTTGGGGGATTGTTTCGATCACGACCAGACGAACTGCGACCGAAGCCTTTCGAGGATCTTAACATCGACCAACTGTATACGCTGTCCGTTTGGAATTCCAGTAGGTTCGCCTTAATCAACGAGCGGCACACCCTCTCAGTCTGGCTGTAGTTCGGACGGAAATTCTCCCAATCGAATACCACCAATGCGTATACCCTGTCTTGTTGCTTGATTCGAACCTGGGCAGACGAGCTATGAACTCCTTCTATCTCCGATAAAGGGATCTTGATGAAATGGCGCCTTGGGTTCGTTGGGAAAGCCCCGTCCATCAAGCAGAACTCCGAATCCGTCATAGCCACGATTCCACGGGCACCGCGAATCTTCTTCTCCGAGTCCAGCCCTTCGACTTCTTCAAAGAAACAGTTATACGTGAGAGGTGGTCCACCCGACTGAAACCCTATGGATTCCACTATCCGTTCTCGTTGCTCCGCAGTCCTCAAAGGACCGGTGCCGCAGCCAAAAACCATTAGGCAGATTGTTGATATCAGAATATATCCTATTATTGAATACAATCAATCAGAAGTAGATCGTTTTCTTTGCATCTTCTTTTTTAGTTATGGCTTTTCCCAATCTGCTGAACTAAGAGAGTGTCCAATAAGTCAGAATGCGCGTCGCAGCAGGCATTTTTCTTTTTTGGTAAGGCGTCGCCGAGGCGTCAATGCCCGGAGGGCCTTGGCCCTGGGCTGCAACGCAGCCAAAAGCGACGGAGCGAATGCGGAGATGGGGCAGGGTTTTCAGGGCAACAACCGCTACATTGGGAAATCTATACGCTGCCAGCAATGAAAAACAGGCCTATCATCACTCTCTGACGAGTTAAACGAAAAGTCCGGCGTTTTGACTAATTGGGAAGACATGCACTTTCCTGAGCGATTCTCACGCAAAGAAAGAAAGATAGCGCCCCACATTTGCCTTTCAAAGAGAAATGGCGAGAGTTCGTGTATGCCATCTCGCGGACGCCATCAAAGCAGTTCCAAAGAAAGCCTGCGCATGATCGAGAAGATCGAATCGATCGAAGGGGTTATCGGCGTCATTATCGGGCGATCCTACGGTGGAAAATCTCTGGGCCAGAGTGGCCGGTCCGGCGACGTGAAGATCCAGCGGGCCCAGCCCGGCGGACTGAAAGCCGTCACTCAATCCTCTCGAGGTCTCCAAGAACTCTTTATCCGCATTAAGAACGGTTTTGAGGAGTCGGTCCGCGAGGCTATCGAACAGCTCAAATGAAAAGCGCCGCGGATGAATTTTTGGCAGGGAGGACCGGCTCGGTTCTCTGTATGGAAAAATCGGAGAATCGAGCCGGTCCTCCCTGCCTCGAACAATGTCGATTTAAGCCTACCGTTTGAATCTTTCTCCCTGTCTAATATATAAATCTCCGAAACTCATGAAGCTTACTACATCGCGCAAACTTTCGGCATCCGCAGCCGATCTCTGGTTCATCGTCAGCGATCCGAAAAATATGCCGGCCTGGAATGAAAAGCGCCAAGCGATCGAATCGGTACACGGCTCCGGGACGGGAAGCCGCTTAAAAGCTCAATTCTCGATGCGGATGGAGAAGAAGCCCGAGCCCACTGAAGGCGCGATTATCGAGTGGAAGGAATACGAGCGGATCACCTATCGATTTCAATTTCCCAAAGATGATCCCCAATTGGGTTCAGTGGACGAGACCTACGCAATTAAACAGATCTCCACCCATCAATACCAACTGAGCCATACTGTGGATTTCAAGCATTCCGGACTTCCGCGGTGGGTGAAATTTCTCATCGGCATCCTCGGACGCTTCGGGAAGAGCATGGGACCGGACCCTTTAGATGGGATCGTGGCTCTGCTTCAAGGATCACGGTAGGCGTGAGGCCAATGAGCCGCCCCCCAGGCGTTTTAGGGAGCTAGCGCTCGGAGATCGGCCGCTACAAACGCAAATCACGCGTTTGCGTAATCGACCTAAACTGAAAAATCCTCAAACTGCCGGACATTCTCTATGCGTGGTTTTTGGATAAATCTCATCAATCCGGGGCGCTCGCTCGCCAAATGGCTCCTGCTGATCGTCGTAGTAACAGTGATCAGCCTTGGGGCTACCGGGTACCTAGAAGTCATAAAAGAGTTCCTCGATGCCGAGCGATTCTCGTTCCTGATCGGCGAATTTCGGATCAGCATTTACCTGGCCTTGAAGGTGATCCTTCTGATTATCCTCATCTTTGGGGCGGCGGCCAGCATATCGGACATAGCGGAGCATCGAATAGAGGCCCTCTCCAACCTGAGGTCTTCCAGTCGCATGCTACTGCTTAAGCTGGTGCAAATTGGTATCTACTTCTTAGCCTTTTTGCTGACGCTGGATGTGATTGGGATCGATCTAACCACACTAACGGTGTTTAGCGGGGCTCTGGGTATCGGCCTTGGCTTCGGCCTGCAAAAGATCGCCTCCAACTTTATCAGCGGAGTTATTCTTCTGTTGGAAAAAACGGTCGAGCAAGACGATTTGATGGAAATGAGCGACGGCACCTTCGGTTTCGTTCGCAAAGCCCATGCCCGTTTTACGCTGGTCGAGACATTCGACGGCAAGGAGATGATGATTCCCAACGAGGATTTCATCACCAGTCGCGTTACCAACTGGACCTATAGCAATTCTCGAGCCCGCGTGGAAATCGCCATTGGCGTTTCCTACGGATCGGATCTGGAGCTTACCAGGGAGATTATGCTGAAGGCCGCCCGTGAACATGAAAGATGCCTATCAGAGCCAGAACCTGCATGCTTCCTTCGCAATTTTGGCGATAGCTCGATCGACTTTAAGCTCTTCTTTTGGATAGAGGATATAACCAAAGGCCGCTGGGGACCTCAAAGCGATGTTATGTTCGAGATTTGGCGGCAGTTCAAACTGCAAGGAATTGAAATACCTTTCCCGCAGCACGATGTGCATATCAAAAATGCTGAGAAAATAGGAAGGCTTGAAGATGAATAACACCATTGGGATCATCCATGGATGCGTTCTGCAGGGAGATGGGAGCGCCAAGCCTATCGATCTTGACCGGATTTCTGAATACACGCGAAGCAAGGAATTGTCTTGGGTTCACCTCGATCAAAACGTCCCGGAGACTAAGACCTGGCTAGAGCAGGAAGTCGGCTATCTCGATAGCATCATCATCGACGCCCTCTTGGCCGAAGAAACGCGCCCGCGTATCCTCCATTTTGAAAACGGGGCGCTACTCATCCTCAGAGGCGTTAATCTCAATGAGAATGCCGAGCCCGAAGACATGGTCTCCATTAGGCTTTGGATCGACGAGAGCCGAATTGTCAGCGTTCGCAAACGACGCAGCAAAGCAGTGATGGATATCCACGAGCAGCTACTGTCTGGCAAGGGACCCAAGAATTCCGGGGAATTTATTGTTATGCTGCTAGGCCGTCTCTTCGAACGAATGGAACCCGTCTTCGCTGAACTGGACGATTCCATCGACTCCGTGGAGGAGGAGGTTATGGAATCGCCCGACGCGGCATACCGGCAAGGAATCACCGACATTCGTAAGCAGGCCATTCTGTTTAAACGCTACATTGCCCCTCAGAGAGATGTGATCTCCGCTCTGCGGACTTCAGACCTATCTTGGCTCAGCGCGATGGACAAAAGACGACTCCAAGAAACGCTCGATCGGGTCATAAGGTATATCGAGGATATCGATACCATTCGGGAACGAGCTCAGATCGTTAAAGATGAATTGGCCAACGCCCTCTCCGATCGCATGAACAAGAACCTCTACATCCTTTCCGTAATCGCGGCTATCTTCCTGCCACTCGGATTCCTGACCGGCATGATGGGGATCAATGTCGGCGGCATGCCTGGCGTAGAGAGCGAAAACGCGTTTTGGATCTTCGCCGTTTTTCTAGCCACTATCACCGGCGTTCAAGTCATCCTCTTCAAGTGGCTGAAGTGGTTTTAGTAAAGATTCCCGGGACAAGACCCGAGGCAATTACCCGGAGTGAATCGATTCAAACGCCCCGGAATTCCGCCTACTACACCGTCAACTCATTTTGGTAACGTTACCGAAATGAGTTGATCGTCGATTGAAAGCAGTCGGCGACGTCAACGCCTTCGCTTGGACGCTTCCCCCATAAAAGCTTCACTCCTTACTCGATCTACGCTTTCCTCCGAAGAATGAAGCTTTGGGGTGCACTATTGTCGATCTATCTCTTCAACGCTTGCCTGCCAATCGGGCTTTTCGGTCAATCGGATTCACCGAATGTCGTGCTCATTTTCGCTGACGATTTGGGCTACGGCGACATTCCAGCCTTTTACGATGACAGCCCATTCGAAGCCCCGCGGCTCGATCGAATGGCCGAGGAGGGGGCCCGCCTAACTAGCTTCTACGTGCCCACGCCATTTTGCGCCCCTTCGCGAGGAACGATCCTCACGGGCCGCTACCCTTTTCGTCATTCCGTGGTTCGCAATCCCGCTCCGGATGCCGGTCAAAATCATATTGGACTCCCTCCATCGGAAATCACCATCGCAGAAATCCTCAAGCAGCGCGGATACCATACAGCGATTTTCGGCAAGTGGCACCTTGGCCATCGCGAGCCCTGGCTGCCTCGGTCCCAAGGTTTCGACGTTTATGAAGGCATTCTTTACTCCAACGACATGTTTCCCGTGCAGCTGGTGCGAAATGAAGAGGTCATTCAATACCCCGTTCCCCAATCCGTCCTAACTCGACGCTCAACGGATCTAGCCATAGATTTCATTCGCGATCATCAAGGCGAACCTTTCTTTATCTACCTGCCCATGGCCATGCCCCACAAGCCTCTAGCCGCTTCCGACGCATTCTACACGCCCGAAACTCCCGACAATCTCTACGCCGACGTCATAGCCGAGCTCGACTACTCGGTCGGGAGAATTCTGGATACACTAACCGATCTCGATCTCTCCAAGAATACCCTGGTCATTTTCACGTCCGACAACGGGCCCTTTTACGGCGGCTCCAGCGGCCAGCTCCGAGGCATGAAGGGGAAGACCTGGGAGGGTGGACTCCGCGTGCCTATGATTGCCTGGATGCCGGGATCCATTCCCCCGGGAGTTAGCAACGACGAGCCTGCCGGAACCATCGATCTTTTACCAACGATTTGCCAGATAACTGGAGCGAACGCACCTTCCGACCGAGTCATCGACGGCCAGAACATCTGGCCGATGCTCACCGACTCATCCGCGCCTTCTCCCCACGAGGCCATATTCGGCATGCGTGGCACTAGCTTAGCCACCATACGGTCCGGCAAATGGAAACTCCACGTACTGAATCCAGGATCCTCGGCAATGATCAATCTACCCCCCGAGCAAGCTCGCGAACGTATTTCCCGCCGCGCTCCTGACGGAGTAACCATCATCGCTCCCTTCGAACAAGCGGATCCATCGCAATACCCTGGCGTTGCTCCCAGTGGCGATGAGCCCAGAGAAATGATGCTATTCAATCTCGATGCCGATCCTAGCGAACAACGGGATCTTTCCACGCAGCGCCAGGATGTGGTCAAACGACTCAAAAGCTTGTTCGACAAAACGCTCGCTCAGGTACCCGCATTTCCCGCCCCGCCGACAGACTATCGATTTTCCGAAGAAACCCAACGCCAAGGTACGCTGATGCGACTTATTGGCGGGGAACTTCGTTATGACAAAATTCCGCCTTCACAGCGTCACCTGATTATTGATACACAGGAGTAGAATCGGCATCCTGCCTGTTTTGACAAAGGCCGGTCGTCGTTCTTCTCGCTATGCCCGGTACGACTAGAAGCCTGCGCCAATTCTTATACTGATTCTTCCCTCTAAAATTTTGAGTGCAATTCTCGTCGCCCATCGATATACTGCACTCTTTAACCCCAAAACGTAGAGCCATGCCCAATTACACCATCCGCCTATACCAACTAACACGGGTTCTCAGCCTCACCGCCATCTTACTGTCTACACTGATAGCCTCCGACTCCGACCGGCCGAACATTCTCTTTATCTTCACCGACGACCAAAGCTACCGTACCATTAGCAGCTACGAAGGGGCTTACGATTGGGTGCACACGCCCAACATCGATCGGCTGGCCGACAGGGGTATTCGATTCCAGCACGCCTACATGAGTTCCTGGTGCATGCCCGCCCGGGCCAGCATGCTGACGGGGTTGCAGCAGCACAATGTGCCCAGCTTGCGCATGGAAGGCCCCTATCCCGGCGCCGCCTACGACCCCAACGAACTTGAATTTTGGCCCAAGGTATTTCGCAAGAATGGCTACGCTACCGGACACGTCGGCAAGTGGCATACGGGAACGGATACAGGATATGGCCGAGACTGGGACTATCAGTACGCGTGGATTCGTCCCGTCCCCACACCCGGAAACGCCCGTGAGTACTACGTGGATCAAACCATAATCGAAAACGGCCAGACAATCGGCCCTGTCGATGCCTACGCGACAGACAACTACACGGATCGGGCTATCGAATTCATTAAAGGGCAACATCGGGATAAAGACAAACCCTGGTATCTATGGCTCTGCTACACAGGTATCCATGGCCCCTTCACTCCAGCTGACCGGCATCTGGAAGAATATGAAGGCGTAGAAATCCCTGAACCCAAAGACCTTTACCCACCTCGGCTAGGCAAGCCCGAATACGCCAGCTCGCGAGAAGACTGGAAGAAGGACGAGTTTGGCATCCCCCGCCTCAATCAAGGCAACAATCTCGGGGACACCCTTTACGATGCCACCCGGCAATACCACCAAGCCGCGATCTCCATCGACGAGAGTGTCGGCCGGCTAATCCGAACTCTCAAGTCAACAGGGCAACTGGAGAACACGCTCGTCGTCTACACCGCCGACCAAGGTTTTGCCTGGGGTCAGCATGGTTTTCGCCACAAGCTTGCCCCATACGCCGCCAATATTCGAGTCCCATTTATCGTTTCTATGCCTGGAAAAATACCGGGAGGAAAAGTCTGCCGGTCGCCAGTAGGCGGTATCGATCTCGTACCTACCTTCTTCAGCTATGCCGGCTTAGAACTGCCCTGGAAGATGGATGGACGCAATATGCGAGATCTGCTCGAGCGTCCCGATCAGAATTGGGAACGACCTGTATTCTTGACCTATACCGCCCGTTCCTATCGCCCGGAAAACCAAATAGTCCCTAAACCGGAAGATCTGCCCATTCCCTGGTACGCCTTCGTCATCAAAGACCGCTTGAAGTACATTCAAACCTTTGTGGAAAACGAGATTCCGGAATTGTATCACATCGACAATGACCCTGACGAATTACGCAATCTAGCCCTTCTACCCCAGTATCAGCAGACGGTATTCGGCCATCAAGAGCTGCTTAAATCGGAGCTCGAGCGCACGGAAGCGCGATTTGTCGACAATCTCCCCTCGGTTCGAGAATTCTAGTTCTCCCCTCCTGGGATCGCTGGCGGCCTAAAAGAGAGTTGCTCACATTTACGCAAGCGGACTGGCCAAGTCGTCGTTCCCGGAAGCGGCTTGTGATAGAAGCCTGGCTGGAAGAGTCGAGCTTCGTAACGGACAAGAATGGGCTTGTCAGTTAGCATCCAAGCCAACAGCCATAGGTCGTCGACTCGCCTTTCCTCGACCATACGCTGACCCGTCCGGCGAACGGCGGTTTCGAAGGACGGCCCAAAAACATCCAAAAAAATTTCTTCAGACCATGGGAGGGTTCTGCTTTCGCAAACTATGCGTCCGCCAATATTCGATATTCAAAGTACGTGCCCGCGGGATACTGGGCACGATATTCATCCCAACCGGAGCCGAGTGGCTATAGACCGTGTTGAATCCAAGATAGTCGCGATCGGAAGCGACCTTGTTTCTGTAGAAAGCCTCCAAACGGGCAGATGGGTTTGGATTTTCGCCTAGCCCCCAATCTCGATTCCAATGATCCCTATTATAGTTATGATTCGTTACCTGTGGCCCGCAGTGATCCATTCCGTGAATCACGAACGCGTTTCCCTCCGGCGTCACCAGCCACCAGCGCTGATCAGCCTCCTCCAGCCGGAAGTAGCCAGTGGCCTCGAACGAAAGCTCCGTCCACCCGCCGAATTGGTCCCGTTCGCTCGGATCGCCTGAGACATCCACAATAGCTGCCACAAGAATCGCAGTTACGATTGTGACCGACAAGAGCTTCTTTAGATCGGTATCGAGAGATGGCAATAAACCCTCTCCAAGTCCATGGGATCGCGGGCGGCCCACCCGCACCATCTTAATGCAATGCAGGCGAGCCGCCCGTGATCCAAACGACGCGATTCCTGTCATGCAAACAGTCGTTCCACTGCCTCCGCCTTCACGAGTTCCCGAGGCTGATTGAGATGATTGTGAACAATGGTCTGGGGATCGATACCCATGGCGTGATAAACGGTCGCCAAAATCTCCGTGGGATGAACTGGATCTTCCGTTGGCGCGGAACCGGTCTTGTCTGATTTGCCATGCACGTATCCACGCTTGATACCCGCTCCACCGATAATGCTGGTATAGCAATAAGGCCAGTGGTCGCGACCGTCCGCGCTGTTGGAGTTGCCGGAAGTGGAAACCCCTTTCTCCGGGCTGCGACCGAACTCGCCTATGGCCACCACGAGCGTGTCTTCCAACATACCCCGGTCATCCAAATCCTCGAACAAGGCGCTGAGGCCTTGATCCAGCATGGGACCCGATTGGTTTTTCATACGCTTGCTCAAGCCCACGTGATGATCCCAGCTGTGATTATCGGAATTCGCTACCTTGGGCCAAACGACTTCCACAACTCGCGTACCCGCTTCAACAAGACGACGAGCTAGCAGGCAGCTTTGTCCAAAGGTATTGCGCCCATATCGATCTCGTAGCTTTTCGTTTTCGCTTTCGATGGCGAAGGCTTCCCGGGCCCTGCCACTGACCAGGAGATTGAGAGCTTGGTCGTAGAACTCGTCGATATTGTACTCCTCTACCGCCTTATCAATCGCCGGCATCTGAGCGTTGATAGATTCGCGCAAGCTTGCGCGGCGTCGTAGTCGTGCTGAGAATACATCCGGACGCAGCTGCAAGTCATCTACCCGGATGTTGTCCAATTTGGACATATTCATATCATCCCCTTCCGGGAAGAGGTAGTAGGGATCGTACGCCTTTCCCAGAAATCCAGCCGTTCCGCCCTTGTTCACCACATTAGACTCTTGCAAGGGCCGAGGCAGCATAACGAAGGGAAGCATCGGTTCTTCCGTCGGTTTCAGGCGCGTGATGTTGGAACCGAAATTAGGGAAGTCCTTCGAGTTCGGCGGCTCCAACTGACCAGAGGGACTTACCTTGTCTGTCGTGTAACCAGTCATAATCTGGTAGATCGCTGCTGTATGATTAAACAACCCGTTTGGCGTGTAGCTCATCGAACGAATGGTCGTGAACTTGTCGTTGATCTGGGCTAGGCGAGGAATGATGTCGGTGAAATTCACCCCCGGAATTTTGGTGGGGATATTCTTGAATTCGGACCTCACTTTGTCAGGCACAGTATGCGGCTCTTTAGGATCCCATAGGTCTAGGTGACTCGGACCGCCTTGCAAATAGACCATTATCACCGACTTCGCTTGGCCCCAACCCGTTCGGTGAGCGAATTGGCTCCCGGCCGAAGCTGATTGTGCTCGGAGGATGTTGTTAAGCGACATTCCTAGCATTCCCGCTCCACCGACACGCAGGAAGTCGCGTCGACTGCATGGCAAATGGGTATCGCAAAGATCTTTTCCTTTAGGTCCTGGTATTCTGAACATGGCTACGGACTAATAGTTGAAAATAAAGGCGGCGTTGTTGATCAAAGCCCAGGTTAGGTCCTGAGCAGCCGTCAAACGGCGATTAGCCGCTTGTTCGGTTGAAAATTGGACATCGTTTCGAAGTTGGATCAGAGAAGGGTCAACAGGCACTTGCTCTTCCGCCTTGGCCAACGCGGCTTCCAGGGCTTCCAATTTCGAATCCACAGGGATGGGCCGTTTGGCAGTTAGCCAGGCATAGCGCTTTTGAAAATACTCTGGCTGCTGCAATGCGACCCAGTCGGTAAGCTGAGAAATATCGGTAAGACTGCGATCGGGCTCAGGCTTGGATAGGATTGCAGCTATGGAATCGGGCAATCCTCGATTCAATGGGCTTGTCGAATCCGTGGTATAAATACGGAATTTGCCCAACGGGAATTCGTTGTCCGAATAGCGACAAGTTATGGTGACCACTAGCGTTCCGCCTTCCTCGTCAACATTTAAAGCTTCCTCTAGGGCAAATCGAGCCCAGTGGGTCTCTCGGCCTCGATCGCCTATAGACCACCCTTTGTCATCGCGGTCCTTGTCATCATTGATCGCTTTCAACACATCGTACCCCTCTTCGGTGAAATCGGCGGCGGCATCCACCAGCTTGAGATCCCTGACTTTCTCAGAGTCTTGGCCAGGTCGGAAGTCTACTTCGAATTCAGTGACCACGAACTTGCCGCTCTCGTGAAGCCCCGGACCGAAGCCTGGTAATGTGTCATCTGTTAACGCTTCCAGCATCACGCCCCTAACGTTTTTCGATTCAATGGGGATCTCCACGGTGAAGACCGCATTCACCTGCCCATCCCCAGAAGCAATTACTGAACCATCATCGAGAATAGCTAACGACAATCGGTCCCTTTCAGCCACTGCCTTGCTGGGTAGCCCCGGCGTCCAAATCGTTTGCCATCGCTCAGGTTCAACACTGTCAATCGCTCGATCCCTCGACGAGGGAAGCCTGTCTTTTTCAAAAGAGCGGAGCTCGGATTCCGTGTGGGCGATGCGATTGGCTCTCTTTGCTTCAGCAGCATTCTTCCTATCGAGATATTCTGGCTCATACGCATCAATAGCCGCTTGAGCTCGCTCGATTTCGGCCAATCGTTCCCCTTCCAGCTCCGCCTTTCGGTAGACCCAGTCGTTTTCCGCTTTCGCTAAACGATCGAGCAAGACTTGGTGATCGCTCTCGATTTGAGCCCAGTTATCCAATACGAGCTCCGTTTCCCTTTCCGATGGCACCCGGTTCAATACACGCAGATAAAGCTTATCGATAAGGGCCCGATCATCGCTGATCGTTCTCGCCATCTGGGCAATCCGGTTTTGGGGATCTCCGATCGCTTCCGCAACCGAAGGTCCGCTCAGCAGCGACATCACCGCTCCCAATTGCACATCATTCTGTCGGTCGCACTCGCAGGCGGATTCTCTCGTGGGTCGACCGAGATTGGCCAGAAATCCGCTTTCCGTATCCAAGGCTACATCCGCCAGCTCCGCTGCCCGCATCCCTGGCTTAGCTCCCGGAATATTTGGGGTCGACCCTGTGACAGCATGAACGGCATCGTACAATGCCTCCGCCGGCAAGCGTCGGGCCTTGGCATGTGAATAGTTGATCTCGTCATCTTCATTGAACTGATTCGTCTCGATGGATAGCTGATAGGTTCGGGAATTGCAGATTAGCCGCATCAACTCCCGAACATTGAAATCCGAGTCGATAAAAAACCCGGTAAGGTAATCCATCAGTTCCGGGTTCGTTGGGGGGTTCCCCGCTCGAATATCGTCAATCGGTTCGATCAATCCCGTTCCCGTAAGGTATCCCCAAATACGATTGGCATAGCTCTTAGCGAAAAACTGATTGTCCTCGGCCGTTAGCCAAGCGGCTAGTTGCTCGCGACGGGAAGGATCTTCGTCGCCACCGATGGGCACGTTCGCCGTGGCCCTGTAAGGGAACTCCGGATCAGCGATTTTTCCGGTCACGATATTGACGATGTCCCCTTCCAGCTTGTCCTCGATGACCTCGAATAACGGCTGGGCATTCTCTACCGCGCTCCCGC
>Ga0181582_10002120_pt1 | contig 15719 bp, 14 predicted proteins | sample 071ome_32_FD_132438 | JGI IMG/M metagenome (GOLD analysis project Ga0181582, IMG submission 132438) | Coastal salt marsh microbial communities from the Groves Creek Marsh, Skidaway Island, Georgia - 071405AT metaG (megahit assembly) | ecosystem: Environmental > Aquatic > Marine > Intertidal...
CCCTGATGGAAAAGAGGCCTATTCCTACGCCCACCCCATCTTCTGGGCACCCTTCACTATCGTAGGGGATGGCGGTCTTTAGAAGAGGCCGACTTGATTAGTGTTCCTTGGTGGTATCTCAGTGTGTTGTCTGGCACTGAGTGAACTACTGACCGCAGGGTGAAAACCTCCAAGGGGCCCGTCGTGCGTTCCACGAGTTAATTGCTTTTCTTGCGCCGGGATTTTCCAAATGGGCATTAAATTTATTGGTTGTTGAGCGTTGGATCGCTTCTGTTGATTTGCTTTATAATCACAAAATCAAGGTGCAAGAGACGACGGTTGCATGCCCCCGCAACCAAACATACCCCCTACCCAAAAGGTTAGGGTTTTTTTTTAATGCCGGGGGGATGAGGGTGAGAAGTATTGGTCTGCTGGATAGACCAAGGGAAGAGTGCCTATAATCCAGGAAGTTTTAAAAGTGGCCGCTAGGGAATTATCTGGCGAATGGCAGTATAAGCCTCCGCTTACTAGTAATGAAAAATATTGTTGGGTCCTTACTGCTGACAAAAAGTAGTCATTTTGATCAGTACCGAAAAGTTACCGTTCAGCGAGCTTCCTACTTGTCTAATAATTTTTGATCAATCCGCTGCACGTTCTGCCCATCCGGCGAATATACGTTCCAAAAACACTACAACATAATAAAGAGCGATCCCCAAAATTGCCAAAGCAATCAGAACAGCGAACATAAGTGGATAGTCTGAATTTGTTTTTCCACTATCAAAAAGAGCGCCTAACCCTCTGCCATGAGGCGAGACAATTTCCATCAAGTTGGTACCGATGAATGCAAGAGTGACCGCGACCTTTAATGCGCCAAAAAATTCAGGAAGTGTTTTTGGAAGTGCGATTTTCCAGAAAATAGTGAGTTTTGAAGCCCCTAGAGCACGCAGGATGTCACGATATTCTGGTTCTAATGTAGACAGACCAATAGATACTGAGACAGCAATTGGAAAAAATGAAATCATGAATGCGATCAAAATCGTATTCAGGTCATGATGACCAACAAATAAGAGAGCAACAATAGGAACAACAGTTGCTTTGGGAATAGCATTAAAACCAACAAGAAGGGGATAAAGTCCCTCTCGAACAACCTTTGAAAACCCCATAACCATGCCAAGTAAGACACCGACAATGACGGCAATAATTAGCCCCAGTACGGTCCGCCATAGGGTTTCCCACCCATAAGAAAGGAAAAGCCATTTAAAACGCCAAAACGCAGGCCAAAGGTCGCTGGGAGACGCCATTTTATAGTTGGGCCAATCATTCACCCATACGAGCATTTCCCAAGATACCAAAAACAGGGTGACAGCAATTAATGGAACAACCAGCTGCCTCATAATCTGGCCTCTTCATCCTTGCGGGCAATCTTTATCTGCTCACGAAGAATATTTAGTATTTCAGTAGCTTCAGGCGTATAGAGTTGATCAAGACTTTTGGGTCCCGACTGTTTTAATCGCTGACTATACTGCACGGTTGCTGGTCGGCCTGATAACACCACAACCTCATCAGCAAGAAAAATAGACTCTCGCAGATCATGTGTGATTAGGACACCTGTGAACGGTTCTTCCTCGCGAAGTCTCTGCATAGTTTGCCATAGGTCCTCGCGGGTGAAAGCATCTAGTGCGCCAAAAGGTTCGTCCAGAATAAGTACTTCAGGCCTATGCACAAGCGCACGACATAAAGATGCACGCTGGCGCATGCCACCAGATAATTCCGACGGCCTTTTCTGTTCAAATCCAGACAATCCAACCAGTTTTAAAAGATCTCGCGCACGAGCCTCACGTTCTTCCGAACTCAGCGCATTTGAAACAATCTCCAAGGGCAACACTACATTTTGTAATATTGTTCGCCATTCCAGAAGAACAGGATTCTGAAAGGCCATACCAACAATATCACGCGGCGTATCGACTTTCTGTCCTTGTAACCAGACCGTGCCCTTGTCTGGCTTTAGCAGCCCCGCCACTAAACGCGTTACCGTTGATTTGCCACAACCGGAAGGTCCAACAATTGCCGAGAAGCCATTTTTGGGCACGTTTAATGTTAAATTTTCAAGTACTGGGAGATTGCCAGTATCCGTAATGAAAGTATGTGAGACGTTTTCAATCCGAATAATGTCTGTATTTTTTTTTACCGTCATATGACTAGTCAAACCATTGATACAGCCTGCCTTAAGCAGGCTGTATCAATTTTATTTTCAATTTAAAGATATGCCGCTAGCTGGCAGATATTTGTCTGTGAAATACAAAGACGGATTTGGTGCTGCTTTATATTTGTAGGTTTCGCTTAGTTGTTTAATTGCTGCAGCGAACCGCGCCGTGTCTATCGCACCCATACCATTTGCCTTCACATAGTCTGTTAAGACATTTGCATCAATCGCCAATTGAAGACGTCTTTGCTCCAATGCTGCGTCGGCTGCAGGGTTACGCTTCACGAGTGCTGCTGCTGCTGCTTTTGGATCTTTTATGGCATCTTTCCAGCCCGCGCCAATGGCAACAAGAAACTTCGTCACCATGTCTGGGTTACCATTAGCGTAGTCTGTATTAACGATAATTGCATTACCGTAGAGCTTCAGACCGTGATCTGCCATTAGAATTGTTGAAATATCTTCTTCAGGTACGCCAAGACGAACAAGGTTTAGATAAGAAGAAAAAGAAAACCCCGTAACAGAGTCAACCTTACCTTCAGCCAGCATGGGCTCCCTGGTTGGGAACCCAACTGGCTCGACTTTTATTTTGCCGATATCGATGCCATTGGCCTTAGCAAAAGATGGAAATTGAGCCCAAGCCCCATCTGGTGGTGGGGCGCCAAGAACGGACCCTTCCAGATCGCTGGGCCCATTTATCCCTCTAGATTTTCTTCCAATTACAGCAAAAGGAGGCTTATCATAGATCATCATGACGGCTGTAACGGGTGCACCTGGGTTCTGATCAAGAAATTTGATTAGCGAATTAATATCTGCAAAGCCGAAAGGAAACGAACCGGTAGCAACCTTAGGAATGGCGTCTAAAGAACCCTTGCCTGGGGTAATTTCTACATCCATGCCTGCTGATTTAAAGTGACCTTTATCAATCGCGAGGAAATAGGGAGCTGAGGGCCCCTCAAATTTCCAGTCAAGAGCGAATTGCACCTTTGTATCAGCATAGCTTGGCGCAGCCATCAATGCCGAAGCTATTCCGAGTAACAAGTACTTAGCTATTCTGTTGATCATAATCTTACTCCTTTGTTTGCAGTGCCAGACAAAACGAACTGTCTTGTTGGGAAGGACCAAAGCAATAATTGGACAGCGGTAATGCATTTAAACTATGTCGAGTATTCTCCTCAGCAACCCAGGTCAATGAACGCTTACTAAAATTCTAAAATGTGATTGGATCAAGACTAGTTGACATATCTTCTGTAAAGTACTTATGGCCGAGATGAATTGTGTGTTAATCTGTAATCATGTAGGCTTTCTCAAACCAATATTCCTCAAGATTATTCCCTGGTCCAATTCTATCGATGACAGCAAAGCGACCAGGCGCAGATAGCGGTGTAAGTACACCATGCCAAATGTTGGAGTGATAATTTACACCAACGTAAGGTTTGGTTAAGAAAGCATTAGGGAGGCCAGGCTGGCCATTTATATCCTCAGCTACTGTCACTAAAAAACCTGCTTCGGTCATGGGCAGAAAGGCTTGTGAGCCGAGAGGATGACGTTCCATCATTTCTAATCTGCATGGTAGTTGGCGGGGAACAGCGTCAAAGAGGCTAATGCCACTACGCCCTTTTATATGCGTGACCTTGGCACGATCATGAAAACGGCCACACATACCCTGATTTATTATTTGGTCTGGTTCGCCAGAAAAATCGAGAATATCACCAAAAGGGGCAAAACGCTTCGCTGTCAGCGGTTCTGCCTTGATCTGAATAGGCAAAGGTTACAACTCCAGCCTGGCATGACGGTTTACATCTTTGTAAAGCAGATAGCGAAAAGGCTCTGGACCGCCGGCATAGCAGGCCTGCGGGCAAAAAGCCCTAAGCCACATATAGTCACCTGCCTCAACCTCTATCCAGTTTTGGTTTAGATGATAAACGGCCTTTCCTTGCAAAACATACAACCCGTGTTCCATGACATGCGTTTCAGCAAACGGGATCACTCCGCCCGGTTGGAAAGTAACAATATTTACATGCATGTCATGGCGAATATCATCTGGTTTAACAAACCGGGTGGTTGCCCAAACACCATTTGTATCCGGCATTTCTACAGCAATGGTCGCCTGGTCTGACGTTACAAATGCTTCTGGCCGGTTGATACCTTCAATACTGTGATAGCGTTTTCGCAGCCAGTGAAATTTGCAAGGATTTGTAGAGTGATTTTGAACAGACCAGTCTGCACCAGCTGGAATATAGGCATATCCACCCATCTGCAGGTCATAAACATTGCCTTCAATTGTCAGCCTAAGCTGGCCACAAACAACAAATAATACAGACTGTGCACTATTGTCAGCCTCAGGCTGCTCTGAGCCCCCGCCCTGGTTAACTTCCACGATATAATGCGAAAAGGTTTCCGCAAAACCACTTAATGGCCGGGCTAAAATCCATAACCGTGTTTTCTGCCAGAATGGCAGATAACTAGTAGTAATATCTGAGAGTGTACCCTTTGGAATAAAGGCATATGCATCTGTAAAAACAGCCCGGTCACTTAGTAATTGTGACTGTGGTGGCAGGCCACCATCTGGAGCATAATAAGTCGGTGGGCTCATATGTTTGATACGTCCTGTCTACCTAACGCTGATTAGTTGCTTTAGCTTCCATATTGGAAAATATGTCTTCTATCCTTAATCGCGCTATCTTTTCAACTTGTCCGCAAGCCTCTTCAAATTCCTGCTCTTTTGGATTGCTCAAGCGTTGTTCAAAAATGCTTTTAATTTCAATTGCAGACAGGCCTTTCACAGCGAGGATGAAGGGGAAGTCAAATTTTTCTCTATAGGCTTCGTTTAGATCTGTGAAGGCCAACTGTTGAGCTTCTGTCAATACATCCAGGCCAGCTGATGACTGTTCAATGGTAGAAGCATCTGTCAATTTTTTTGCTTTTGCAAGCTTACCTGCAAGGTCAGGGTGCGCAGACAATACTTCCAGACGTTGCTTAGGTGAGGCAAGGCGAAATTGTCTACATAAGGCTGAATGCAAACCAGTGGCGGTATCTATGGCTGGGCTGATTTCCGTGTCATAAGCCTGTTCAGCGACCCAAGCGGAATGTTCAAAAACAGACCCAAATGTTGAAATAAAGTCTTTTTTTGTCATTTGCGATGGACGATAACGCGGCTTAAAAGGGTACGCCGCTTGCCAACATTCCGCTATCGACAGGCGAGTTGCAAACCACACACCTGTTTGCTGTATAGCATAGTCTAAAAATGATTTGACTGCTTGCAGCCTACCTGGTCGGCCAGCAAGCCGGCAATGCAGACCTATATTCATAATTCGAGCCTTGCCAGCTTCTCCTTCCGCGTACAAAACATCAAACGTGTCTCTTAGGTAGTCAAAAAATTGCTTTCCGGAATTAAAGCCTTGTGGCGTGGCAAATCGCATATCATTTGCATCGAGAGTATAAGGAATCATCAGTTGGGGGCCTGATGGGGTGTCCTGATAATAGGGCGTATCATCTGCATAGCTGTCTGCCTGGTAGGTGCAGATACCCTGTTCCGCGACCAAATCAACTGTATGGTCTGAACAACGCCCTGTATACCAGCCGCGCGGACTCGCACCAACCACCGCTTCATGCAGCCTAATCGCCTCCATGATCTCATCGCGTTCCTCATCAGGCGTATAGTCTTTATAGTCAATCCATTTCAGCCCGTGTGAAGCAATTTCCCAACCGGCCTGCTTCATCGCCGCAACCTGTTCAGGGGCGCGTGCTAGAGCGGTTGCTACACCAAAAACAGTGACTGGTATGTTCCGTGTTGTGAACAGTTCGTAGAGCCGCCAAAAGCCCGTGCGGGCCCCGTATTCATATATGGATTCCATATTCCAATGGCGCTGGCCAGGCCAAGGTGCGGCGCCAACAATTTCAGACAGAAAGGATTCTGACTCAGCATCGCCATGTAGAAGGCAACGCTCCCCGCCCTCTTCATAATTGACAACAAACTGGACAGCCAGTTTTGCATCATCTGGCCAGGGTGGGGCAGGAACATGTCTGCCAAAACCTGTCATGTCACGCGGATAATATACCATTTCTATTTTGTCCCTGACTCTAACTTTCCATCAGTCTATTGGTGATATTGAGACAGACCGATACTAGTGAATCAAGAAAAGATAGAAACGAAAGTGGAAAACCAGTTAAAAGAAAATCGAGAAAATGCAGTTAAGGATGTTTTGATGCAGACAGGTTTTTTGACTACGCATGTGTTGGACACGGCACGAGGCAGTCCGGCAGGAGGCCTTCATATTACTTTATTCAGACTGCATGACCACGACAGCAAAGCCATCAGCACAGCAGTAACAAATGATGATGGCCGCACAGACAGTCCTATCCTGCCAACTGATGACTTTCAAACTGGACAATACAGGCTGGTCTTTCATGCAGGACCTTATCTGAATATGCATTTTTCTGATCTGCCAGAACCAAAATTCCTGTCAGATATCCCAATAGATTTTGCGATAGCAGATGCAGAATCCCATTATCATGTTCCTCTACTGCTCTCGCCTTTTGGCTATTCAACTTATCGCGGCAGCTGACGGGGCATTCGGATGGATATTGAACTGATTTACGTTATCGGGTTGGACTGGGCAGAATTTGCGTTGCGTTGGCTGCATGTTATCGTTGCAATTGCCTGGATAGGGTCCTCTTTTTATTTTATCGCGCTGGATCTAGGTCTTCGGAAGGACGTTCCTCTTCCAGATGGTGTTCATGGAGAGGAATGGCAGGTTCATGGAGGTGGTTTTTACCACATTCAGAAATATCTGGTGGCCCCAGATGCTCTTCCTGAGCATTTGACTTGGTTTAAATGGGAAGCCTATGCGACCTGGCTGTCCGGCTTTGCCCTGATGGTTGTGGTTTATTATTTAGGCGCTGATCTGTACCTGATTGACCTAAACAAATCAGAGCTGCCAACTTGGTCAGCCATTCTGATCTCACTTTGCGTTCTGGCAACTGGTTGGATGGGGTATGATCTTTTATGTAAATCGAGATTTGGCCAGCAAACAACAGCATTGATGCTTACTTTGTATATCTTACTGGTCATTATGGCGTATGTGCTGGATCAGACATTTACAGGACGGGCTACCTTTTTGCACTTGGGCGCAGTTACTGCCACAATCATGTCTTTCAACGTGCTGATGATCATCATCCCCAATCAGCGTATTGTTGTTGCTGATTTAAAAGCTGGGCGAGTCCCTGATGCCCGTTACGGCCAGATAGCGAAACAGCGCTCAACGCATAATAATTATTTAACCCTGCCTGTCATTTTTTTCATGCTTTCCAATCATTATCCGCTCGCTTATGCAACAGATTACAGCTGGGTTATTGCTGCTTTGGTGTTTTTGATGGGCGTATCTATTCGTCATTATTTTAATAGCCGGCACGCTCGCCAGGGCAATCCTGTCTGGACCTGGGCCGTGACCGCTTGTTTGTTCATCGCCATAATTATCTTATCGCTGCTGCCTGCCTTTATGGACAAAGGAGAGGCAAAAAAAACAGCGTCAGTTGAACAGCAGCTCACAATTGAACAAATTAGACTTGCCAGTGCCGATGAATTTGAAAAGGTCAGGGATATTGTTCTTGGCCGCTGTAGCATGTGTCATGCGAGCGAGCCTTATTACGAGGGTATCTTGTTACCACCAAAGGGAGTCATGCTGGAAACTGATAATCAGATCGTCGCACAGGCAAAATCCATTATCATGCAATCTGCTCTGTCCCATGCTATGCCACCTGCTAATATAAGCCATATGGAACCAGAAGAACGCCGGATACTGCGGCGTTGGTTTACAGCAAGCCTCTCCTCACAAGCACTTCAAAACTTCAAAAATCACTGAGTTCAAAAAAGTTTCCTTCTAAATAAAGGCCAGATTCAAGTTGGCGCAGAAGGTTAGCGACTCCAGAATGCTCGCATTTTGCGGCCTTGGTTCCTGTTCTATCAGCACAGATGTTTGAATTTCGGAAAGTTCTTTCGAAAGACTATACCCTTGCGGTGATATCGCCGTATTCGCCGGGTTGGCGATGAAGCGCGAAGTTGAACACGTTTTCACGCAATTCCCTGCAACGATCCAACTTTACCCTGGCAATCACCAATTCATCTCCTGAGGTCTGAGCTTTGGCTACTATTTCCCCTGTAGGTGCGATTATGCAGCTGCCTCCTATTAAATCGCAGTTTTCTTCAAGCCCAGCTTTTGCTGTTGCAATAATCCAGGAACCGTTGGCGTATGCGCTGGCTTGCATGCATAAGTGATTGTGAAAATCTTGCAAATGGTCGTGCTCAGGAGCAAGAGGATAGTGCCGCGGTGTGTTGTATCCCAGCATTATCAATTCTGCTCCGCGCAGTCCCATAACACGGAATGTTTCGGGCCAGCGCCTGTCATTGCAAATACACATCCCAACCTTACCGCCAAAAGCCTCAAATACCGGAAAGCCCAGATTTCCAGGTTCAAAGTAACGCTTCTCAAGATGTTGAAAGGGTCGCCATGGTTCATTTTCAAAATGCCCTGGCAGGTGAATTTTGCGATATTTTCCAATAATTTGTCCTAAGCCATCGACAATTATTGAAGTATTGAACCGCTGTTTCTTTCCATTTTTTACTACTAATTCGGCATACCCTAAGTAAAAGCCTATGTTAAGTCTCGCTGCAGCATCAAATAACGGCTGCACATCCTTATTAGGCATTTGAGTTTCATACCAAGTCTCAAGTTGCGCCTCATTCTCGAAAAACCAACGTGGAAAAAACGTGGTAAGTGCTAATTCAGGGAACACTACAACTTCTGCTCCACAAGCCTTCGCCTCATGCAGCAAGCAAATCATTCGTGCAACAGCAGAACTGCGCGGCTCATCTTTTGCAATTGGCCCAAGTTGTGCAGCTGCAGCCATGTAGTCACGCTTCATTTTTATTACCTCACTATGCAGATAAATTATTGCGAGTTAATAGAATTTAGAGCCCACGACTCTAATTGAACCGAAAAGCGTTGCACTTTTCTTGGCAAGCTGGCACGGCGCCGCGCTTTCGTACATAAAACACTAAAGACTAAATTAAGTTTAAAACACATGGAACGATCATGCAGTTGGTGAAACTTCATCTGTATTAAGACCGATCAGCTGTGCATAAAGGTCGGGATCGGTATCGCTCTCAGTACCAAAGACTAGAATGCTCGAATGAGAATCTAAGAGTAATTCGCTTCTAGCATGCTCATGATTGGCAGCAGCTATAGACGCTGCTAAGCCGGCAACAGCGGACTCTCCAGCTACAATTGGTGGATCATCCGTGGATGGATTGGCTAAAGCCCGCATCATCAACACTGCATCATCATCAGTAACTGACATAACTGCGTCAGCATTTTGGCGCAGTATATCCCATGCAAGTATGCTAATTTCGCCACAGGCTAGCCCTGCCATGAGTGTATCTAATTCGCCATGCACTGATGTTGGTTTTCCATTGCGGACTGATTCAAGCCAACATGCAGATTTGTCAGGGTCAGCTAAAATAATTATCGGGCGGTTTTTGCCGTATCGGCGTTTTGTGTAAGCTGCAACTGCGGCCGCCATTCCCCCAACGCCCGTTTGCAGGAAAATGTGCGTGGGTGGAACATGCATTTGATCACATGCTTCCGCTGCCATTAATTCATAACCCTGCATGACGTCCTTGGGTACTTCAGTGTAGCCAGAGTAGGAGGTATCAGAAACAATAAACCAACCCTTACTTGCTGCTAGCCTATGCGCCTCACGAACGCTGTCGTCGTAATTGCCTTTGGTGCGAATAACCGTTGCGCCATAGGCTTCAATCGCGTTTTTACGACCTTCGCTCACGTTGGAGTGGATAAGGATTACACAATTACAGCCAAACATCCGCGCACCCCATGCAACGGAACGACCATGGTTACCATCTGTTGCACAAGACACAGTAACCTTAGACACGACGTCACTATGTGTTCCATCAAACAGTTGCGCTACAGAAGGCATTGTGATGGCTTTGATCCTTGCAATTTCTCGTCGCAGTAGTTGAGAAACAGCATAAGCTCCACCAAGAGCTTTGAAACTACCTAACCCAAATCGGGTCCCTTCATTCTTATAATATATGCGCTCAACATTTGCTTTTTGCGCTAGTCCATTCAACAAAATCAAAGGCGTCGGCGTATACCCTGGCCAAGCAGAAATAGTTGATTTTGCTAAGGTAAAGCCCTCATCATTCAAAACTCTTAATTGATCGGGCCCGTAGGGTGCTTGTTTGTCTGCCAAAGAATTCAGTAAAAGTTCGTTGTGTCTTCCCAGGCCTAGAGAATTAGCAAACTGCACTATCTATGCTCCTGATAAGCGTTCCAGCAAATATGATGAGTTCGATGCAAGATGCGAACAATTTTATTGCATTGCAACATTTTTAGAAAGCTGTGTCAGTCAGTCTGGAAATAATCTTCCTATTTCTGGGTCAGCTTTTTTGATGATCATCTTAACCTTTTTTAAGGTTTTGGTATGCGCAAGCGTTGCCTAAGGCGTAAAACTAAATATTTGCGGCTCCCGCTTTGATTAAAACGGGCAAACCTTCGAGTGCTTACAATTCAAAAGTGCATAACCTTAGTAATTAAAAGTCGATAATTTCTCCAGCAGCACTGGAGAGAATTTTTAGAATTGTTGTTCTGTGTTTTGCATAGAAGATGAGAAATTAATCAGTCAAGTGAATAAATATTGTGCATAGCACAATATTTTAAACTCCCAAAAGCTGGAGCAGTGTAATGAATCCTGGCGGTAGTTATTATGGCACGCTTCTTGCTTCAATAATCCTTGTTACTACTCGCAAGGAGGTAATTTTTCATGATACTTCGTCAAAAAATAAGCCGAAGCCTTTCGGCATTAATTGGTGGGGCTGCTCTTACAGCAGTCAGCCTAGCCCCTGGGCTCTCTACCACCGCTTCAGCGCAGGGTACACTCCGTGTAGGAATGACCCTTGCTGACATACCTGTATCTTTTGGGCAGCCCGATCAGGGGTTCGAAGGTTACAGATTTATGGGCCTGATGGTTTATGATGCGTTAATCAATTGGGATATGTCCCAGGGGGATAAACCGTCAGGACTTATTCCTGGATTAGCGGAGAGCTGGTCTGTTGATCCGATGGACAAGACCAAATGGACATTCAATTTGCGCAAGGGGGTAAAATTTCACGACGGGTCAGAGTTCAACGCTGATGCCGTTATCTTCAATTTCGATAAACTCTTGGATAAGGACTCACCTCAGTTTAGTGCCCGTCAGGGCAGCTTGGTGAATTTCCGTATCCCTTCGATCAAAAGCTATAAAAAGATCGATGACTACACAGTGGAATTCACCACACACGCTCCTGATAGTTTCGTCCCGTATCAGTTGTGTTACATTTTAATAGCTAGTCCAAAACAATGGGAAGCAACGGGTAAAGACTGGAATCAGTTTGCAAAAACACCTTCAGGCACCGGACCTTGGAAGTTGGCTGCTCTAGCTCCACGCGAGCGTGCTGAATTCGTGCCTTTTAAAGAGCATTGGGCGACAGACAGAATCCCCAAACTCGATAAAGTGATTACAATCCCAATCCCAGATCCAAATGCCCGAACAGCTGCCCTTCTTTCGGGGCAAGTAGATTGGATCGAGGCGCCATCGCCTGACGCGATCCCTCGCATTCAAAGTCAAGGTTACAACATCGTTTCTAACGTCTATCCTCATGTCTGGTCTTGGCACCTAAGTCGTGTTGAAGGATCTCCTTGGAACGATATTCGTGTTCGAAAGGCTGCGAACCTGGCCGTTGACCGGGAGGGCATTAAGTCTCTTCTGGGAGGTTATGCTATTCCAGCAAGTGGTCATGTAACCCGAGAAGATCCCTGGTATGGGAAGCCTAGCTTCGAGATAAAATACGACCCAGAAACGGCTAAATCGCTTCTTAAGGAAGCTGGTTTCGGGCCTGATAAACCCGTCAAGGTTAAAGCAGTGATTTCAGCTAGCGGCTCTGGACAGATGTTGCCCTTGCCGATGAACGAATACATTCAGCAAAACTTGGCGGATGTTGGCATCGACGTGGATTTCGAAGTTGTTGAATGGAATGCTCAACTTGACCTCTGGCGTGCCGGCGCAAAGTCTCCTCAGGCTAAGGGCGCTCACGTTATCAACGTGAGTTATACCACCCAAGACCCTTACAGTTCTTTCACACGCTTCCTTCGCAGTGATTTGCACGCTCCAAAAGGTGTGAACTGGGGTTTCTATAACGATCCAGAAATGGACAAATTACTCATCGCGGCATCGGCAGCTTTCGATCCAAAGGAACGAGACGCCTATCTTGCTAAAGTGCATCAGCGTGAAGTCGATGATGCTGCCTTCGTATGGGTAGTCCATGATGTGGCGCCGCGAGCAATGTCAAAGAAAGTGAAAGGATATGTCCAGGCACGTAACTGGTTCCAAAGTCTAACATCTACTTACATTGAAGACTAGGAATTAGTGCGCGTTAAAAGGGGCGGAGGATGAATTGGTTTCCTCCCTGTCCAGTTCTGATCCGTCCCTTTTAGCTTTCTTTTAACCCGTTAAAGGGCACTGTCATGTTCGCCTATATCCTTCGCCGCATAGTTTACGTAATACCCATAGCCCTTGGTGTGACTATTATAATATTCGGTCTTGTGCACATTGCCCCAGGGGACCCCCTAAATGCAGTTGTTCCCCCTGATGCCCCGCAAGAGACAGTAGAGCTTTTAATCAAAGCCTATGGTTTCGATAAGCCAATTCCAGTTCAATATGGCATTTGGCTGGGGAGAGCCATTGAAGGGGATTTCGGCATTTCCTTTGCAACGGGTAGGCCGGTTGCGGAAGCGATCGCATCAGGCGTTGTAAACACTCTCGTGCTCGCGGTCGGAGCCATATTAATTGGAATGACGCTTGGATGCTTAATCGGAGCATTGGCTGGTTACTTTCAAGGATCTTGGATTGATAAGCTTTCTACAGGGTTCGCAATTGCAGGGGTAAGCGTTCCTCACTATTGGCTTGGATTAGTTTTAGTTATTGTTTTCTCTGTCGAAATGAACGTCTTGCCTGCCATGGGCATGGGCCCGGGTGGTAGTCGAGAATGGGCTTGGGACTCAGAGCATCTTCGGCACCTCGTCCTGCCTGTAATTACCTTATCCGTAATTCCTATCGGCATTATTACGCGGTCGGTCAGAGCGACTGTGGCTGAAATTCTTACGATGGAATTCGTCCAAACCTTAGAGGCCAAAGGTCTTCGCAGCGGTCGAATTTTCTTGCACGTTGTAGCTAATGCTGCGCCAACAGTCCTTGCAGTTGCTGGATTGCAAATCGGTTATTTGCTTGGGGGTTCTATCCTCGTTGAAACGGTATTTTCCTGGCCTGGTACAGGATTCTTATTGAATGACGCGATTTTTAGACGAGACATTCCACTTCTCCAGGGTGTGATCTTGGTTTTAGCGATGTTCTTCGTCTTCATGAACCTGGTGGTCGACATCCTTCAATCAATCATCGACCCAAGAATGTCGAGGGGATAATGGCAATGAACGAGAGTCCTGCGTCACCCTCTTCGATAGACGTTACACAGGTTGTAGCCAAATCACGGAATTATTGGTCGACGGTGTTAGATCGTCTTTCAAGAGATCCGGTTACACTGGCCTTCGGTGCTATACTGCTGCTTATTTTGCTAAGCGCGATTTTTGCAGACGTGTTGGCTCCAGCTGATCCATTCAAAACTAGTATGATCAAGCGTCTGAAGCCAATTGGAACTGATGGCTTTCCTTTAGGCGCTGATGAGCTTGGGCGTGATATGCTCAGCCGGCTTTTGTATGGTGGTCGCCTATCTTTAGTGATGGGTATCTCTCCAGTTGCTTTTGCTCTGGTAATTGGAGGTTTTCTTGGTTTGGTTGCTGGTTTTCTCGGCGGCAAGATTAACATGGCAATTATGAGAACCATCGATGTTTTTTATGCCTTTCCATCAGTGTTGCTTGCGATAGCAATTTCAGGCGCTTTAGGAGCCGGTATCGTAAACGCCATCATCTCATTGACTATCGTCTTTATCCCACCGATAGCCAGGGTAACGGAGAGTGTTACGACCCAGATACGGGGCCTCGACTACGTGGAGGCTGCTCGCGCTAGCGGGGCACGCTCTTTAACAATTATCCGTGCGCATGTTCTAGCAAACGTAGCAGGACCCGTATTCATTTATGCCACTAGTTTGATTAGCGTAAGTATCATACTGGCCTCTGGGCTGAGCTTTCTAGGTTTGGGTACTGAGCCACCAAATCCTGAGTGGGGTCTGATGCTCAATACACTCCGGCAATCAATCTACGTTAGTCCGTGGGTAGCAACACTTCCGGGAGTGTTGATTTTCATAACCTCTCTTAGTTTTAACATGCTCAGTGACGGACTGCGTACTGCAATGGATATCAAGCTATGAAGCCCGCTCTTCTAAAAGTTGAAGGTCTAAAAAAATATTTCCCAATTAAGGGAGGCATTCTTAACAAGACAGTAGCCCATGTCCAAGCAGTTGATGAAATAGCTTTTGAAGTACCTAGAGGGGAAACTCTCGGCATAGTTGGTGAATCTGGGTGTGGAAAATCAACAACTGCGCGTCTGTTGATGCGATTAATTTCACCGGACCAAGGAGAAGTAGTTTTTGATGGTATGGAGGTTGGCCGAAGTGATGGAATCAGCGTCCGAGACATGCGTAAGCGCATGCAAATGGTATTTCAGGATTCCTATTCATCGCTTAACCCTAGGATGCCAATTGAAGGTTCAATAGCGTTTGGGCCGATCGTACATGGGCTTCAACCGAGCGTCGCGCGTCAGCGCGCACGCGAGCTTCTTGCTAAAGTTGGTCTGGATCCAAATCTTTTCATTAGGCGCTATCCTCATGAGCTTTCAGGGGGTCAGCGCCAGCGTATTAATATAGCTCGTGCTTTAGCGCTTGAGCCTGATGTGCTGATACTGGACGAAGCGGTATCTGCTCTTGATAAGTCGGTTGAAGCTCAAGTTCTCAACTTGCTCACTGAATTGAAGCAAGAGTTAAACCTTACGTTTATTTTCATCAGTCACGATTTGAACGTAGTTCGTTATATGAGTGATCGAGTACTGGTGATGTACCTTGGAAAGATTGTTGAAATTGGAACCGTTGATGAAATTTATGACTCGCCGCGTCATCCTTATACCGCGGCACTTCTCTCAGCGATGCCCTCAATGGACCCAGATAAAAGAACAACAGTATCACCACTAACTGGTGATCCACCGAACCCCATAAATCCTCCTTCCGGTTGCAGGTTTCGCACTCGGTGCCCATTTGCCGAGAGAGTTTGTAGCGAGATGGAGCCAGAGCTTCAGCCACTGAGTGAGCAAGTTTCGCAGAAAGTTGCCTGCCACATGACAAATCCTTCATCGGGGCATACGAAGTTTAACAGCAAGGGAAGTTTAACATGAGCCAATCTTCAGAAGAACCATTTCCCGGTTATGTTTATTCGAGCGAAGCGGCCAAGCGTGCTGATAACATTCAGAGCGCCGGCCGGAA
>Ga0181582_10002123_pt1 | contig 15712 bp, 20 predicted proteins | sample 071ome_32_FD_132438 | JGI IMG/M metagenome (GOLD analysis project Ga0181582, IMG submission 132438) | Coastal salt marsh microbial communities from the Groves Creek Marsh, Skidaway Island, Georgia - 071405AT metaG (megahit assembly) | ecosystem: Environmental > Aquatic > Marine > Intertidal...
AATTCGACATGGCGGTGACAGCCGATTTCGATGTCGATCACGGTCTGACGGTGCCGATGTCGATTGCCTATGACCAGCCTGATGTCTGGCCGACAAAGGTGATCCCGCTTTGCGTAAACGTTATTCAGCATCCGCAGCCGACAGCGCTTCGCTGTTACAAGCTTGGTCAGGCGATCCGCCGCGCGGTTGACAGTTTCCCCGAGGACATCACCGTCGGCATCTGGGGTACTGGCGGCCTGTCGCACCAGCTTGGCGGTGAGCGTGCCGGCGTCGTCAATCCCGATTTTGACAGGATGTTCCTTGATAATCTGGTGAATGATCCGGTGGCGAATACACGCCTGACGCATACCGATTTCATCCGTGAGGCAGGAGCCGAAGGCATCGAGATGATCATGTGGAACGTGATGCGGGGCGCGCTGGACGAAAAGGTCCGCGAGGTCTACCGACTATATCACATTCCGGTGTCGGCCACCGCCTATGGCGCCATCATTCTGGAAAATGAGTGAGTTTTTTCAGTTGCTTGAAAGGCACGCCGCAGGAGGACAGAATTCATGAAACATGTTGCGGTCAGGAATGTAGAGCGCACCGATGCCGCGCTGGCGGCACGTCTTGGCGCGGCCGGCGCCTCGACTGTTCACGAGGCGCAGGGCCGCACGGGACTTCTTGATCCGGCCCTGCGGCCGATCTATCCGGGTGCGCGCATCGGTGGCACGGCGATAACCATCCTTGCCGCGCCGGGGGATAACTGGATGGTGCATGTGGCCATCGAGCTGTGTCAGCCGGGCGACATTCTGGTGCTGGCGACCACGTCGCCTAGCACGGACGGTTATTTTGGCGACCTTCTTGCCACCTCGGCACAGGCGCGCGGCGTAAAGGGACTGATCAGTGATGCCGGTGTCCGTGATGTCGGCGATTTGCAGGAGATGGATTTTCCGGTCTGGTCGCGCGCTGTCTCGTCAATGGGAACGGTCAAGAATACGCTTGGCGCGGTCAATGTGCCGGTGATCTGCGCCGGCCAGCTGATCTTCCCGGGTGATGTCATCGCCGCCGATGATGACGGCGTTGCGGTGGTCGCACGTGCGCAGGCCGAGGCGGTCATGGAGAAGGCGCAGGCGCGTCTTGATGGCGAGGAGGCGAAACGACAGAAGCTCACCAGCGGCGAGCTTGGCCTCGATATATACAGTATGCGTGAACGCCTTGCCGACGCCGGTCTTGTCTATGTCGAGGATCTGGAGACGCTTGGTGACTTCAACGGGATTGATTGCCGGCGCAAGTGATATCGGTCACTTGTCGCGCTTGCACTGATATTCCGCCTGGCATCTGACTTTCGAGCCGTCAACGCGGATCACGGCATCCTTGCCGCCGCTCTGGCGCGCATAGATGCAGTTGGTGCCACCATCGACATATTCACGGCGCCGCAGACGGCACAGTTCGCGGTGGACACGTGTATCCTCGTTCTGCGGTTTGTAGGTGCGCCCGGCGGCAAGCGCCGGCGGCGCCACAATGCAGGCGATAGCGGCGGTTGCATCAAGGATGAAACGGCGCCTGTCAGTTCTGCTGCGTGTCGATGTCATCTTCCGATCCCGGTAGATAGGCCTTTCCCTGAACAGCGCGTGCGCCAAGAATCTCCACGAATTCCGGGTTCTTGCCGACAATGTCGCGAAGAACGTCGTTGACCTTCTTTTCCGCCTCTTCCATCGTCTCGACGTCGAGTTCAGCGACCCCGTCGATGATCCAGTGAACCTTCACATCCATTTTCTTCCTCCTTGGCCATCTGCCAGTATCTGGCGCGCACTAGTCAAGCTTGATGTCCAGCGTTTCATAAATCGTGCCAGCCTCGCGCTGGAGTTCGACAATTTTCTCGTCCTCGACATTCTCGCGGGCTTCGTCACGGGCCACCATCGTGCCTTCCAGACCGAGGGCGGCCCCGATCGAGAACCAGATATAGGCCATATCATAATCCGGCTCCTCGAGCATCAGCAGATGATATGTGGCAAATTGCGGGATGGCCGCCGGGTCACCGTCATCAATGCGCGCCTTGAGACGCTTTCTGACCAACCCGCGAACCTCTTCAATGATGTCTTCGGGAAGATAGCCTGTCAGCTCGTCAGACAGCTCCTCGGCAGCCTCGATCCCGCCAAGCTGCGCGGCCCATGACCAGTTGAGCGCGGCCGCGAAGTCCTGTGGTGTGCCCTTGCCGGCATGCATCAGCAGCGCAAGATTATACTGCGCGTCATGCTGGTTGTTGTCGGCCTGGAGGGAAAAAAGCTTCACCGCGTGGCGGAAATTCCTGTCCTTTACCGCCTGAATGGCTTCGTTGAAGGTGGCGTCGCTGCTATCGATCTGTGCCGTTGCGGGCCCTGTTGGAATTGCGATAAATAAAGACATCAGGCTGAGAACCAGCAGGCGCCTTAGTCTCGGCATTCCGGATGTCACCTCACCGACCCGCCATCATCACAAGCTGCAGATACAGTATACGAAGCTTGAAATTCGAATTTGGCCGGCGTTCATAGACGACGATGCGCGGCCGGTCGGTGCCGGGTTTCTGAAATTCGATGGACGTATTTTCAGGCAGAACAATACCTTCAGCTTCAAGAACGGCCTGCGGGTCGCGGGCGAACATATCGGCGAATTTCTTGTCCAGCCAGATCAGCGCCAGCGCCTTGCCGAGGATATCGGGTAACCGTTCACGCACGTCCTCGCGCGTGGTGAATGTGACATTTTCGGATACCAGATTGTAACGCGACGCCGGCCGCCTTATTGCTGGTGGACGCGTCGGATTGACCGGAACTAACGCATTACCTGACATTCAAGATCACCCCGCAGACCATTGTTCGCGGTCTGCGCCTCACCGAAAAAAAGAACCTTTCGCCCATTATGATGCCATTTCTGGCTGGAATCGCAACCTGTAACCGTGATGGATGCCCACGGGACCGCGTGTTCCCGGGAAAAAACACCCAATCAGGCCGGGTTGGTATGGAATTTGAATAGTCTTGCGGGTCAAGAGCCGACGAGGGACATCATGATTTCAACGATTCGCAACGCACTGAAGATGGCCACCACCGATATCGCCATCATTTCCAATAATATTGCAAACGCTGGATCGACCGGATTCAAACGCAGTGACGGCAATTTTCTCGACTCCTATGCCGAGGATGTTCCGATCCCGGGCTTGAATGTCGGATATGGCGTCATCCATGACGAACCCCGCCGTCAGGACACCAAACAAGGCTCCCTGAGGGTGACCAACAACTCGCTGGACATCGCGGTTAGTGGCGATGGCATGTTCATCGCCAGGCATCCTGATGATGACGAGGTTACTTTTACGCGCGACGGTTCCTTCCTGCTCGATATCAATGGCAATCTGACCACGGTGGACAAGAAACTGGTGGTTGACACGAACGGCAACCCGATTGTGATTCCGCCGATGCTGACGGATGAGCAGGGCCGCAACACACTTCTCGATGTCATCAACATCTCCAATGACGGCGCAATCAAGCTGACCTATGGCGATGGTCGGATGTTCGATGCTGGCAAGGTCGGGCTGGCGCGCTTTGCCAATATCGCTGGCCTGCAGGCGATCGGCGGCGGCCATTTCAAGGATACCCAGAAATCCGGACCGGCAATCATCGGCGGCGCGATGGAGCAGAGTTTCGGTCAGGTGATCCAGGGGCATCTCGAGGCCTCCAACACGAATATCACCGACGAGTTGACGAAACTGATGCGATCACAGCAGGCCTTCAGCGCCTCCAGTCGCATGATGCAGGCCGCCACTGATGTGACAAAGCGCCTGATCGGCTGATTGATCCATCGGTTCAACGTGATAAAAAATAATTTTATAAGGTGTTACTTCAGCGGCAAGATGACGGTCATGTCCTGAATGCCGATCGTCTTTTCGGCATCGATCCTCAGGTCACCCTCAATGCTGACCGCCAGTTGCGTGTCGAGCTGCAGCGTCAGCGAGACCGGGCGTGGCGGCGTGGCCGCCAGACGTTCCCTGATCGACGTGAACAGCGCGTTCGGGATTTGCACCGTGCCGCGCATCACTGGTCGGCTGACCTCGATCAGCAGGCTGCCAATCTGCGCGTCGGTATCTTTATCTGTATCGGATCCGCTGAGGGTCAACTGGCATTGTCCGCGTGCAATGGAAACAAGGTTGCAGGACAGATGAAGTTCCGGTGCGTCAGCGACGCCTGCCTGACGAAGCTCGGCCGTCTGGACCGCCATGACGATCTGCTCGGTTTGATGCCAGTCACCGCTCATCGTTAGCCGGCAATCAGCAGGCTTTCGCGACCCTGCAGGAATTCGCGCAGGCGCGTGACGGCTGCCTTCTTGATCTGTGATACACGTCCGGTGGTGACCTCCAGAACCTCGGCGATCTCATAGACATTCAGTTCTTCGACATAATAGAGCTGGATCACAAGCGCCTCGCGTTCGGGCAGGGTGCGCAGCGCCTCTTTGAGCTGCGCGTGCAGTTCCTCTTCATTGATATTGTCCTCCGGGGTGTTTTCCGGTGACTCGAACCAGATCGAGAATTCATCATATACGCTGTCGAGTGACTGGTGGATGTTGGCCTGAAAGGCCTGCTCCCATTCCACCATCTCGCTCTCGGGGATATTCATATGGGCGGCCATCTCGGCGGTTGTCGGCTTGCGGCCATGTCGTGACTGCAGCGCGCGTTCAGCCTTGTTGGCTTTCTTCTGCATCTCGATGGTGGTGCGACAGAGATTGGAATTTTTGCGAAGAAAATCGACGATGGCCCCGCGAATGCGTATGCCGGCATAGCTGGCGAATGTCGCGCCCTCGCGCAGGGTGTAGTTCTGTGCCGCGGTCACGAGGCCGTAATAGCCGATCTGGATCAGATCCTCGATTTCTGTCGAGGCATGGACCGAACCGCGCATATGCCAGGCGATCTGGCGCACCAGTTCCATATGGCTGGTGATCAGCTCCTCTATATCGGGTTTTTGTTCCAGATACTGGTTGCGCATGATCAGGTTCCAGCCGAGGCAGCCTCCTCATCAGCGAAGAAACGGATGCCGCCATGAAGGTTGCGCGGCGATCCAAGAACCGCTTTGGATATCTTCTGGAAGGCAATGTTTTCCGGCAGGTCGGTGGCATCGAGTCCGACCGGTCGGCGTGCAACCACCGCACGGCGCATCCGCTCGGATAATGGCAGCCATCCGGAAAATGTCAGATTGACGTCAAGGAACCGCGTTGCTGTGGCATTGAATTTCTCGAAATGCTGACGGGCTTCCTCGGCGCTACGGGCCATATTCACGACAATGCAGAAATTTTTCACATTTGATTCAAGGCTGGCAGCCTTGATCATGGAATAGGCGTCGAGAAAGCTTGTCGGCTCTCCGACAAGGACGATAACGACATGGTCAGCGGCGGCGACAAAGGATACCGAGCTGTCAGAAGCGCCGGCGGGTGCGTCGGCGATCAGGATTTCCGTCTGCTCACGCAGCTCGTCAATCATGCGAATAGCCTGATATCGCTTTGTTTTTTCAAGATTCAGCATCTCAAGCAAACCTGTCCCACCCGAAATAAACTTCATGCCGTGCGGCGCGTCACAGAGCACCTCCGACATTGATGCGTCGCCATCCAGCGCGTCCATGATGAACTTCTGCGGGTTGGCGCCGATCAGGATATGTGCATTTGCCATGCCAAAATCGGCATCGAGCAATATGGTGCGCCGTCCCTGGCGCGCCATGGCGAGCCCGAGATTCACTGAAATACTGGTTTTGCCCACGCCGCCTTTGCCACTTGCGACCACGATCGACTTTGCCATTTCAGCCTAGTCTCCCTGTTTCGAATACGCCGGCAACCGGCTTAGTGGTCTGCGTTTTCACGCAGATATTGCGCCAAGATCGGCATGGTCGCAATTGCAATTCCCCCGACGATGGCTTTCGTGCCGGTCAGCAATCCAACGCCGGATCCCTCAAGGGCCAGCGCCGACAGTTCTGCCGGCATGGCCTCGCACTCATCCAGCTTGGTCAGCGCAATCATCGGTTTCAGCGCGCCATACTGGCGACATTGATGCGAGATCATCGTCGCACTGCTGCCGCCGGGGATGGCCTGAACCACTGTTACCTTGTGGACGCCAAGGACTCTGACGACGTCGCGGACGGCTTCCTGCGCATCCTCGGCTACCGCGTTGATATCAACAATCATGCGGTTGCTTGTTTCCTGGATAGCCAGCTTCAATTCACCAATGCCGAACTGCATCGAGCGCATGTTGAGAAGCCTCGCATATGATTTGATGTCCTCGTTCACACTGATGCCGGGGCCGGCGGCGGCGGCAAGGGTCATCCTTTCGGAAATGCCGTGTTCCTTGAAGTAGGCTGCAATCTTCGTCGCCAATGTTGTCTTGCCGGTTCCAGAACTGCCGACAACAAGGACAATACGGGAGTCGAACAGGGATTCGACATCCGTATGGACCACCTTTCTGGCAAGTGCGTCCATAAATGCCATGACGGCGCTGTCGTCATCAAGGCCGACCATATGCTGGTGCAGCATCTGAATGGCCTTTGATGAAAAGCCGGCCTGATGCAGGCGCACCGGCGCCGCGTGGCCAAGCGTGACATCGAGTCCGTCCGGGCGGGTGATCATCATGCCGTTCAGCATCTTCCTGATGCTCTTCAGCTCGGTCAGTAGCTCGCGGCTGTCCGAGGCCTCGATCGCCCGGCCCGCTAGGTTCTCGGCGGTGCTTGCCTGCCTCGCGTCACGGTCACGGACACGGTTGATCATTTGCTGGTCGAACAGGTCGGTAAAGGCCGCCCCGGCACCAATCTCGAGATCAAGCGGCGCGCGTGCCGTTGGCGCCGGTTGTTCGGCTGTCGGCGGGGCAGGCGCGTCCTCCGGATCGTCGGTGGCGATCATCTCGATCCGCCCGTTACGCTTCACGGTCTCGAGGATCAGCGCGTCCTCGCCAAGCCGTTCGACGATCTTGTCCATGGCCTGCGCCGTATCGCCGGCGGTGACTGTGATGGTGGTCATGACAAACTCCCTCTTTATCCTGTCGCGCCCGGGGATCAGCCGGCGTCGCCGGCATCACCACTGATTGTGGCAACGACTTCGATCTTCCGGCTGTCCGGAAGTTCGGTGAAGGCCAGTACGGCCATGTCTTCGATATGCTGGCGAACCAGCTGTGAGAATTGGCGCCTGATGGCCGGCGACACGACCATGACGGCCTGCCGTCCCTGGGCACTGAGTGTCTCCGAACTCTCGGAGATCTTGCGAAGAAGCTGTTCAGCAAGATTGTTGTCGAGAATCAGCCCTTCCTCGCCGCTCTGGCGGACCATGGTGATCAGCATATGCTCAAGGTCGGAATCCAGCGTAATGACCGGAAGTGCCTGATTGAGTGGCGCAATCTGCTGGATCAGCAGGGGGGCAAGGCCCGGACGAAGCGCCTCGGCGGTTTCCATGGCGCTGAGATTGCGCGCCGCCAGCGGCGGCAGATTCTCCAGGATGCTGCGCAGGTCGCTAATCGGCACCCGCTCATCGAGCAGCACCCGCAGGATGGCTGTCAGATTATGCAGCGGCACCAGCTTCGGCACCACCGATTCAACAAGATGCGGGGCCGACTGGGACAGGTTGTCGAGCAGCCCCTGAACATCATCCTGGCCGATCAGCTGACTTGCATATTTCTGCAGCACCTGCGAGAGGTGCGTTGCCATGACCGATTCCGCATGCACCACGACATAGCCGCGTGCCTCGGCCTCGGGCTGTGATTGCGCCGGAATCCAGGTGGCATCCATGCCGAAGGACGGGTCCTTGACCTCGATGCCGTCGAGCTTGACCTGTGCGTTGTCACCGGGGATGGCAAGCTTGCGTTCAGGATAGATTTTGTCCTCGCCAACAATGGTGGCACCGATGCGAATGCGATAACCGTTGGCGTCGAGGGTGAGATCATCGCGGATACGTACCGGCGGGATCACGAAACCGAGTTCGCGTGACACCTGCCGGCGGATGCCGGTGATGCGGCTTGTCAGTGCGCCGCTGCCATCCTCCTCGACAAGATCGATCAGCCCATAGCCAAGCTGGATCGAGATCGGGGCGTTGTCGGCGATCTCGTCAAGGCCGATCTGGTCGGGACGTGCCTCGTCCTCCTCGACCTCGGCGGCATCCGCGGCCGACCCTTCCCTTTCTTCCCGTTCCCGCGTGAAGGACCAGTACCCGGCCCCGGCGGCCATCAATGCTGCTGCCAGGAACATGATGTTAGGCATGCCGGGAACGAAACCGATCAGCATCAGGACGCCGGCCACCGGGATCCAGGCGCGCGACAGGCTGACTTGCTTGCCGATGTTCTCGGCCATGTCATGCGTTGCCGATACGCGCGTCACGATGATCGCGGTGGAGATCGCCAGAAGCAGCGACGGGATCTGCGCAACCAGGCCATCGCCAACCGAGAGCAGAACATAGTTCTCGGCAGCAACACCGACCGGCAGATCATGCTGCGACAGGCCGATGATCAGGCCGCCAACAATATTGATGACAAGGATCAGGATCGACGCCACCGCGTCGCCCTTGACGAATTTCGAGGCACCGTCCATGGCACCGTAGAAATCGGCCTCCTCGGCGATTTCCTCGCGCCGACGCTTGGCCTCTTCATTGCTCAGGATGCCGGCATTCAGGTCAGCGTCGATCGCCATCTGCTTGCCCGGCATGGCATCTAGGGTAAAGCGTGCCGACACTTCCGATACACGGCCCGCGCCGCGTGTCACGACCACCAGATTGATGATGATCAGAATGACAAACACAAATATACCGACAGCATAATTGCCGGAAATGACGAATTCGCCGAATGCTTCGATGACCTTGCCGGCCGCGTCCGGACCAGTATGCCCCTCGCTGAGAACAATGCGGGTCGAGGCCACGTTCAGTCCCAGCCGCAGCACTGTCGCGATCAACAGCAGGCTGGGGAAGGACGAGAAATCCAGCGGGCGCTGCGTATGCATCGCCACCATCAGGATCAACAGGGACACAAGGATGTTCGATACAAAGAAGGTATCGAGCAGGAATACTGGCAGCGGCAGCACCATCATCGCGACAAGCGCCAGGATGCCGATCGGCAGTACCGCACCGCTGACCAATTGCTTGGCGTTGACGAGCCCCAGTCGCTGAAGTGTCATTTCCATGACGCGTTACCCCTGCCTTGCCCTGTCGAACCAATGGCAGCTGTCAAAATTCCAGCAGCGGCCGCAGACCGCGCCAAAACCCCGAAACATCAGTGCCATATCAAGTTCAACCATCTGTTTTCATTCGCCTTTAAAAGCATTTTCACCTTGATGTTCCGATCAGCGCCGGAACGCTGGCGCCGTCGCGCCTTCTTGTTCGCATAGGGGAGAAGGCAAGTTCCGTGCCAAGCGGAAAAATTCAAGGAAACCCGCCATTTTCCAGACAAATGACGTCCGCGGAGCCCGTAATGGTCCAGCAATGGCATGAAATCTGCATCACCGGCGGCATAGTCATCTGCCCAGGCGATACGTCGGGCAAAACAGGTCGAAAGGATGATACGGGCCATGTCACGAACAGTTTTTGCATCATTGCCAAACCGCAAGCTGACCCTTGCCGCGTTCTGTGCGGCAGCGTTGGCGATTACCGGCTGCGAGACGATCGGCGGCACAAGGACGGCAAATGTCGCGGCGAAAGCCAACATGACAGCCGCCGACCAGCTTGCCGCCGTTCAGGAGGTGTTTGACGCCAATGCCGAACAGGTTCCGACCTTGACAGCGGTCGGATATGCCGTTGTGTCCTCGCAACCCGGTCGCTCTGACGCGCAGAAGCGTCTGATGGCGATCCGCTCGGCCCGCATGGCGGCGATGCGTGATCTGGCCGAACAGATCCACGGGCTGCAGGTCGATTCATCGACCACGGTCATCGACCTCATGGTTCAGAACGACACTTTCCGCGGTGTCGTTTCCGGCACCATTCGCGGGGCCCGTACCGTGCGGATCAACCCGACCGGGTCGGATACCTATGAAATAGTTCTCGAGATCGACCGTGAGATGATCGGTCATCTGATCAGCACGGCGCGCGGCATCGCCTGAGCGCGGCGTGGCAGCGATACAAGGCCTGACGGAGAGTTGTGGTGATTCTGGACCTCTACGCAAGACTTGAACAGCGGCACTGGCTTGACCTGGCCAGGGTGCCGCTGCTCGCGTTGCTGGCCTGCATCTTCTTTGTTCTTGGCGCCTCGACCGGTCAGGCCGCCGCATTCCGGTTTACCGAGACCACCGGTCGTGCCGTGATCATGGATGCCGCGATGGAGCAGGAAGCCCGCATGCTGGCACTTGAGGACGCGCTCTATCTTGCGGCCCTTGAAGGTGGGGCCAGTATCAACGGCTTTTCCGCCGTTATGTCGGACACCACGATTGAAGACCATTTCGTGGTCCGTCCGGCCAGCCGGATCCTTGACTATACAATCACCAACGAGGTGATTGATGGCGAGCATTATGAAGTCAGCATCCGCGCGGCGATTGGTGATCTGCCGCGTGGCTCATGCCTTCATCGGCGGGCCGTCAACATGACATTGTTCAAGCCGCGGATGGTGCTCGCCGAGAATATTCCGGCGGCCGTGGCCCCGATGGCCGTCGAGGTTCTGAACAACGTCATCATGACAATCGAGCGTCATGGCGGCGTGAGCGCCAACCGCGCCACCGATATAGCGCTCGACCCGTCCCGTCTGTCGCGGATCAATGACAGCTATGACTATGCCGCTCTGACCAAGGGTGTTGTGCGCGTCCGGCGCGGCGATTTCGCCGTTGTGCCGGAAATCATCCTGACCGGGAAGCGGGCTGGCAACGCACTCTTACGGCGTGATGATGTGACGATGCTGATCAGGCTGCATGTGCTTGCGGGTGAGAGCTATGCGCCGATTGACAGGTTTGAGGTCACACACACTGTTACGGCGCGGCAGCGTTCGGTCTCCCGAAGTTTAAATGTCATCGGCCAGCCAAGACGCCCGGCCATCCTTGCCGCGCTGATCGAGCCGGTGTCGGGTCTGGTCGACAACATGGTCGCCGACCTGCAATGCCGTCCGCTGACAGCGACACTGGCGCTCAGCGAGGGCAAGTTGACAGCCCCGGTTGGCAGTCATCACGGGATGCGCCAGAATGCCCTTGCGGTGGCCAGCGGTACCGATACGCCCTGGCAGATCATGCGGGTTACCGAGGTTGGCGCGATGTCGTCGATTCTGACGCCTCTGAATGACCGGCGCGATCCGGCGACACTGGCCGGCCGCACAGTCGAATTCATGGAGAATATGCAATGAAAACGCTTCTGAAGGGGCTTGTCGGCCTGACGCTGGTGATGATGCCCTTGTCGGTCGCCGCGCAGCAGCCGATCGTTGTCCTCGAATATCCGACCCATGGCGGCACCGCAGCCGCACCGGGACTGAACCCGGACAACATCTTTGTCAGTGACCCGAACCATACGGCCAGCCACCGCGTGATGCCGGACGAGACGCTGTCGCACATCATCACTGAACATTATGCCGGCAGCGGCCTTGACCTGTCGGTTGTCCAGATGGCGATTGTGAAGAAGAACCGTGCTGCCTTTGTTCGGGGCAATCCGAATTTCCTGTATGCTGACAAGGTTTTGCATCTGCCTTCGCTGAACGAGATGAAGGATCTGGTGCTTGGTGGCAAAACTCAGGATGGCCCATCGGGAACCGGTGGATCGAACCGTGACCAGATTTTCTTCATCGGTGGCTAGAATGAGCCCGTGGCGTGCCATATTGCGAGCAACTGGGGCAGGCGTTGCCGCCATCCTGGCTGGTCAGGCCGCGCTGGCGGACCAGCGCCTGACCGGCGCCGAGGTGGCGCAGCTGATCACCGATCGTCTGGCTGAAGTCTATCTGGAAGGTAAGCCGGCGCTGGCCCCGACACGGCAATTTCCCACATGTGGCGGTGAGGTAACGGTTGCCCCTCTGTTCGGTGGCTGGAACACCGTATCCGTGCGTTGCGACGTTGATGGTGGCTGGCGTTTTGCCATCCGCACCAATTTGACGACAACCCCGGCGCCGGTGCCGGTGGCTGAATTCAATGCGGATTTGTGGAACAAGGGTCCTATCTCCGCGTTGGCGGATGCCGGCGCGGGCACAACGCAGGTCCCGCCATCTGGCGCTTTCGATGAGCTGGATGTCGTGATGCTGACGCGCAGTCTGGCGCGTGGCGATGTGATCACGCCGGATGATGTAGCCTTGCGACCGGTGCCGGCACGCAATGTCAGCAGTGTGTTTTTCGCACCGGCAGATGTGGTTGGCAGGCGGATGAAAACGCCGCTGTCGGCACGCCGGCCGCTACAGACGCGCCACCTCATGCCGGCTTTCATGATTGAAGAAGACAGCAAGGTGCTGATCACCAGTCGTGCTGGCGGAATCAGCGTGGATATGGTAGGCTATGCTCTTGAAAATGGACAATTTGGCGACTGGATTGAAGTGCAGAACGCCAACAGCGGCAAGACTGTGATGGCCAAGGTCATCGATGAAAAAAAAGTCGTGGTAATCGCTAAAAACAGCTGACACTGCGTCGTTACCCTTCCTGAGGAGGCCAATACGATGGTTGACGCCATTAAAAATTCAGTCAATAGGATGGAGCTGACCAAGGGTCGGGCTGCTGACGGACGCCCTGCGGGTGCCGGAGCATCACCGGCTTCGGTTGCGCCGGCTGGAGAGACTGTCAAGGTTAGCGATGCCGCGTCCTCGAAGGCCGTGGCGCAGCTCGCCGAAGCACCACCTGTGAACACCGAAGCCGTTCGGCGGATCAAGGATGCAATCTCGCGTGGAGAGTATCCGATCAATGTCGATCGTATCTCGGAAGCACTTATGGACGCTTACAGGGACATGAAAACCTGATCCAGCGGCTGCTGTCGCAATGACTGTGAACGAAAAGCTTGTTGAACTGGAAGGCACGCTCAATCCGTTGATTGAGCGTGCGTTGTCGTGTGTCGGCGATGCTGATGCGCTCCTTGCCGCCAACAGGCAGATCGAACAGTTGATGTCAGCCACCTGGCCGGATCTTGTTGCTGAATTGAGCGCTGACGGCCCGTCAGCCGAGGAACGGGCCATCATCGAGGCGCTTTCGACGGCGCTTGCCAGGCTGGAGTCGGAAACCCGGGCAAGGCTTGTTTGGGCGGACGATTTCGACGAATATATGCGAAGGGCACTGTCGCAAACGCCGAAATGATTCGGCGGCGGCATCGCCACCGCATGGAAAACAGGTTGTTTCGTGCGCGATCGACCGGTCTGAGATGCCAAATCATCTGAGATGCCGACAAGGAGAGCATGATGGTCGAACCCAACCAGCTGCTGACACCCGCGAACATCCTGATCATCCTGTTGCTGGTGATCACGCTCGGCATGTGGCTGCAGCTGATATTGCTCCGCAATCGCCTGTCATCACGCATGACCCGGCTCGAGGAACGGTTTCACGAGCATGACCAGCTTCTGGACCTGCAGGCAAAGGGCACCCGCGACATGACCAGTGCCAGTGAGCAGCTGGTGATCGCGACCAATGAAAGCAGGACGGCGCTAGAGGCCTTGCGCCGCGACGTTGTCCGCCTTGCGGATGATGTTCGCGGAGAGGTGGGGATGAGCCGGGCCATCGAACTGGCGCGCGCCGGGGCGACGAAGGAAGCCGTCGCCGATGCCACCGGCCTGTCCTTGGAAGAAGCCGAGGCGATTGTGACATTTCACGGTCGTGGAAGTGCCTGATCGCGGTCTGTCGCTGAACCTGCGCCGCATGCCGCGCGGACATGCATGCGTCTACATGCGGAATTCCGATTTGTGGCAACTGATGTTCAGATAGCGTGATCCGCGGGTCAGTCTTACCGTTCCACTTGTCCGGTCGATCCTGAGGGTCAACGGTGACCTTGTCAGGGTAAAGGTCTCATCGGTACTTTCCGTCAGTACCATCATCTGCGTTCCATCGGTGAAGCTGACAGCCACCTCGTTGCCGACCTTCATCTCGCGGATGTCAATCTCGACAAGCCCGTGCCGGTTGCTGTTGCACTCATATCGCTCCTGCTTGAAGCGGGTGAAGTCCTCACACCCCGCCACCAGCAGGCCGGTGAGCACAACCGTGATGAATGTCAGTCTCGCTGTCTCAGGGCTTTTCATCCACCGGGCTTTCATCTTCCTGATTGTCTTGCGGCTCGTCCCCCGGTTCCGCCTTGGCGGCCTTTTCGGCATTTTGCTGCGCTTCGAACCATCCGCTTGGCTTGGCGTCGTCATCAGGCTCGCCGGCGTCTGGCGGCGAGGATGGTGCCGCCATCGCGGCGGCGGCGGCTTCAAGTTCAGCCGCCACGGCAGCGGCCTCGTCATCATCGACGCCAGATGTGTCCACGGTTTCTGCGGGACCGGTCTCGGTAAGGGCGGCAGCCGGATCGGTGGCATCGCTGGCACCGTCGCTCGCTGTCACGGTCTCATCCGATGCCCCGGGCCCTGCTCCCAGCGCTTCAAGCGCGGCTGTCACCTCGGCGGCGCTCGGCGCCTCGATCACGGCGTCCTTGGCTTCTTCAGTCGTTCCAGCTTCGAGGACTGTATCTTCAGCAGGGTCATCAGCCGCGGCCGCGCCGGCTTCGTCGGCGGCATCCGGCGTGGGAGATTCCTCCTCGGCTGGCGCTTCGGCTTCCGGCATGGGCTCGGAGTCCGCCTCATCCGTATCGTCCGTCTCGCCTACATCCTTGGCGGGATCCGCGTTGTTGGCTGCGGCGCCGTTGTCTGTGTCAACGGCCTCGGATGGCGCGGCGTCGATCTCGGCCTGCATCGCCGAGGAGTCGCCATCTTCACCACTTTCAGAATGGGCCGCATCACTTGTGGTTTCGGGCATTTCCTCGACAAGCTCGGCATTGCCACTGTCGACAAGGCGCTGCGCGTCCGCTGACTTGACATCAATGATGACGGTTTTCGGGAACCGTACGCCATTGACCTCGCAATCATCGAGGATCCGCAGTCGTGTCCATTCGCTGCTGGTATCGCCGCCGGCCTCGGCCTCACCTTCGCTGCCAGCGCCGGCATCAACGGGTTTCGGCGATGCCGCCGACACAACGCGTTCGGCTGTGGGTTCGGCGAGGGTGGCGATCCGCTGGCGCAATATATATACGCGCGCCGCCAGAATGCCGAGCCGCTTCTGCTCATCCTGCTCATTGGACAGCAGCATCTTGAGTGACTCGTTCATCTCCTTGAGCGGCTGGTCCTGGAACTTCTCGATCACCTTGTCGCGCACCGCGATGGTGACAGGAGACAGTTCTGTCGGTGAACCCGGTCCCCCGCTGTTGCTGATGGTTGATGCAACCATTTTTTCGTCCTCTGCCGTTGAGTTGGCACCGTTATTGCAAAATACGGGCCAGCAAGCCGTCAAGCAGCGATTAAATTAAACAACAAAATCTGATCCTGCAAAGTGACGGTATAAATTGGGTTTTTGCTGAAAAAACAATGAATTTCAGCTGGTTGAAAAAGGAGTGTGAGATGAAAGGCATTGGTGATTATCTGAACCTCCATGCGACCGCACTTCAGGTGCGTGCGAAGCGCAACAAGGTGCTTGCCTCCAATATCGCGAATGCCGCGACACCGAATTTCAAGGCGCGCGACATCGATTTCCAGGCCGAAATCAGCAAGGCCGAAAAGGTGGGGCCGTTGCGCGCCACAGATGGGCGGCATTTCCGGGTCGCGATGAACGCCAATGCGACAGGTATGCTGTACCTCGCT
>Ga0181582_10002126_pt1 | contig 15698 bp, 13 predicted proteins | sample 071ome_32_FD_132438 | JGI IMG/M metagenome (GOLD analysis project Ga0181582, IMG submission 132438) | Coastal salt marsh microbial communities from the Groves Creek Marsh, Skidaway Island, Georgia - 071405AT metaG (megahit assembly) | ecosystem: Environmental > Aquatic > Marine > Intertidal...
GGTCTTCTCGCCAAGCCCGTCAATATCGAGCGCCTTGCGACTGACGAAGTGCTTCAGGCGTTCGGTGCGTTGTGCCGGGCAAATCAGCCCCCCGGTGCAGCGCACATCGACTTCGCTCTCTTCGGCCACCGCTTCGCTGCCGCATTCGGGGCACGCATCGGGGAAGAGATAAGCTTCGCGTTCAACCTCTGGCGTCAGATTGCGGACAACCTGCGGGATCACGTCGCCCGCCCGCTGCACGACCACGCGATCCCCTGGCCGCACGCCGAGGCGCGCGATCTCGTCACGATTGTGCAGCGTGACATTGGTGACCGTGACCCCGCCGACCATGACCGGAGCGAGCCGCCCAACCGGCGTCAGCTTGCCAGTGCGGCCAACCTGAATGTCGATGGCCTCAAGTGTCGTCTCCGCTTGTTCGGCTGGAAACTTGTGCGCCAGCGCCCAGCGCGGAGCCTTTGCCACAAAACCCAATCGTTGCTGCCAGTCGAGCCGATCCACCTTGTAGACGACCCCGTCAATCTCATAGGGCAGATCAGGACGCTGGCGGCCAATCTCTGCATAGTGGGCCAGCATGTCCTCAACGCTATTAGTGACAGTCAGAAAAGGCGAAACGGGGAAACCCCATGCCTCGATCTGCAACATCACAGCATGCTGGGTATCCCCCGGAACCTCGCTCGCCGCGCCCCAGCCATAGGCCCAGAAGCGCAAGGGCCGCCGCGCGGTCACGCTCGCATCCTTCTGCCGCAAGGATCCCGCCGCCGCATTGCGGGGGTTCGCGAACAGCTTGCCGCCCGCTTCATGCTGCGCAGCATTGAGCGCAGCAAAGTCCTGCTTCGACATGTAAACTTCGCCGCGAACTTCGAAAAGGTCTGGCACATTATCGCCGCTCAGTTCCTTCGGAATGTCAGCGATATATGCGACGTTCGCGGTGACATCTTCGCCAACCTGCCCGTCTCCGCGCGTCGCCGCACGCACCAGCTTTCCGCTCTCGTAACGAAGTGAGCAGGACAGTCCGTCAATCTTGTCTTCAGCCGTTATCGCAACCGGCTCGTCGTCAGGCAGCGACAGGAAACGCCGCACCCGTGCAACCCATTCATGGATCTCCTCGTCGGAAAATCCGTTGTCGAGGCTCATCATGCGGACTTCATGCGTCACTTTGCCTAGAGGAGACGACGAGACCGCATGCCCCACTTTCTTCGACGGGCTGTCATCGCGAACGAGATGCGGGAATTGCGTTTCCAACTCGGCATTGCGCCGCACCAGCGCGTCATATTCCTGATCGCTGATCTCCGGATCGTCCTCGGCATGATACAGCCGATCATGCTTAGCGATCTGCCGCGCCAACCGCATCAGCTCATTGGCGGCATCTGCTTCGGAAATACCCATTACAGCCAAGCGGTCCAAATTACCGGGCTAACAACCAAAATTGCTAATGATAACGCTGTAACCTTGCCAATCGCTCTCCAATTTGGATCTCGACACGCAGTCAACGACCAAACAAAGTTAGCCGCAGCAGCTGTTACCCCGCAAAATATCCAGATGAAAGTCCATACGCCGACGAACGTTACTGGCTCTGGATTGAACAGAAAATCACCCAAACTCACAATCGCAATAAGCGCGAAAATTGTGAGCAGAAACAGCGCGAGGCCCGCTGCCAGTATATGTATTCCCGCGAGCAGCCTAATCACACTGTTCTCAAGCGTCCACGGCTCCATCACACACCCTCCAGCAAACGATCCGCTTGTGCACGCGCTTCAGGCGTAACTTCAGCGCCGCTAAGCATCCGCGCGATCTCTTCCTGCCGCCCGGCCTCATTGAGCAGCGCGACGCTGGTCTTGGTGACCGTGCCGGCTGAAGATTTGGCGATCAGATAGTGCGTGCCTCCACGCGCCGCGACTTGTGGTGAGTGCGTCACAGCGAGCAGTTGTCCGCCATCCGCCAGCCGTGCCAGCCGCTCGCCAATCGCGCTCGCGACTGCACCACCCACGCCGCGGTCAATCTCGTCAAAAATCACCGTTGCGGCCCCGCCCTGCTCTGCCAACGCGACTTTTAGCGCTAGGATAAAGCGCGACAGCTCGCCGCCAGAGGCGATCTTGTTCAACGGTGCACAGTCCGCCCCCGGATTGGTCGCGATCAGGAATTCGACGCTGTCGATCCCACCTGCTCCCCATTTCTCTTCCGGCAATTTGCCCACCGCGGTCAGGAAACGCGCGGCATCCAGTTTCAATGGCGCAAGTTCAGCCGCGACTGCCTTGTCCAGCTTCTTCGCGGCTGCCAATCGCGCCTTGTGAACGGCCTCTGCCTTCGTGGCATAGGCTTCGCTCGCTTTGCGCGCGGCATCTTCCAGCGCGTCCAGCTCAGCCTCGCCGCCTTCGATCGTATCCAGGACGCTGCGCATTTCGCACATCTTTTCAGGTAATTCGTCAACCTCGCAGCGATGCTTGCGGGCCAGCGCGCGCAATTCGAACAGCCGGGTTTCGGCCTCATCCAAAGCTTGCGGATCGTGAACCAGTGCTTCAGCTGCCGCAGCCAATTTGTCTTCCGCCTCGCCTGCCTCGATTACAGCGCGATCGAGTGCCGCCAAGGCTTCGGCCAGCAAGGGATGCTCTCCGCCAATCCGGTCAAGCTTGCGCGCCGCAACCCGCAAACTTGCAAGCGGCGAATCCGATCCTTCCCAGATGTGCCGCAGCTCCTCCAGATCGCCGGAAAGCTTCTCACCCTTTTGCATGGTTGCGCGTGTTTCCGCGAGCCGCGCCTCTTCGCCAGCCTGTGGCTCTAGCGACGTGAGCTCGGCCAGATGCGCGATCAGCAGATCCTGATCGAGCTTCGCCTGCTCAACCTGGCCGCGTGCAGCCTCCAACCGCTCTTCAGCTGCGCGCCACTCTCGCCATTTGGTAGCAAGGCCATCGACGTCAGTCCCGGCATAGCGATCGAGCAAAGCCCGATGACCGCGCGGATTGACCAATCCGCGATCGTCATGCTGGCCGTGCAATTCCACCAATGCCCCCGCAATCTCACGCAGCAGCGCCACACCAACCGGCTGGTCATTGACGAACGCCTTGCTCCCGCCATCTGCTTTCAACTGACGACGAATGATCAACGGCTCGCCCGGTTCCAATTCGATATCCGCATCGTCGAGCGCTTCGGCAATAGAAGCCGGCAATTTGGCGAATTCAAAGCTGGCGGTCGCGCTGGCCTTGTCTGCCCCTGCGCGCACGAGGCCACTATCTGCGCGGTCGCCCAGAACCAGGCCCAACGCATCAAGCAGGATTGACTTGCCCGCGCCTGTCTCTCCGGTCAGCACGCCCAGCCCGCGCCCGAAATCCAGATCGAGCGCTTCGATAAGAACAATGTTTCTGATGGATAATCGCGTGAGCATTGCGCCTATCTCTAGCGCAGCAAGAGGGGCGCGTCACCGCTTGGCGCGCGCGCCTCTTGTGGATTTTTCCTTGTTGACTGGAGACCGGCCTTATTCGGCGGGTTCCGCCTTGGCTTCCGGGTCTGCCATGGCTTGCGCTTCTTCCGCTGTCGGCAGCGCCGAACGCAAAAGGAAGAAACCGGCAATCGCTGCAATGGTGGAGCCTGAGAGCACGCCCAGTTTCACTGCATCAACTTGCTCTGGCGAAGCAAAGGCCAAATTGCCGATGAACAGGCTCATGGTAAAGCCGATCGCGGCGAACAGCGACAATCCGTGGATCTGCCGCCAGTTCACCCTCTCTGGCAGGCTGGCGATGCCGGTTTTCACCGCCTACCAGGCGAACCCCAGAATGCCCGCTTGTTTGCCGATCAACAGGCCCAATGCGATGCCGAGTGGCAAAGGCGCGAGCGCATCCATCGGATCAAGCCCGATCAGCGCCACACCGGCATTGGCAAAGCCGAAGATCGGGATCACCAGGAACGCCACCCATGGGTGCAGCGCATGCTCCATATGCTCCAGCGGGCGCTCTCCATTGCGGGCGGCCATGGGCACTGTCAGCGCGGCGGCTACACCTGCCAAGGTGGCATGCACACCGGACTTTAGTATGAAGGCCCACATCAGGATCGCCAGCAGCACATAGGGAATGGAGGATGCCACTTTGAATCGCCCGACAACCAGCATTGCGATAAACACCGCTCCTCCCATCATCAGATAGCCGGTGTCGATCTCTCCGGTGTAGAACAGCGCGATGATGGTGATCCCGCCGATATAATCGATTACGGCGATCGCCAGCAGCAATGCTTTCAATGCCACCGGAACACGCGGGCCGAGCAGCGCCAGGATGCCTAGCGCAAAGGCGATGTCCGTCGCGGCCGGGATCGCCCAGCCAGCGGTATTATCAGGATGGCCGGAGTTGATCGCCAGGAATACGAGCGCCGGGATCGCCATCCCGCCAATCGCAGCGATCAGGGGCAGCGATGCCTTGTTCCAGCTGGACAATTGCCCGTCCAGCACTTCGCGCTTCACTTCCAGGCCAATCAGGAAGAAGAACACCGCCATCAGGCCGTCATTGACCCATAGCAGCAATGGTTTGTCGATCACGAAACCGCCAAAGCCGGCCACGATCGGAATGTCCAGCCATGACTTGTAAGCACCCAGCAGCGGACTGTTCGCGATGACAAGAGCAGCAAACGCCGCGAAAATCAGCGTGATGCCGCCAGCGCTCTCTTTCTGCATGAAGTCGCGCAGCATCGGCGCAATTCGGGATACCATGTCTAAATCTCGCTCTGTCGAAAATTCGTTCGAGTGGGATCGGACTGCCGATGAGGCATTGGGCGGAAAGGGAGGGTCATAAGGGCCCAATAGCGCTGCACCGGCAATCCGATGCGGTCCGATATCACAAGATCAATTGGGTGATCTTGCCAGCGGGGCCCGGCCCGCACCCGTATAATGCAGAACGCAGCAAAGGGTTTCCGAAAATCGGATGAAATCGGTCAGATTTCTTGAAGCGGCCTTTTCGGCCTAGCTCGCGGTGGCGCCCGGCGCATATTCCTGCAACAGATCAAATGCCTTTTTATACCACTTGCTGCCCGGATAGTTCGCGCCCAGCACCGCGGCATATTTCACCGCTTCGCTCGGCACACCCAACGCCAGGCTGCTTTCAGTCAGACGATAGAGCGCTTCGGGCGTGTGGCTGGTCGTCTCATATTCGTTGACCACGTTCTGGAAACGCAATGTCGCCGCCAGCCATTGCCCGTTGCGCTGGTAATGGCGACCGATCTCCATATCCTTGCCCGCAAGGTGATCGTTGACGAGGTCCAGCTTCAACCGCGCATCGGCGGCATATTCGCTGGTCGGGAAACGGCGGTCCACTTCGCGCAGCGCAACCCGCGCCTGCTCTGTGATTGACTGGTCACGCGACACGTCACTGATCTGCTCGTAATAGGACAGCGCGATCAGGTAATAGGCGTAAGGCGCATCCTTGTTGCCCGGGTGGATCGAGAGGAACCGCTGCGCGCTGGAGATTGCCGCGTTGTAATCCTGCGCCACGTAATAGCTGAACGCACTCATCAACTGCGCGCGGCGCGCCCAAGGCGAATAGGGGTGCTGACGCTCGGTTTCGTCAAACAGCGCCGCTGCAAGCCGCGTGTTGCCGTTATCCAGCCGCGACTTCGCCTCTGAATAAAGCGTTTCCACATCGCGCGCGACATAGGCCACGTCTTCATTGGTCGATCCGCCAGAGCCCGCGCAAGCAGCGGTCAGCAAGGTTGCGCCAGCCATCGCGGCAGCAAAAACGGGTTTGAATGTCACGCGTGTCTCTCTTGTCATAAGAGATGGCCTATAACCAGCGCGCCCCTGAACGCCAAGTGAAGTTGAGAGGGTTTGTGTAGATAGGTGTGACGAATTCTCCTCTTGGTCACGGCAGTCAAAGCCCGACTGGGCGCCCGCAGCGCTTGCGCGAGGATATTGCGCGCCGGATGGCGCGCGGAACACAAAGCCTCCCCTCCCCAAATCCAACAGGATGGAACACATGGAACACTGTCCAAGCGCCAAAATCCAATCGATCACAGATGCACTGTTTGATCGAGCAAGGCGATCACCGCAGCTTAGCGTTAGAGAGCGATTATGGGCGAGCGAGGACATGCGCCAAGATTAGCGCGTGGGTGGGGTGTAGGAAAATTGCCGGAGGACGCTCAAGGATGAAGGGGGGGCTTGAGACGACACTTAAAACATCCTGTTATTCAAGTAGATTCCCTCAATACATAGAGTATGAGACTGACCTGGGATGAGATTGCACGCCGCGCCAAGGCATTCAGCGAAGAATGGAAGGACGCCCATTACGAAAAGGGCGAAACGCAAAGCTTCTATAATGATTTCTTCGAGATTTTTGGGATCAAGCGGCGCACGGTTGCCGTCTACGAACAACGAGTGAAGCTGCTCGACAACAAGCAGGGCTTCATTGACCTGTTTTGGCCGCGCACGCTTCTGATCGAGCGAAAGGGCGAGTAGCTACTCCTCACCCATCCGCAACGCTGCAATAAAGGCCTCCTGCGGAATACTAACATTTCCGTACTCGCGCATGCGGGCCTTGCCCTTCTTCTGCTTCTCGAGCAGTTTCTTCTTACGCGTAATGTCGCCGCCATAGCATTTCGCGGTCACATCCTTGCGCAGCGCGGCGATCGTCTCGCGCGCGATGATCTTGCCCCCTATGGCTGCCTGGATCGGGATCTTGAACAGGTGGCGCGGGATCAGGTCTTTCAACCGTTCACACATGCCGCGCCCGCGCTCTTCCGCTACGTTGCGGTGCACGATCAGCGATAGAGCATCGACCGGCTCTGCATTCACCAGAATGTTCATCTTCACCAGATCGCCTTCGCGCAGGCCAATCTGTTCATAGTCAAAGCTGGCATACCCTCTGGAGATGCTTTTCAGCCGGTCATAGAAATCGAACACCACTTCATTCAGCGGCAGCTCGTAAGTCACCTGCGCACGGCCGCCCACGTAGGTTAGGTCAGTCTGGATGCCGCGCCGGTCCTGACACAGTTTCAGGATCGCGCCGAGATATTCATCGGGCGTGTAGATCACCGCCTTGATCCACGGCTCCTCGATCATGTCGATCCGGTTGACGTCGGGCCAGTCGGCGGGGTTGTGAATGTCGATCACCTTGGCGTCTTCATTCTTCGATTTTGACAGGTGCACGCGGTACACCACCGAAGGAGCGGTGGTGATCAGATCAAGATCGTATTCGCGCGACAGACGCTCTTGAATGATCTCAAGGTGCAACAGGCCAAGGAAACCCGCGCGAAAGCCGAAGCCGAGCGCCGCGCTGCTTTCCATCTCATAGCTGAAGCTGGCGTCGTTGAGGCGCAGCTTGCCGATGCTCTCGCGCAGTTTCTCGAACTCGGCCGCGTCCACCGGGAACAGGCCGCAGAACACCACCGGCTGCACTTCCTTATATCCGGGCAGCGCTTCGCTCGCTCCGCCCTTCACCGTGGTGATGGTGTCACCCACGCGTGCTTGCTCCACCTCTTTGATTTGCGCGGTGATGAAGCCGATTTCGCCAGGGCCGATTTCCGGCAGATCGGTGCGCTTGGGGGTGAAGCAGCCGACCCGGTCGATCAGGTGCTGCGTGCCGCCTTGCATGAATTTGACGTTCAGCCCCTTGGTGATGACACCGTCGATCACGCGGACCAGGATCACCACGCCGAGGTAGGGGTCATACCAGCTGTCGACGAGGCTGGCTTTGAGCGGCTCATTGCGATCGCCCGATGGTGCGGGGATCTTGGCGACGACCGCTTCCAACACGTCCTCGATGCCGATGCCCGATTTCGCGCTGGTCAGCACGGCTTCGGACGCGTCCAAGCCGATGATGTCCTCGATCTCGGCGCGGACTTTCTCCGGCTCGGCCGCGGGCAGGTCAATCTTGTTGATCACAGGCACGATTTCATGGTCATGCTCGATCGATTGATAGACGTTGGCGAGCGTTTGCGCTTCCACGCCTTGCGCCGCGTCCACGATCAGCAGCGCGCCCTCGCAAGCGGCCAAGCTACGCGAAACCTCATAGGCAAAGTCGACGTGGCCCGGCGTGTCCATCAAGTTGAGCTCATACGTCTCGCCATCCTTGGCGGTGTAATTGAGCCGCACGGTCTGCGCCTTGATCGTGATGCCGCGCTCTTTCTCGATGTCCATATTATCAAGCACTTGCTCGGACATTTCACGTTCGGTCAAACCGCCGCAATGCTGAATCATGCGGTCCGCCAGCGTGGATTTGCCATGATCGATGTGAGCAATGATCGAGAAATTGCGTATTTTGGAGAGGTCAGTCATTTTTGTCGCTAATTGTTCGCGCGAAATAGCGCTTCGCGACGCCTTTAGCCGCCCTTCTCCGGTATGTCAGCCCGGTGATCGAATTTCGCGCAGAGAGCAGGAACGACAAGGGGCGTTCATTGCCCTTGTCCGGATCCTCGGCAGGCAGCAAGTGGTTGCTTATCGGCGTCCCTGTTACAGCTTTGTGGTTCCATCCCAGATTGCTGAACGCAGCCGGGGTCAGATAATCCAGATTGCATTGCGCGTCCATCGACCAAAAATAGCCCAGCCCCCCCCCAATCTCAAAGCTGTCAACCATCTGCGCCTTGCGCGCAGCCTCAACGGCTTGCCGACGATTGGCAATTATTTCTCTCAAAGCTGAAAGCGGCCTCGCCAACTTAACTTTGCTCTTGCCTGATCATTTGGTGGATGACCGTGTTTCTGGATATCGCAGGTAAAGGAAATTTCTTGCCAAACCGATAACTATGGCGGTCGCGACAAGTTGATCCGGTTTCCCTGCTATTTCGAGAACTTGCCAATTTGCTTCCGTAGCGTCATCTAGGACGCTCAAATTTGACGTCATTTTGCATTTGCCGGGGTACAGCATGTCGCAGGGTAGCAAACTCGAAAAGGAAGCCGCACAGTCAACCAATGCTTTGGGGCCGCTCATCGGCGTTGCAAGAGAAGATTTTGTAGGTGCCGTCGCGGTATTGCTGCGCGAAAGTGCGTCTGACCCCAAGCGCCTGATGAAACACGCCCGAACCATGGGCGAAGACATGGTCAAGATCATGACCGGCAAATCCGATCTCGCACCCGATCCCAAAGACAAGCGCTTCATGGACCCGGCATGGCAGTACAACCCGTTTTTCCGGGCCGGCGCGCAATATTATCTTGCCGTGCAAAAGGGTATGTCGAACTGGCTTCAGGAACTGGAGCTGGATGATCTCGAGCGAGACCGCGCGAACTTCATCTCCAACATCATCATCGATAGCCTGGCCCCCACCAACACACTGGTTGGCAACCCGGTTGCACAAAAGCAGGTGATCAACAGTGGTGGCCTTTCGCTGATCAAGGGTTTGCAAAACGCATACAAGGACATCACCGAAAACAAGGGAATGGTCAGCCAGGTCGACAAGCGGCCATTCAAGCTGGGCGAGAATATAGCGACATCAAAGGGCTCTGTCGTACACCGCACCGAGATGTTCGAGCTGGTGCATTACGCGCCGACCACGGATGAAGTGCACGAGATCCCTCAGCTGACAATCCCGCCGCAGATCAACAAGATGTATATCAATGACCTTTCTCCGGAGAAGTCAGTAATCAAATATCAGGTCGATCACGGTATTCAGACCTTCGTTATCTCCTGGCGCAACCCGTCCAAGGAACAGGGCATCTGGGGCATGGATGATTACATCCGCTCTTGCGAAGAAGCGATACAAGCGGTCAGCGACATTACAGGCTCGAAGAAGGTCAATGTATCCGCGGGCTGTTCTGGCGGCCAAACCGCCAGCGTGCTCGCGTCCAAACTGGCCGCCCAAAAGAATGACATCCTCGGCTCGCTGACGCTGATGGTTTGCGTGCTCCACCCGAAAGAGCGCGATATCGAAGCCGGTTCTCTGGTATCTGAGAATGGCATGAAGCTGGCTAAACAGCGCGCAGCGAAAAAAGGCATCATCAAAGCCGATGATCTGGCGCGCGGTTTCGCATGGCTGCGGCCCAATGATCTGATCTGGAACTATGTTATCAACAACTATCTGCTGGGGCAAGATCCACCCGCGTTTGACGTTCTGTACTGGAATTCTGACGCGACAAATCTGTCCGCCAGCCTGATGGGCGATTTCCTGACCCTGTTCGAAACGCTCGCCTTCACGAAGAAGGGTGAGGTCGAGATGGCTGGCCACAAGATTGATCTCAGCAAGGCCACGTCTGACATGTTCATTCTGGGCGGCGTGACGGATCACATCACCCCATGGAAGGCGACCTATCGCTCGACCAATCTGTTTGGCTCCAAGGACGTCACCTATGTGCTTTCGCAGTCAGGTCACATGCAGGCGATCCTGAACCCTCCGGGCAATCCCAAGGCCAAATACTTTGTTCAGAAGAAGAAAGGCAAGCTGCCTGAAACCGCTGACGAATGGCTGCAAGGCACGGAGGAAGTGGCCGGTAGCTGGTGGCCGTACTGGATGGAATGGATGAAAAAGCGCTCCGGCAAAATGAAATCCGCTCCAACAGAACTGGGGAACGAAGAGTATAAACCTCTGGACCCGGCCCCCGGTCTCTACGTAGTGGAAGAAAGATAACCCAAGTGCCCTATAGGGGTCGCAGGACAGGACTGAAATTTGGCGGACAAACGCGAAAAAGTGCTGGATGAGGCGCTCGACGAAGCGATGTGCGATGCAACCATCACGATGGAGAGCGTTGGCGGGCGAACGCTGCGTGTTGCGACTTGGCGACTGGATCAGCCAAGCGAGCACTTGCCGATCCTGTTCTTCAACGGCATTGGCGCCAATATCGAAGCGGTCGCACCATTGGCTGAGGCGCTGCCTGATCGCGCTTTCATCATGTTCGATATGCCGGGCATTGGCGGCTCACCCGAGCCGGTTGTCCCTTACAACACCGTCACTATGGCTTGGACGACCACGCAGCTTCTCGACAAGCTCGGCGTCGACAAGGTCGATTTGATGGGTGTCAGCTGGGGCGGCGCCATGGCACAGCATTTCGCCATCCAGCACCCCGGCCGCACGCGCCGCCTGATCCTGGCCGCCACAACAGCGGGCATGATCATGATGCCAGGAAATCCCGCTTCGCTCAGCAAGATGGCGGATCCGCGCCGCTATATCGATTCTGCTTTTATGGAAGAGCACTTCCAGACGCTGTACGGCGGGGCATTGGGTAAGGCGATGAACAAGATGGAGCACATCCATCGGTTAAAGCCCCCTTCCCCGCGCGGATATTTCTACCAATTGATGGCAATGCTTGGTTGGACCAGCGTGCCCGCTTTACCGTTCATGCGTAAGAAGACGTTGATTATGATGGGCGACGAAGACCACATCGTGCCGCTCACTAATGGCTGGTTCCTCGACAAACTCATTCCGAACAGTGAATTGCTGGTTCTGCGTGGCGGCGGGCATCTGTTCCTGCTCAGCCACAGTGATGAATGCGTCGAAGCTATTCACCGCTTCCTTGACGAGCCGGAGCAGCAAGAGAAAGCAAAAGCGGCCTAAGTCATTGAGCCGCATGGGGGGAGAGAGTTCATCATGCGGCACATTGCGATAATCGGTTCAGGTCCGGCAGGTTATTACACCGCAGAAGCGGCGCAGAAGCTTTGGGGTGATGAAGTGCAAGTCGACATTTTCGACATGCTGCCCGTACCTTATGGCCTTATCCGCTTTGGCGTTGCACCGGATCACCAATCGATCAAAGGCGTCTCGCGCCGTTACGAGAAGACTGCACTCAACGAGAATGTGCGTTTCATCGGTAACGTCAAAGTCGGCGAGCATGTTACCGTGCCCGAATTGATGCAGTTGTATGATGCCGTCGTTCTCGCAACAGGTGCGCCCAATGATCGCGAACTGGATCTACCCGGCAAGGATCTGAGCAACATTTTCGACAGCGCTGCTTTTGTCGGTTGGTATAACGGCCATCCGCAATTTAACGACCTCAACCCAGATCTCTCTGGCCAGCATGCGGTCGTGATCGGAATGGGCAATGTGGCGCTCGACGTCGCACGGATATTGTCCAAGACCGAAGCGGAATTTGAAGGCGCAGACATCGTTACGCACGCATTGCAAAGCCTTATAGCCTCAAACGTCAAGGCCATTACAATCCTGGGCCGCCGCGGCCCGCATCAGATCATGATGACGCCTAAGGAGTTGGGTGAGCTGGCGGCGCTCGAACGTGCCTCGCCCCGGGTTGATCGCGATGACTTGCCCGAAGAAGAGGAAGACATGCTTCTGGAACCGGGCCTGCGAAAATCGGTCAATCATTTGCGCAGCTTCGCAGCCATTCCTGAAAGTGTGCATGCCGAAAAACCGATCGAAATCCATTTCGATATGTTCGCCAGCCCGCAAGGCTTTGAAGGTGATGGCAAGGTTCAGCGGGTAAAGGTTGAACGAACCGAAGTGCATCAAGGCCGCGCGACAGGAACGGGCGAAATGTACACCGTGCCGGCCGATATCGTGGTCAGCTGCATCGGCTATCGCTCCTCCCCCATTCCCGACGTGCCGTTTGACGAACGCGCGGGCAAGTTTGCCAATGACGAAGGGCGCATCCTGCCCGGAATCTATTGCGTTGGCTGGGCCAGGCGCGGTCCATCCGGCACCATCGGCACCAATCGCCCAGACGGCTACAGCGTCGTCGAGAAGATCGCAGAGGATATCGATGCGGGCACGCTTGGGCGGGCGGACAAGAAGGGCCGCGAGGGGTTTGATGCCATCGCTGCAGAGCGCGGATTGGATGTGGTCACATTCCGCGACTGGAAAAAGATCGAAGAGGCCGAAGAACGCGCCGCGCGCGAAGGCGCCCCGCGCGAGAAATTCGTCGATGTCGAAGCGATGATCCGCGCGAAGAACTAGGCCGGCGGCAACCAGTCTTTCAGCGCCGCATTCACCTCATCCGGAATGTCCTGCTGCACCCAGTGTGATGCATGCGGATAGCGGCGCACGGTCAGATCATCGACATAGTCCCCCGTGCCATCGAGGCAGGCAATGTCGATCGCCACGTCCTGTTCGCCCCAGATGACCAGCGTCGGCACATGCACCTTGCCATCGCCGATCTGGCGCGCGTCGGGCGTCTGCAGCAGCGCGCGGTAATAATTGAACATGGCAGTCAACGCACCGGGCTTGGCCGCCGCCTTGCGATAGGGCTCGCTTTCCTCTCGGGTAAAGCGCTCCCTGTTGACCGAAGTCTCACGAAAAAGTCGGCCGATCGCCGCGGCTTCGTTCTGGCCCAGCCGTATCTCGGGCAGCTTGGGCAACTGGAAAAAGAAGATGTACCAGCTCTTCTTCAGCTGCTTCCAGGTCTTGAGTTCGCGCCGCGCGCACAGCGGATGTGGCACGTTCATGATCACAAGCCGGGTCAGCGGGCGAAGCTTCTGTATCGCAAACTGCCAAGCAACGATCGCGCCCCAGTCATGCGCTATCAGCGTCACTTCCTTCGCGCCGCTGGCATCGATCAGCGCTGCAACGTCAGCAGTCAGGTTGTCGAGCCGATAGTCCTTCTTGTTCGGCGGGCGTGTCGTCTCGCCATAACCGCGCATATTGGGTGCCCACACGCAGTACCCCATCTCCGCCAGCAAAGGCATCTGGTGTCGCCAGCTAAAGTGCAGCTCAGGGAAGCCATGCAGGCACAGCGCGAGCTTGTCGCCCTGCCCTGCCTCAGCGACCTCAAAGGTCAGCCCGTTCGCCTCGAGCCACTTTATCGCAATCCCGCTATCCGGCGCGGGCTCCCAGCTTGTTTGCCTGTCCATTGTGCGAGCATAGCATCAGGCGTTTCGCTGTGCTATGTTTCAAACAGAAATTGGAGAGAGTTTCGATGGCCATGTTCGATCTGATTATTCGCGGCGGCACCATTGTCGATGGTACGGGCGAGGACCGCTTTACAGGCGATGTCGCCGTCAAAGATGGCTTGATCGCGCAAGTCGGCGATGTGACTGGCAATGCAGCAGAAGAAATCGACGCGACCGGCATGGTTGTGACCCCGGGCTTCGTCGATATCCATACCCACTATGACGGCCAAGCCACCTGGGACCCGGAAATGGCCCCTTCCAGCTGGCATGGCGTGACAACCGTCGTGATGGGCAATTGCGGCGTAGGCTTCGCGCCTGCCAAGCCAGACCGGCACGAATGGCTGATCAGCCTGATGGAAGGGGTGGAGGACATTCCCGGAACCGCGCTTGCCGAAGGCATTACATGGGACTGGGAAACCTTCCCTGAGTATCTCGACGCTCTGGAGAAAATGCCGCGCGCGGTCGATGTGGGCACGCATGTGCCGCATGGTGCCGTGCGTGCTTACGTGTTGGGTGACCGCGAACAGCCCGGCGCCGTTCCGACAAATGAAGACATCGCAGAAATGAGCCGGATCGTAGAGGAAGGCGTTCGCGCGGGCGCGCTTGGCTTCTCCACCAGCCGTACAGTGCTGCACAAATCGGTCGATGGAGAACTCGTACCCGGCACGACTGCGACGAAGGAAGAACTGATCGAGATCGGCCGTGCTATGGGCCGCGCAGGCCATGGCGTTTTCGAAATGGCGAGCGATCTCAACCGCGAGTGGAACGAGTTCGAATGGATGGGCAATCTCAGCCGCGAGACCGGCCTGCCCGTCACCTTCGCTGCGCTGGAATCCATCGCCAAGGAAATGCCGCTCAAAGAGCAGATCGAAACCATGCGTGCAGAAAATGACAATGGCGCCAACATCGTCGCGCAGATTGCGCTGCGCGGCAACGGCATCATCATGGCATGGCAAGGTACTGTGAACCCCTTCGTGTATCGCCCCAGCTGGCAAGCGATCAGCGAACTTCCGTGGGAGGAACAAAAAGCTAGGCTGCTCGACCCGGCGTTCAAAGCGCGATTGCTGAGCGAGTCCAATGATTATTCCGAAGCGCCAATGGACATTATCGGCGTGGTTATGGTGATCACCCAAGGTTGGGCGCTCCAGTACGAAATGGACCCCGATTTTGATTACGAACCGGATGCGTCAGCCAGCGTGAATGCCCGCGCTCAAGCGGCCGGGATCGACCCTCAGGAATATGCCTATGACATGCTGTGCGCGGACGATGGCAAGGGTTTCATCTACCTGCCGATCCTGAACTATGCGGATGGCAATCTCGATTTCCTCCACCCGCTGCAACACGCCGATGACACAGTGAATTCGCTGTCCGATGGCGGCGCGCATTGCGGCACGATTTGCGATGCCGCTTCACCCACATTCATGCTTGAGCACTGGGTCCGCGATCGCAAGCGCGGGGATAAGATCAGCCTGGAGAATGCGATCAAGCGCCAGTGCTGGGACACCGCCCGGCTCTATGGGCTGGAAGATCGCGGGATCATCGCGCCGGGCTATCTGGCGGATCTCAATGTAATTGATATGAATCAGCTGAAGCTGGGCAAACCGTGGCTGGCATTTGACCTACCCGCCGGCGGCAAGCGCTTGCTGCAAAAGGCGGATGGCTATGTCTGCACGATCAAGAACGGCCACGTAACCTTCCGCGACGGCAAATGGACCGGCGAGACACCCGGCGGCCTTATCCGCGGACCACAACGAGCGGAAATGGCTGAAGCGGCTGAATAGATTGAAAAGGGGACGAAAGCGGACTGTCCGCTAACGACCCAGTAGCGGACGAAGCGAACAGCCAAGGTCAAAAGCAGAACCGGCCAGGCAGGTAGTGAATGAACTTACGATATATCGCCGCAAAAAGTCCTTTGATCAGAAAATACCTACCGCAAGTTCGGCCCAGATAGCGAGAAACACAAATACA
>Ga0181582_10002130_pt1 | contig 15687 bp, 7 predicted proteins | sample 071ome_32_FD_132438 | JGI IMG/M metagenome (GOLD analysis project Ga0181582, IMG submission 132438) | Coastal salt marsh microbial communities from the Groves Creek Marsh, Skidaway Island, Georgia - 071405AT metaG (megahit assembly) | ecosystem: Environmental > Aquatic > Marine > Intertidal zone...
AACACCAAATCGTGTTTTTCAATCTTTTTTGGATCCTGTTTTTCTCCAGTTTCACGCTCAAGACGTTTGGCTCGTTCTCTTTTGGCCTGTGCTATGGTTCTGATGTTGATTCTGTCTACAGATGGCAAAATTAAGTCATAGTGAGCATCATCATCTGACACAAAACTGCTGTATGTGAGTTTGCTCAGATGTATTTGTTTGAGCATGTCTCTGTTGTTGAGGTATTTTGTTGACATATTGTATAGTGTTAGTTCTTCTTTCTAGCACTTATTATAAAGTATGTAGTTAATTAAATCAATAAATATCTTTAATATGATTACAAATTTTCTCAACAAAGGTGTTAACTTTGCCAAAAAGGCAGTCGGCAAAATAGGTGCTACATCAGGTGTTGCTGATGCTGTGGGATCGAGATTGGCAGCTTCTGGATTACCTTTGGGTGGCATATTTGGTCGGCAGGAATCAGCACTGCCCAGCCAGGTTGCTTCGCCCAGTGCCACACAGGATTGGGCAGTCACACTGTCACTGCCGAGATCTACTTTCACACAACTGATGGGTGATTCAAACATATTGGCACCAGCTGCTCTGGAAAAAGAATATCCTGGAGTGAGATTTCCAACCACACCATCTATCTTTATGTCACATTCTGCCAACTATGACACACGGTCCATGGTCCACAACAATTATCCATATTATGCCTATCAGAGTTCACAGGTTGACTCAATGACCATTAATGCTTCATTTCCAGTGTTGAATCACAAAGATGGTCTGAGATGGCTCAGCACACTACACTTTCTGAGAACAGTAACCAAAATGTACTACGGCCAAGGCACCAATGTGGGCAATCCTCCACCAATTTGTAGATTGAATGGATATGGTGATTATGTGTTCAGAGATGTGCCAGTGATCATAACCAATTTTACACTGGACTTCAGACAAGACGTTGACTATGTGGCAATCAATGTGCCAACTCAAACTGCTGATGAAGTTTTAGAGTCTGAAACATTCCGTGGCGGACCTCCCAGTGTGAACTATCGACAGAGTCCTGCTGTTCAAAGACAAGTGGAAAAAACTGGAGCAATAAACTATGTGCCAACAGATTCTATGGTTACCATTAATGCTATCCCAATTTACTCAAGAAACAAAGCCTCCAAATTTGATCTCAAATCATTTGCCAACGGCGATTTAGCCAAAAAAGGATTTATTTAATGGCACAATATAACCAAACTTCACCATATTATACAACAGCACAAGGCACAGAATCTCTGGGATATTTGGCCAAGAGACTGTTTGCTTTTGAGCCAGATGATATCTTGTATGAGATTGATTCCTTTTATGAACACAGGCCAGACCTTCTTGCACATGATTTGTACGGTTCTGCCAAACTGTGGTGGGTGTTCATGCACAGAAACATGGATGTGATCACTGATCCTATATGGGGGTTCACAGCCGGCACACAGATAAGGATTCCGAAAAAACCTACACTAGAAAAATTTTTAGGAATATAGCATGAGCAGTCAAGGCAAACGAAACATTCTATCAAAATTTGCCAACATCAGTATGCCTTCCACAGATATTGGCATCGATATTGATGCTTACAAAAACAAAGCTCTCAACAAATTGGCCGGATCTGATTTTGGTAATCTACTCAAAGGTGATTTATCTCTGTCAGGCAAGGTCAGTGCTGAAGATTCTTTCAACATATTTGCCAATAAAATTGTAGGCAGTGAAGGCATTGATTATGTGGGCATGGGTGTGAATGCTCTGCCGGCAGATTCAAGCCTAGATGCTAAATTTTTTCAAGCATCTGTTGACAAATCTAAACCAGTTTCTATCAAAGAAGGAATGATACTAGACGATCTTGATGCTGTACAAAAGTTCAATGAATTTCAAACTTCTCCTCAAGGAGCAGAATTCAATCAGATTGTGAACAATCTAGAAGGAACCAGTGGTGTTGATTATCTCAGCCCCATGGGAGAACAGTTGAGAATGTTGGCCCCAGAATCAAGCAATTCAGATAATGTTCAAACAGGCAAAGATCTATTTCCAAGATCAAATGTGTTGCATGATTATAGTCCTTACAACTACATTGTGAGTTTGTCATGTATCAGCAAAGATCAATTCAACTCAGGTGACAAGAACGGTGTATTGATTTTAAAAAGTGGAGGTGCTGGCGGCGAAACCTATGACGGATTGGACTACTACATTGACAATTTGGTCATCAGAAACACAGTTGCTCCAACTGAAAGCTCTGGAAGTGCATCAGTTTACCAAATTCTTTTTAATGTCATTGAGCCTTATGGAGTACAATTTTTAGACACATTGATCAAAGTTGCTCAGGAACAAGGATACAACAATCATCTGAATGCTGTTTATATGTTAAAAATTGAGTTCAAAGGCTACGATGATGATCAAAAACCAACTTCAACAATTCCTCGATCCACAAGATTTATACCAATACACATTTACTCAGCAGAAATGAATGTAGAAGCTGGAGTAACCACATACCAATTACAAGCAGCTCCGGCTCACTACACTCCATTGATGGACATTCATGCCTATACCGCAGAAAATGTTAGAATACAAGGAACCACTGTGGGCACACTTATTAATAACTTTTTTGAACAGTACACAAGAGTTCTTGCTAGACTTCAAAAAGACAAGCAAGTCACTGTGCCTGATGAGTTTGAATTGTTGTCTCCTGAGAGCGACGACATCTTGACAGCAGTGCTGGGATCAAGTCCTTATTCAGATCCAAAAAATCAAAGCAACACAACGAATCTTGGTCAACCGCCATCACTGTCTGCCACTGTGTTGGTAAAAAAAGGACAAAACATAGTTGACTGGATCAACAAAGTGATCATAGAAAGTGAATATTACAGGAATAAGTTTGATGATGACAACAATCTGGTTGATGTGGATGGAGATGGATTCACCACTGCTGTGAGAATTTTCACCAAAGTTGAAATACTGGCCAACGACAATGGTTCTGGGCGGTCAGCGTTCAAGATAAAATATATTTTAAGAACACAGCGAGTCAGCAAACAGCATTTTAATTATAAAACAAACGATGACCTAGTGTCAAACGTCAAACCTTCGCGGACATATGATTATTTGTACACAGGTCAAAACAAAGATGTATTGAATTTTGATATCACTTATAAATTTGCTTTTTATCAGCCAGTGCCTTATTTTACTCCTCTGGGCAACACTACTGCTAACAATTCATTAACTGGTGAAACTCAAAAAGAATCCAACACCAGATCAGCCAACCAATCCAATGCTGACGGCAGTTTTTCTGCTACGCCAGTCAATGTTCAAAACGCTGAGTATGATACTCTGATCCCAGGCAATAATACCAAAGGCCTAGCAATGGCCAATCTATTTGATCGAATAATCAAGGATCCTACTGCTGACCTATTGGTGGCCAACATGGAAATTCTTGGAGATCCTTATTGGATTGAACAAAAATCAGTACTGTCCAACACAATGATTGGAAGGTCTGAAGGTGGTTCTAATACTGATATCAATGATGCTGTGTTGCCGGATGACACAGAAATATTCATAAGATTGAATTTTAAAACACCCACAGATGTCAATGACGAAAAGGGATTGTTCAACATACAAGATGCTGCATTTTTTAAAGGAATTTATAAGGTGTTTTTGTGTGAGTCTCGATTTGAAGGAGGCATGTTTACTCAAAATTTACAAATGGTTAGGATGAGGCATCAGTGGTCTGATGTGCCAAAGAGGGGAACAGGTCAATTTGGTCCAGCAAATAGATATCAAAACATCAAAGAAGAGTTACATGATTTACCATCGCCTAACATTATTATTGAAACTGGTAATGAAGACACATCCAACGTGGATAAAAAAGAAAAAAAATCAATCCATCAAAACAAACATCCTCTGTTCAAAAAACAAAATCCATCTAGAGAAGATACTACAGAGTATGAACCAAGTGATGTTACAAAAAATCTCACAAGAACACAAAACTTTAAGAGTAGGCTTTATGAAGACATGAGCAATGGAACCCTACAAGTGAAACCAGGCGGATTTGGATTATAATGTCAGTAATACGTAGATCAAAACAATCGCCAAATGATTTAAACATCATTGAAAAAATCAAACAGTCTCCCGGACCATATGTGGGTTTTGTAAAAAATTCTGCTGATGTGTTGAGAATGGGCAGACTGGATGTGTGGATTCCTGATCTCCATGGTCCTTTTGATACATCAGCACTTTCTTTGAGTGCTCAAACAGTGAATGTAAGATACTGTTCGCCTTTTGCTGGCATTACTCCGCTCAGTGAAACCACTGCTGACAACAAATTTTCTAACTCTCAAAAATCATACGGATTTTGGATGACACCACCTGACATAGACACTCAGGTTTTGGTGATATTTGCCAACGGCAATCTCAACGAAGGTTTTTACATAGGTTGTATATCAGAACCCTACATGAATTACATGATTCCAGGCAAAGCATCTTCTGAAAATTTTCAAACCGAAGACAGCAAATACAAAAGTTTAGAATCTGCTTCAGTCACAGAAGCCAACAGAAGAGCCAACACAAAAACATTAATCAACAACACAACATACACTCAAGACAACACATTCAAAGATAGACCACTACACACTCCGGAAACTGACACTCTGATCAAACAGGGACTACAAAGCGATTCAGTGAGAGGAACCACAACATCATCTGCTCGAAGAGAAACTCCTTCACAGGTGTTTGGTATATCCACACCCGGACCAATTGATTTTGATGGTCAGCAGACCAATCCTCGTGAATCAATCAATCGACACGGAATAATATATGACCCTAGTGGAAAATCTCCATCTAAGGTTGCTCATTCAAGACTGGGTGGTCACACATTTGTGATGGATGATGGCACACCAGCAAAAAGACACGGCTCCAAAGAAGTTGAACCAATCACAAACGAACTCATAAGATTACGAACCAGAAGCGGTGCTCAATTGCTACTTCACAACACAGAAGGACTGGTGTACATCACAAACACAGATGGCACTGCTTGGATTGAATTCACTAAAGACGGCAAGATTGATATCTATGCCAAAGACAGTGTGTCTGTGAGAACAGAAGCAGATTTTAATTTTGTTGCAGATAGAGATGTAAACATCGAAGCAGGAAGAAACATTAACCTCACTGCTCTAGGTACAAACAACGATGAAGCAGGATTAGTGAACAGTTTTCCAAATGCTGACACAGGTAGGATATCTGTGCAAGGCAAGAACATTGATATTTTTGCCCTGGTAAACCTTGATCAAAAAGCAAACAGTGATTTTAGATTGTATGCAAATAATGGATTGATAGAGGTTGGCACAGATATTAAAACTTATGCTGGCAATGACTTTTTGGTCAACACCGGCAATGAGATACATTTGAACACTTCTGGCAAAGTAAGTTCGGGTCATGTTGGATCTAACATTATTGAAGAAAAAACCTATTTCACAAACAAAGGTGCACACAGAGATCTTTCAACAACCAAAAGAGTGCCAACATCTGAACCATATGCTGAGCACGAAAACAAAAGACGCGACAGGACCACAGCACAAAAAACTGATGTCGAGACTTATTTAGATGAAAGAGAGATCACATAATGCCCAAAGTTGCAAGAGTAGACGATTCAGTAACTGTGCATCCTTGTGGTGGATCAAATGCAGTAGCCACAGGATCTCCTTCAGTGTATGCAGAAGGCAAAAAGATCACAAGAAATGATGGTGAAGATTCAAACACAGCACATTTGTTTGATGCTCCACCGAGTTGTGTGCCACACACTACAACTTTAAGTGAAGGATCGCCTAATGTATTTGTAAATGGTAAAAAAATGGGCAGACACGGCGATGCTTACAGTTGTGGAGTAACAATAAGTTCAGGAGCAGACACTGTGTTTGCTAATGGATACAACGATTAAATATAAAAAATGGCAGTAGTTACATATAAATCATCCACAGGAACCAAAACAGTCACAGAGTCCAATGCTCAGGTGTTCAAAGGATTTTCTACACAGCAAGGTGAATTCAAATCAGCAAAACTGTATGACATTGAATTGGTCAAACAAGATCTTTTCAACCATTTCAACATTCGAAAGGGTGAAAAACTTGAAAATCCAGATTTTGGCACCAACATTTGGCAGTATATTTTTGATCCGTTGGACATCGACACAAAAAATGCAATCATCAGAGACATAGAATCTGTGGTAAACTATGATCCAAGAGTGGCTTTGGATCAAATCGAAGTCAACGAATACGAGCATGGCGTACAGGTTGATGTGTTGTTGATCTACATTGGATACGGCATCAAAGAACGTTTAAACCTACTGTTTGATCAAAACCAAGGACTTATGGTTGGAGGTTCTACAGTTTCTGCCACAACCTAGCACAATAATTAAGTACATACTTTTTGTGCGCAATAAATATTCATAATGGCTGTAGACAATCGACAAAACACTTTGCTGGCATCCACGGTATGGCAAAAATTATATAGAACATTTAGTCAAACCGACTTCAAATCATACGACTTTGATACCATCAGAAGAACACTGATTGATTATCTTCAATTGAATTATCCTGAATCATTCAATGATTACATTGATTCTTCAGAATTTGTGGCATTGATTGATCTCATTGCTTATGTTGGTCAGTCAATATCATACAGAGTTGACCTAAATGCCAGAGAAAATTTCATTGATCTAGCTGAAAGAAAAGAGTCTGTGTTGAGATTGGCAAGACTGATTTCTTATCAACCCAAAAGAAACATAGCATCATCGGGGTTTTTAAAAATAGAATCAATATCAACCACAGAAGAAGTTTTTGATGCCAACGGTCAAAATCTTTCAAACACACCAGTGCTTTGGAACGATCTTGCTAACAACAACTGGCAAGAACAATTTGCGACAATTCTTAATGCCGCCATGCCCAAAGAACAGTTTGTTGGCAAACCTCAAGCCAGTGACACCATTGGTGGTATTCCAACTCAATTGTACAGATTCAATTCAACCAATCTAGACACACCAGTGTATCAATTTTCGAGAAATGTCAACGGTGTAAACATGCCTTTTGAAATTGTACCTTGTAGTTTTTTAAATGAAAAGTTTCTGTACGAAGAAGCACCTGTGCCTGGCAATGCTTTTTCGTTTATATTCAAAAATGATTCACAGGGATTTGGATCTAAAAACACCGGTTACTTTGTTCATTTTAGACAAGGCGCAATAGGCACTCAAGATTTTACTGTTACAAATACATCACCCAACACCACAGTTACCATCAATCAAAACAACATCAACAACGATGATGTATGGTTGTTCAAATTGGATCAAAATGGAGTCATTGAACAGCGATGGACCAAAGTGCCTGCGATCACAGGCAACAATGTGATTTACAATTCGCTGGAAAATTCTATCAACAATCAATTTGCTGTGGTCACAAAAACCAATGATCAAGTCAATCTTGTGTTTTCAGATGGTGTGTATGGCACTCTGCCACAAGGAAACTTTAGATGTGTTTTCAGACAAAGCAATAATTTAACTTATCAAATTCAACCCAGTGATTTGACTAATGTCACAGTTGAAATAGAATATGTGTCACGATCAGGACAAATCAACACACTGACACTGAGTGCATCACTTCAGAATGTTGTGACCAATGCATCATCGTCTCAGTCTGTGAGAGAAATCAAAACTCTAGCACCACAGTCTTATTACACCAACAACAGAATGATCACTCCGGAAGATTATCAAATCACTCCGTTGGTAGAAAACCCGTCTATTGCTAAAATCAAATCACAGATGAGAACATCTTCAGGGATTTCGAGATTTTTAGACATTGTTGATCCTACAGGTGTATATTCCCAAACTGATATTTTTTCAGATGAAGGAATTCTTTACAGAGACCAAACATCTCAAACATTTGATTTCCAATTTACCAATCGTGACGATGTGCTTCAAGTGATAAACACCACACTTGGTGATGTTTTTACAGCAGACAGTTTTAGACAGTTTTATTATAGAAATTATCCAAGACAATCTGGTGGTACAGATAGAACATGGAACAACAGCACTCAAACCACAAATCAATGTACAGGATATTTTCAGAGCACTACACCACTGAGTGTTGGCACTCAAACTACCAGTAATTTGAGATATGTTACACCAAACTCATTGATCAAATTCACAGCACCAGCTGGATATCATTTCATGGACAACGGCACATTGATGTTAGGTGATGCCAATCATCCTGGATCCAGAGACACCATATGGTGTAAGGTTGTATCTGTTGAAGGCGATGGATCAAATGGTGGCTTAGGCAATTTAGGAGATGGCACAGGACCAGTTATCCTCAATGACCTAGTGCCTAGCACATCTATTTTGAGTGAAATTATACCAGAATTTGTGGACGATATTTCATCAACTCTTTCAACTGCTATCATTGATAATGTGGTAGCATACAAAAATTTTGGATTATCATACAACACCAATACTAGATCATGGTTTGTCATTGATGAAGACAATCTCAACACAGGATCTTTCAGTTTGTCTAATCAAGGCAACACGTCAAACAGTCAATTGGACAGTTCATGGATGGTGAGATTTGAAACCAATGGAGTCAGTTATACAGTCACATACAGATCAACAAAATTTGTGTTTCATTCTTACAATAGAAATAAATTTTACTTTGACGAGTCAGTTAAAATATTCGATCCTGAAACAGGAAACACAATCAAAGACAAAATTAGAATCCTCAAAACCAACACAGGCACTGATCTTGTAAACAGTCTACAATTTGATTATGATTGGCAAATATACAAAAACATTGTAGGCACAGATGGATACAGCGACACAAGAAAAGTTCAAGTGGGATTTTTTGATTCTGATGACGACGGTGTAGTTGATAATCCAGATCTTTTTGAATTGATTGTAGGCACTTCCGAAAAGCCGGGATACAAGTATGTGTTCTTTCAATCAGTAGAACGTAACGGCCAAACAGAACAAGATCCAGTGTTGAACAGCCAATTTGTTGTGGTTCCGACACAGTCATCTATCTCTGATTATTCAATATATCCAAACAATCAAAAATTTTATTTTTATTCAAACAACGAATTCAAACAGTACAGCACTACCACAGGATTGCTGTCCGACCTCACAGGATACACAGCATACAGAGGCAGAGACAATCTACTGTATCAATACAAACACGGAGCACCAAGAACCAGAAGAATTGATCCAGCAGTTACTAACATAGTTGATGTTTATGTGATCACAAAAGCATATGACACTGCTATTAGAACTTGGTTGAGAAAAAATCAATCTTACACAAGACCAAGTGCTCCAACAATCAATGATCTAGAAAACGATTACAGCAATTCGTTGGAAAAATTAAAAAGTGTGTCTGATCAAATAATTTTTAATCCCGGCAAATACAAATTGTTATTTGGACCAGGTGCTGATGCCAGCCTCCAAGCAACCTTTAAAGTAGTCAAAAACCCAAACACCAATGTCAGCGATAATCAATTGAAATCGCAATTAATTCAATCAGTGAATGATTATTTTTCATTAGGATTATGGGATTTTGCTGACACATTTTATTTTACAGAATTAGCGGCATACTTACACAACCAACTTGCTCCAGATGTATTGAGTGTGGTGATTGTACCTGCGGTTTCAGCCAGCGGTTTTGGATCTCTGTTTCAAATCAGATCTCAAGACAACGAAATATTAATTTCTTCTGCCACAGTTGATAACGTGGAAGTGATTTCTTCTATCACAGCAGAAAAACTTAAATCCACAGGCAATGTAGTAACATCCACACAAACAACAGATGTTACTGCTACATCATCAAGCACAGTGAATTCAACCACTTCAACTACATCAAACAGCAGTGTTGGGGGTTATTATTAATGTCCACTGCCAAAAGATCATCAGTTAGTCTTTTACCTCAAGTTTTCCAAACAGAAACCAACAAAAAGTTTCTTGGATCTACCTTAGATCAATTAATTGAGCCTTCTGCTCTTGAAAAACTTTCAGCATTTGTAGGTCGTAGGTATCAACCCACATATCGATCAAACAGTGTGTATTTGGAAGAAATCAGCGATGAAAGACAGAACTATCAGTTAGAACCCACAGTGACCTATTCATCGGACAGTCAAAAAGTAGATTTTGTTGCTCCATACATTGATGTGGTCAATGAAATTCATGCTCAAGGCGGATACAAAAATGATCACAACAGATTATGGCAGTCTGAAACTTATGCTTATTCGCCACCCATTGATCCAGACAAATTTGTAAACTACAGACAGTACTACTGGTTAAAAAATGGACCAACACCTATAACTTCTATTCTTGGTACACCTGGCAGTGAAATCACAATCAAAGTTGAAAACAAAAATATTTCTGCATGGAGATTCAACAACAAAGGCACAAATAACCCAGACATTGTGCTGTACAAGGGCAACACCTATAAGTTTGTCATTGATGCTCCTGGTTTTAACTTTTGGATCAAAACACAGTATGGTACAGGCACTGATGATCAATTTTCCCAAGACTATGTCACCAACAACGGAACTGACAATGGCACAGTGATATTAAAAGTTCCATCTTCTGATTCATCTACCACAAATCCAACCGTGTTGTTTTATCAATGCGAACACCATCAAGAAATGCAAGGTAGATTTATCATCAAAGATCTTGCTAATGAAAAGTTTGATATTAACGAAAATCTCAACGGAGTCAACCAATTCAAAGACAGCACAGGACTTGAATATACATCTGGCATGAAACTACAGTTGTTGAGCGATGTCACTAGTGACTATGCCAACAAAAAAGTTTACATCGAAAATGTAGGCAAAGAAATTAAAATCATTGACGAAAATGAACTGCTGATCTATGAAGATTTTGGAGTCAGCACCGGAGAAGTTTGGGACGAAGATGGCACAGTTGGATTTGACACTGTGGGATGGGATAATTCAGAAGGTGTATCAGTCAATCAAGATTATTGGACTATTAACAGATCATCATCAGATAGAAATAGTTGGTCAAGATCAAACAGATGGTTTCACATTGATGTCATCAACAAGACTAATGAAAGAAATCCTCTGTCTCAGGTGACAATCTCAGAAAATCTTAGAGCTAAAAGACCGATCATTGAGTTTAAACCAAATTTAAAATTATTCAATCATGGTTCAAATTTTGTCAAAGTTGATTTGATTGACACAATCACCACAGACGCTCTCAGTCAAGTACAAGGAACCATTGGTTACAGAGTAGATCAAACCAGTTTAAAAGTTGGAGATAGAGTTGTTTTTATCAATGATCCTGATGTAAAAAATAAAATTTTCACAGTACATTTTGACGACCTACCAGATGGTTCTGAAGTAATTCATCTTGTTGACGATTCATCAATCATACAAGAAGACACTAATTTAGTTGCCATAAACGGAGAAACTCAAAAAGGAGTTGTGTATTTGTACAAAGATGCTCAGTGGATTACAGCACAGCAAAAGTCATCAGTTCAACAGAAGCCGGTTTTTGATATCATTGATCAAAACGGTGTGTCACTCAGTGACACATCCGTGTACAACAGCAGTAACTTTCAAGGCAGTGTGCTGTTTGAAATAGCAACAAATGCCAGTCAAGGCACTCCTGATACTGTGTATGGCACAAATGTAATCTACAAGAGATTCGGATTGCTCACTGACCTACAAGTCAATGACAAATTTAATTCTGAAACCTTTAGTTACATTGATGCCGAAGGCAACCTACAAACTGATAGCATAAGAAAATACTATATCAGAGAAAAAATTGGTGACGATTTCTTTTTACTAAACAACTGGATCAAGACAGAAAATAAAACGTATCAATACAAAATTGAAAATTTAACATCTGCTGAATCACAGCAGACATTTGAAATACAAGCCTGGCAAAATCCGCAAACCCTAAATGATCTTGATGTACAAGTCTATATTAATGGAGTACAGACCAAAGATTATTCTTTGATCGACACCGATTTTGGAAAATTTGTAAAATTGGACACTGCTCAAAGCCAAGACAGTCTTGTTTCAATCAAAAGTTACTCACCAACCGGTCAATCCACATCAAAAGGTTTTTGGGAAGTGCCAACTTCGTCAGTAAGCAATCCATACAATAAAAATTTTACAGAATTTACTTTTGGCGATGTGATTAGGCACTACAACACAGGAGTAGAAAATCATCCAGACGCACAAGGACCCAACCAAGGTGATAATAATTCTAGAAATATTTCTGATGTGTTTGCTTATGCCACTCAGATAAATCAGCACAGTTCTTCATTGCCATTGGCATCAGTGATAACTCGTGACGAAGTAGTAAACTTGACCAAATCACTGAGATTTTCCAGCAGGGAGTACGAAAAGTTTAAAAATTCAATTATCACAGTCAGCAATAGACTCAGTCTAGACGGAACTGTTAGTGAGAATCTTGATGCTGTGCTCATTGAGATTAACAAAAATAAAAATTCAGATTTTCCCTTTCATGCCACAGACATGTTGGCGTATGGCTCTAACAAAAAAACTTTGACATACACAGTGAATGACTCCAACATCACAAATTATCCCATCACACAACTTCATTCTTTGGACACACTGTCTAACAAAGCAGTGTATGTGTATGTGAATGATGTTCAGTTGACTCATTCTGTTGACTATGTATTCACAAACCTAACAGACAGTTCAGCAATAATTGGCATCCAAATCACAGCCACTTTGAACAACAATGATGTGATTACAATTCATGAATATGAAAACACAAACAATACATTTGTGCCTGCTACACCAGCCAAGTTGGGATTGGCACCTAAGTATCAACCCAAAAAGTTTCTAGACACCACATATCAATCAGGTGGCTATGATGTGATTCAAGGTCATGATGGGTCTATAATGATAGCCTTTGGTGATTTTAGAGATGATCTATTGCTTGAATTTGAACAAAGAATATACAACAATATCAAGTCTTATTACAATCCTGATTACTGTGATATCACTGAAAAATATTCAACTGATGAGATCAATTCAATGATCACCAGAGATTTTTACACATGGTCTGGATCAAATGCTGTGGATTATTCCGGCAATGACACTTATGATAGTGCTAATGAATTTACCTACAATTATTCACAGGATGTTTCATCTGTTGATGGTCAAAAACTACCTGGCTTTTGGAGAGGTATCTACATCAAGTTGTTTGGCACTGATCGACCTCACACTCATCCGTGGGAAATGTTCGGGTTTACTGAAATGCCAACATGGTGGGAAGATCGTTATGGGCCTGCTCCGTATACCAGCGGCAATCTCATCCTTTGGAACGATGTTGAGCAAGGGTTTATATCTGACGGTCAAAGAAAAGGCTACCATCCTAAATATGTGAGAAGTTACATCAAATCAGTGATTCCAGTCAGCACAGCAGGAGAACTGTTATCACCTATAGCTTGTGGAATAGCAACTGGACAATCTTCACCATCGGATTATGCTGGCAGATGGGAATTTGGTGATCATGGTCCTGCAGAAACTGCTTGGAGACGATCATCGTCATATTGTTTTGCTGAACAGATAGCAAAATTTTTGGCATATCCTGGAAAATATGCCGGACTTTATTTTGACACTTCAAAAATCAGCAAAGCTGCCAATGAACAGTTTGTGTACAATCAATTGTATCGACAACCAATCACAGAATACACAGTGCCCAGCACAGCATCATTCACCAGCGGATACATCAATTTCATATATGACTATGTGATCAGTCTTGGTCTAAGCATTGATTACATCAGCAATAGATTGGATAACATGGAGTCCAAACTGGCCTACAAGTTGGGTGGATTCAGCAACAAAAACAATCTTCGAGCAATCATCAGCAGTTATAATCCAGAATCCACAAATAGATCAGTATATCTACCAGATGAGAATCTTGACTTTCTGTTGTACAAGAGTGCTCCTGTAGATTTTGTAAACTATTCAGGTGTGATAGTTGAAAAAACAACCACAGGATACAAAATAAGTGGCTACAACAATTTTGATCGATCATTCAAGTATTATAAACCAAGAAAGAATCACAATTCATCAGACATTGTGATAGGCGGCGTCACTGATTCATATCAAGACTGGAAGTCTGGTTCTTTTTATGTAAGAGAGTCGATTGTAAAATACGAAAATGTTTATTATAAAGCAAATAGTGATATCGCCAGTGGCACCAATTTTGATGAAGAAAGCTGGTCGACCATAGGAAGAGTACTGCCTCTCAAAGGTGGTATAAGAATTAAAAAATACAAAGATTATCTTTCTACACCATCCACACTGGCCTATGGCGAAACATTATCTAATATTCAAGAAGTGTCTGAATTTTTATATGGCTACGATCAATGGTTACATAGCAAAGGATTTGTGTTTGACACATTTTCAGAAGAATTAAATCTTCCGGTAGATTGGGATCTTTCTGTGAAAGAGTTCTTGTTTTGGACAGGTCAAAATTGGGAAGATTCTGCTGTGATTACATTGAGTCCTGCATCAGCTCAGTTGAAATATGTCAAAGCAAACACAGTTGGTGATGACATCATTTCTGGTTCTCAATTTTACACACTGCTACAACAAGATGGATTTCCAATCCAAAAAACAAACTTATCAACATCAAGATTAAATGGCGAATTTGTCATTCAAACAGATCCTGCACAAAATGGCATATACAATGCTGATATCAGAGCAGTTCAAAAAGAGCATGTGATTGTGTTTGATAACATCACTTCTTTCAAAGATGTCATATATGATGATGTGCTTGGAGTAAGACAAGACAGAATCAAACTGGTTGGTTGGAGAACAGCACAGTGGAATGGTGACATTTATGCTCCAGGATACATTGTAGACAAAGCAGACATTTTGGATTGGGTGCCTAACACAGATTACAAAAAAGGTGATGTGGTTCAACATCAAAACAGAACTTATGTGAGTCTGACAAGTCATAATTCAGGTGAACTGTTTGACGCCAGTCGTTATCAGATCAAAGACCAACAGCCAGTCAAGGACCTTGTGCCTAACTTTGACACCAAAGCAGAAAACTTCAGAGACTTTTATTCGCTGGACACAGACAACTTTGATACAGAACAGCAGAAGTATGCTCAGCATTTGATTGGATTTGAAACCAGACAATACTTTGAAAATTTAGGTCTTGACGAACTGAGCCAATACAAGTTCTATCAAGGAATGATCAGAGACAAAGGCACCAAAAAACCTGTAACTAATTTCAAAAGCCCCACTCAATCCCTAGGCACAGTGAACTATGATTTTTTCGAAGAACATGCTTTTAGAATAGGCGAATATGGAGGTTACAGAACCTTACAATCTTATGAATGGCAACTGGATGATCTCAAACACCGACAAGAAAAACAGGTGTACAATCTCACTCAGGCATCTGTGCCGGACACACAAAATATCATCAATGTGTCTTACAGTGATTTTGTTGAACGTCCACTAGAAACACAGTATCCAATCTTTTCAAATTACAATTATGATACACGATACACTCCTGGATACATTTTTCAGTATCCAATGGCTGGATATGTCCAAAGCAGAAATGTTGACGTCACAGTGTGGGACAAACAAGCACTATTAGAACTAGACATCACTAACTTGATTGAAGGCAGCACAATA
>Ga0181582_10002131_pt1 | contig 15679 bp, 16 predicted proteins | sample 071ome_32_FD_132438 | JGI IMG/M metagenome (GOLD analysis project Ga0181582, IMG submission 132438) | Coastal salt marsh microbial communities from the Groves Creek Marsh, Skidaway Island, Georgia - 071405AT metaG (megahit assembly) | ecosystem: Environmental > Aquatic > Marine > Intertidal...
CTCCGACGTCGGGGTCGAGCCCTTGGCGAAACGCCGGGCATCGAAACGGGCGAGTTCCTTTTCGCCCGCGTCCTTGGGCAGTTCGGGCTGTTTCTGGCCCGGCGTGACCAGTTCGGCGGCGCGGTCGCCCGCGGCACGGCCGAACACCACCAGATCGAGCAGCGAGTTGGAGCCGAGGCGGTTGGCGCCGTGCACGGATACGCAGGCGGCCTCGCCGATCGCCATGATACCGGGTTGTACTTCTTCCGGGCCGCTATCGCCTGGTTTCACCATCTCGCCGCGATACGTCGTCGGGATGCCGCCCATGTTGTAGTGAACCGTCGGCAGCACCGGGATCGGTTCCTTGGTCACGTCGACGCCGGCGAAGATGCGTGCCGTGTCGGAGATACCGGGCAGGCGTTCGTTGATGACCGCCGAATCGAGATGTTCGATATGAAGGTGGATGTGATCCTTGTCCGGGCCGACGCCGTTGCCGTCGCGGATTTCCATGGTCATGGCGCGGGCCACGACGTCGCGCGACGCCAGGTCTTTCACCGACGGAGCGTAGCGTTCCATGAAACGTTCGCCCTGGGAGTTTGTCAGGTATCCGCCCTCGCCGCGCACGCCTTCGGTGATGAGGCAGCCGGCGCCGTAGATGCCGGTCGGGTGGAACTGGATGAACTCCATGTCTTCGAGCGGCAGGCCGGCGCGCAGCACCATGGCCGAGCCGTCACCGGTCTGCGTGTGGGCGCCCGTGCAGGAGAAATAGGCCCGGCCGTAGCCGCCGGTCGCGATCAGAACCTGGTTGGCGCGGAACCGGTGGATCGTGCCGTCATCCAGATTCCAGGCCATCAGACCGCGGCAGACGCCGTCGTCGTCCATGATCAGGTCGAGGCCCATATATTCGATGAAGAATTCCGCATCGTGTTTCAGCGACTGCTGGTACAGCGTGTGCAGAATGGCGTGCCCGGTACGGTCGGCGGCGGCGGCCGTGCGCTGCGCGGGCGGACCTTCGCCGTATTCGGTGGTCATGCCGCCGAACGGGCGCTGATAGATTTCACCCTTTTCGGTGCGCGAAAACGGGACGCCGTAGTGTTCCAGTTCCAGCACCGACGGGATCGCTTCGCGGCACATGTATTCGATGGCGTCCTGGTCGCCGAGCCAGTCGGCACCCTTGACGGTATCGTAGAAATGCCAGCGCCAGTCGTCCTCGCTCATATTGCCGAGCGCGGCGGAGATGCCGCCCTGGGCGGCGACCGTGTGGCTTCGGGTCGGGAACACCTTGGTGATGCAGGCGGTACGCAGGCCCTTCAGCGCCATGCCGAACGTCGCCCGGAGGCCGGCCCCGCCGGCCCCGAGAACGACGACGTCGTAGGTGTGATCGATGATTTCGTATGCGTTGGTATTCATGGCGTTCCTGTGCGCGATCCTGAAACCCCTGCGGCGCGGTTAGCCGAGGGCGATCCTGACGATGGAAAAAATGGTTGCGACGGCAAGCCCGATGGCCGCGAACTTGACCAGCCCGATGCAGGCGATCTTCAGCCATTCGGTATGCACGTAGTCTTCGAGCACGACCTGCAGGCCGAGCTGTGCGTGATGGAACGTGGCGATCGTCAGCAGCACCAGCAGGATGGACACCATCGGCGTCGCGATCCAGTCGCGGAAGGTACTGTAATCGGCCCCGGCCATGGCCGCGATCGAGGCGACGAACCAGATGACCAGCGGGATCAGGGCGACGGCGGTCATCCGCTGCGCCCACCAGTGAACCACGCCTTCCTTGGCGGACCCGAGCCCGCGAACCTTGCCGAGAGGCGAACGTAAACTCATCAGAAGGCTCCCATCGATGCGTAGCCCCAGATCCAGGCGGCGGCGGTCAGCACGACCGACGCGGCGACGACCAGCCACCCATTGCGGTAGGCGGCATCCAGTTCGAAGCCCTTGCCGGCGTCCCAGAACAGGTGACGGATGCCGTTGCAGAGATGATAGAACAGCGCATAGGACCAGCCGAGCAGAAGCAGCCGCCCGATCCACGAGGCGTTGAACGCCTGCACGTCGTTAAAGGCGCGCTCCCCGGTCGCGGCGGCAATCAGCCAGCACAACAGCAGCAGGGTGCCTACCGCCAGTGCGATGCCCGTGGCACGGTGCATGATCGACATGACCGAGGTGAGTTGCGGTTTGTAAACTTGGAGATGCGGGGACAGGGGGCGATTTTGGCTCGCCATGGAAAGATTCCCGTTTTCGTGCTCGACAATGCTGAAACGGATACGTTTTTTCAGCGGCTCCGGTTTACGCCGATGGGTGAGTCAAGTCAATCCGAGCGCGGATTTCGGGAATGCCCGAGAGGCTGCGCAACGACGCCGCGGACCGGACTTGTGGACAAGTATGTGGACTATTTGTGCATCCGAATCCCGTTTATGCACAGGAAATCTAAGCGAAAGGATGTTTGAGCGTTGCACCCGCCAGGCGGCACAGGGATCATAAATGTACGCGAGAGCGTATGAGGCGGCGTTGTCGGCTGGTAGACCGGCCCCTTGGGGCGGGTTGCCGGACGGTAACGGCAAATCACCGGCAGGATGTCGGCAAGTCCCGGAAACGGGACGCGCGGGCGCCGGTCGGATCGGGTGAGGGTCAGCAGGGTTCCATCCCGTGGCTCCTGTCTGCAGCAGGTTCTGTCCGTGGAAAGGGACGGATTTTTCGGCGGCGCGACGCCGGTTTCGGCCGGAAGAACGCCGCAGGGAGGGGGTCGAAAGCCGGGCAACCGGCCCCGGATCGCCGCCCGTCAGGACGACGCGCACTCCCCGAAGCGCGCGCCCAATGATCGGAAGATCCGGAAGCGGAGAGGCAAAACCGGTTGCGTCGGCTTCAGGTCCCGGCAACGGGACGGCTCGAAGACGAAAGCGGTGTATCGCCAAGGGCACCGCCGGAGTCTGCGGATCGAGGCCATCTCGTTCTCGCGTCCACGAGCCTTCACCGGCTCTTGGGGCGTCGGGCGTGTCTTCGCGGGACACACAGCGTAGGTTGAGAGACTTACGCGCCCGGCGCCTAAATTTACTCCCGAAACGATGCCAGTGACTGAAAACTCCCTGCGCGGATGCGCGTCAGGATTATTGCTTTTCGCATGTCGACCCCGAAGACGCAGCGCCATTCGTTCGAACACAAGCGGACCCCGCCGTCGTCGCCAAACAGGAAAATTCAGGCCGCCTTCACCAGCTTCTTCTGCACCAGCATCTCGGCGATCTGCACCGTGTTCAGCGCCGCGCCCTTGCGCAGATTGTCCGACACCACCCACATCGACAGCCCGTTTTTCACCGTCGGGTCCTTGCGGATGCGGCTGACATAGACCGCGTCCTCGCCCGCGCATTCGACCGGCGTGACGTAGCCTTCGTTGGCGCGGTGATCGACCACCACGACGCCCGGCGCCTCGCGCAACACCTCGCGCGCCTCGTCCTCGTCGATCGGTTTCGCGCATTCGATGTTGACCGCCTCGCCGTGGCCGACGAAGACCGGCACGCGGACGCATGTCGCCTGTACGGCGATATCCTTGTCGAGGATCTTCCGTGTCTCGACGGCCATCTTCCATTCTTCCTTGGTCGCACCGTCGTCCATGAACACGTCGATATGCGGGATCACGTTGAACGCGATCTGCTTGGTGAACTGTTCGCGTTCCTTGGCATCGTTCACGAAGATGCCTCGGGTCTGGTTGAACAGTTCGTCCATCGCCGCCTTGCCGGCGCCCGACGTCGACTGATAGGTCGACACCGACACGCGCTTGATTTTCGCCATGTCGTGCAGCGGCTTCAGCGCAACAACCATCTGGATCGTCGAGCAGTTGGGATTGGCGATGATGTTGCGCTTTGTGTGCCAGTCGAGGTCTTCCGGATTGACCTCCGGCACGACCAGCGGCACGTCCGGATCCATACGGAAATAGGACGAATTGTCGATCACGACGCAACCGGCCTTGGCGGCGCGCGGCGCGTGTTCGGCCGACGCCTTGGAGCCCGGCGAGAACAGCGCGATATCGGTGTCCTTGAAGTCGTAATGCGCGAGATCCTGCACCGACAGGATATCGTCCTCGCCGAACGACACTTCGCGCCCGACGGAGCGCGACGATGCCAGCGCGATCACGTCATCGGCGGGGAAATTTCTTTCCGCCAGAATTTCCAGCATTTCGCGGCCGACATTCCCTGTCGCGCCGGCGACGGCAACTTTGTAACCCATGGTTATTGCTTTCGTATGTGCGGCCAGTGCGGCGCGCGGTGTTTAACAGATCGTTCCGCGTTTCCAAAGCATCCACGCAAAACAAACGAGGCGCCCTCCGGTCCGGGGGACGCCTCGTTCAAACTCTGTTACGCGGCGCCCCGCCGGGCACCGGCGGGTATCAGCTTCCGGGTTTGGTCGTCTTGACCTCGGTGCTGGCAGTCTGTTTCGTCGTCGCCTTACCCGGCGCCAACGTGATCGTCGGTTTCTTGGTTTCGGCCACCTTGCCGTATCCACCGCAGGAATAGCCCTCGCCCGCGAAGGCGGACGTCGAGGCGGCGAACAGGCCGATAACGGCCAGAGACATGATCTTTTTCATCGCGATCTTCCTTCGTCTGAAGTAACGGACTTCAAAACCGTAATACCGGCGGGTTAAATTCGCAACCGGATTCGTATACCGTCGGCGGCACCGGTCCGCGAAAGCAGACCCGGTTTACGCCGCCAGCTTGTCCAGTTCCGCCGTCACCGCTTCGCCCATCTGTTCGCAGGACACCAGGGTCTTGCCGTCCTGCATGATGTCGCCGGTGCGCAGACCCGCGTCGAGCACGTTGCGCACCGCCTGTTCGACCAGGTCGGCGTCTTCGCCCATGTCGAACGAATAGCGCAGCATCATGGCGTAGGACTGGATCATCGCCAGCGGGTTGGCCTTGCCCTGCCCGGCGATATCCGGCGCGGAGCCGTGGACGGGTTCGTACAGCGCGCGGCGGCGGCCCGATTCGTCCGCCGGGCCCAGCGACGCCGACGGCAGCATGCCGAGCGAGCCGGTCAGCATCGACGCGACATCCGACAGCATGTCGCCGAACAGATTGTCGGTAACGATGACGTCGAACTGTTTCGGATTGCGCACCAGCTGCATGCCGCAATTGTCGGCCAGCATGTGCGACAGCTCCACGTCGGCGAATTCGTTGTCGTGCACCCAGGTCGCCTCTTCGCGCCACAACAGGCCGGATTCCATGACGTTCATCTTCTCGACCGAGCACACGCGGTTGTCGCGTTTTTTCGCAAGGTCGAACGCGACCCGGCAGACGCGGCGGATTTCCTCGGTTGTGTAGACCTGTGTGTTGATGCCGCGGCGCTGCCCGTCGGGCAGGTCTTCGATGCCGCGCGGTTCGCCGAAATAGACGCCGCCGGTCAGTTCGCGGACGATCAGGATATCGAGCCCGCCGACCAGTTCCTTCTTCAGGCTGGACGCATCGGCCAGGGCGTCGAAACAGATCGCCGGGCGCAGATTGGCGAACAGATCCATGTCCTTGCGCAGGCGCAGCAGGCCCGCCTCGGGCCGCACGTCGAAGCCGATATTGTCCCATTGCGGCCCGCCCACCGCACCGAACAGTACCGCATCGGAATTGAGCGCGACCTCCATGGTCGCGTCGCTGATGGCGGCGCCGTGGCTTTCATAGGCGCAGCCGCCGACCAGATCCTCGGTCACATCGAACGTCACCGACCGGCGCTTGTCCATCCAGTCGATCAGACGGCGGACTTCGCCCATGACTTCCGGGCCGATCCCGTCGCCGGGCAGCATGAGTACTTTTTTATTGGCGGCCATTCGGCGGCTCTCCCTGATTGTCGGTCTTCAGACCCGCGCGCCCTGCATCCACGGCATGGACTGTTTCTGCTTTTCCTCGAAAGACGAAATCTTGTCGTCCGACTGCAGCGTGATGCCGATGTCGTCGAGGCCCTCCAGCAGGCAATGCTTGCGGAACGGATCGACGTCGAAGGGAATTTCCTCGCCGTCGGGGCGGACGATCTTCTGGTTTTCCAGATCGATCTCGATCCGGGCGTTTTCGCCGCGGGCCGCATCTTCCAGAAGCGCATCGCGCTGTTCCGGCGTCACCTTGATGAGCAGCAGCCCGTTCTTGAACGAGTTATTGAAGAAGATATCGGCGAAGGACGTCGAGATGACGCATCTGATCCCGAAATCGGTGAGCGCCCAGGGCGCGTGTTCGCGCGACGAGCCGCAGCCGAAATTATCGCCGGCCACCAGGATTTCCGAATTCCGGTACTGCGGCTGGTTGAGGATGAAATCCTCTTTTTCCGAGCCGTCCTCATTGTAGCGGACGTCGTTGAACAGGTTCACGCCGAGACCGGTGCGCTTGATGGTTTTCAGGAACCGCGCCGGAATAATGCGGTCGGTATCGATATTGTGACCGGGCATCGGCACGGCGACGCCGGAAAAGGTTTCGAATTTTTTCATATGTTGTCTCCCCTATTCGGCGGCGTCGGCGGCAAGTTCGCGCACGTCGGTCAGATGGCCCGTCACCGCGGCGGCGGCGGCCATGGCCGGGCTGACCAGGTGGGTGCGCCCGCCGGGACCCTGGCGGCCCTGGAAATTGCGGTTCGAGGTCGATGCCGAGCGTTCGCCGGGTTCCAGCATGTCGCCGTTCATGCCGAGACACATCGAACAGCCGGGTTCGCGCCAGTCGAAACCGGCATCGGTGAAGATTTCGTCGAGGCCCTCGGATTCCGCCTGTTCCTTGATCAGGCCGGACCCCGGCACGACCATGGCATAGACGCCGTCCGCCACCTTGCGGCCTTTTGCGACGGCGGCAGCGGCGCGCAGATCCTCGATCCGCGAATTGGTGCAGGACCCGATAAAGACCTTGTCGACGTGAATATCCGTCAGCTTCATACCGGGTTTGATATCCATGTATGCCAGCGCGCCTTCGACCGTCTGACGTTTCGCTTCGTCGTCGATATCCGCCGGATTGGGGACCACGCCGCCGATCGGGCCGACCATCTCGGGGCTGGTGCCCCACGAAACATAGGGTTCGATATCGGCGGCATCGAGTTCGACCTCGATATCGTAGGTCGCGCCGTCATCCGATTTGAGCGTCTTCCAGTATTCGACCGCCTGTTCCCAGGCGGCGCCCTTGGGCGCCATGGGGCGGCCTTCGAGATAGTCGAACACCTTCTGGTCGGGGGCGACCAGACCGGCGCGGGCGCCGGCTTCGATCGACATGTTGCAGACGGTCATGCGGCCTTCGACCGACATGTTCTCGATCACGCTGCCGGCATATTCGATCACACAGCCGGTGCCGCCCGCGGTGCCGATCTTGCCGATGATGGCAAGGATCACGTCCTTGGCGGTTACGCCGTCACGCAGCTCGCCGTTGACGGTGATGCGCATGTTCTTCGACGGTTTCTGCAGCAGCGTCTGGGTGGCCAGCACGTGTTCGACCTCGGACGTGCCGATACCGAACGCCAGCGCACCGAGCGCACCGTGGGTCGCGGTATGGGAATCGCCGCAGACCAGCGTCAGGCCGGGCTGGGTGAAACCCTGTTCCGGGCCGATCACATGAACGATGCCCTGGCGAACGTCGAGGAAGTCGATGAAGGGAAGACCGAATTCCTTCGCGTTCTTTTCCAGCAGTTCGATCTGGATGCGGGATTCCTCGTTCTCGATCCCGTTCGCGCGGCCGGCGGTCGGCACGTTGTGATCCGCCACCAGCAGATGCGCGTCCGGGACCCGGACCGGGCGATTGTTTTCGCGCAGCCCGTCGAACGCCTGGGCGCTGGTGATCTCGTGAATGATCTGGCGGTCGATATAGAGGATGCAGGTACCGTCATCCTTTTCCTCAACCAAATGCGAGTCCCAGATCTTGTCGAACAGTGTTTTCGGTTCGGCCATCTTCTTCCCTTTCATCCCCTCCTGCCGCGTTTTCGCGATCAGGAGTCTTTCTTGTCCTCGCTGTTTTCCTCGGCAGGCGCATCCGCGGTTTCGGCGGCTTCTGCTTCCTCGACGGCGGGGACTGCCTGGGCCATGGCCTCGTCCTCCATTTCGACCGCCTCGGACGCCGTCGCCGGCGCCGCGTCCTTGCCGACGGTGGCGGCAGCGAAGCGCCGGTCGACCTTCTCGGCGATCCGGGCGGACTTGCCGCGGCGCGAACGCAGATAATACAGCTTGGCGCGGCGGACGGCGCCGCGGCGCACGACTTCGATCTTCTCGATCCGCGGGCTGTAGAGCGGGAACACGCGTTCCACGCCTTCGCCGTAGGAGATCTTGCGCACCGTGAAGGACGAATTCAGCGCCTTCGCCGTGCGGGCAATCACCACGCCTTCATAGACCTGCACGCGTTCGCGCGTGCCTTCGACCACCTTGTAGTGGACGCGGACCGTATCGCCGGGGCCGAATTCAGGTATCGGCCGCTCGGCAACCAGGCGGTCGATTTCGCCCTTTTCGATTTGTTCAATCACGTTCATGACAATGTTCCTTTTGGTTCTTCAGGTCCTGCCGGTACCGATCCCACAGATCGGGCCGCCGGTCCCGCGTTGCGATCTCCGCCTGTTCGGTTCTCCAGGCGCAGATATTCTCGTGATGGCCGGACAGCAGAACGTCCGGCACTTTGCGGCCGCACCAGTCGGCGGGCCGCGTGTAATGGGGATATTCGAGCAATCCCCGGGTGAAACTTTCCTCCTCGAGCGACGCTTCGGCGCCCATCACGCCGGGCAGCAGACGCACGCAGGCATCTATCAGCGCCAGCGCCGCGGGCTCGCCGCCCGACAGCACGAAATCGCCGAGGCTGATTTCGGTCACGTTGCGGGCGTCCAGCACCCGCTGGTCGATCCCTTCATAGCGGCCGCAGATCAGCGTTACGCCGGGCCCGGTCGCAAATTCCGTCGCATGCGCCTGGCTGAAAGTCTCGCCGCGCGGCGTCAGATAGATCAGCGGCGCATCTGCCAGCGCGGCGTCCGCAATCGCAGCATCGACGACGTCGGCGCGCATCACCATCCCGGCGCCGCCGCCGAAAGGCCTGTCGTCCACGGTGCGGTGCCGATCGGTCGCATAGTCGCGAATATCGACCGTCTCCAGCGACCACGCATCATCGGCCAGCGCCTTGCCGGCAAGCGAATGGGCGAGCGGCCCCGGAAACATCTCCGGGAACAGCGTCAGCACCTTCGCCGTCCATATGTTGCGTTCGTCGGTCACTTTTCGGTCTCGTCTTCTCTTTCTGTTTCCGCGTCGTCCTGCGGTTCGTCTTCGTCGTCTTTCTCAGCCTCCACAGCCCGGGGCGGATCGACGGTCAGCCGCCCCGCACCGATGTCTATGTCCGGCACCGCCGCTTTCGTGAACGGCACCAGCAAGGTTTCCTGTCCCGGTCCACGGTCGATTTCCAGCACGTCGCCCGCGCCTGCCGGAATGATCGCCCTGACGGTGCCGATCGTCTCTCCATCCTGCACGACCTCCAGCCCTAGGAGATCGGCGTGATAGAACTCGTCCTCGTCCGGTTCCGGCAGCGCGTCCTTCGACACGTAAAGCCGAAGGCCTTTCAGCGCTTCCGCCGCGTTCCGGTCCGCGACCCCGTTGAGGGCCGCGATCACCATTCCGCCGCGCACCGCCTCGATGTCGATCTCGAACCGGCGGTTGCCCGCCTCGTCCGACACCGGTCCGTAGGCGGCGACGTCCTCCGCAAGATCGGTGAACGGTTTGATCCGAACCGATCCGCGGATGCCGTGCGAGCCCGCGATGGCCCCGACACAGACCCGGTCGCGATCCGCCGCGCCCTGAACCCGTGCCGACGACGCAACCGCCGTGGAGGACCCTCCCCGCCGGCCGCCGGACGAACGACCTGCCGCCAGGATTAGTCCTCCTTCTTCTCTTCTTCCTCGCCGCCCTCTTCGGCGGGCGCTTCTTCAGCCGGTGCTTCTTCAGCGGCAGCTTCCTCGGCCGGCGCCTCTTCCGCCGGCGCATCCTCTGCCGGCGCTTCGGCCTCTTCCGCCGCAGCGGCGGCTTCGGCCTCGGCCTTCGCCTTGGCCGCTTCTTCCGCCTCTCTCATGCGTTCCTGCGTCTTGGCGCGCGGCGCGCTTTTCTTCGGCGTTTCGCGGATTTCCGGCATCGGAATAATCTCCGCCTGGCCGAGGAACTTGGCCACGCGATCGGACGGCTTGGCGCCGACGCCGAGCCAGTGCTTGATGCGTTCGCCGTCGAGCTTGATCCGGTCCGGATGCTCCCGCGGCAGCATCGGGTTGTAGGTGCCGACGCGTTCGATATAGCGGCCGTCGCGCGGCATGCGCGAATCCGCAACGACAATACGGTAGTAGGGGCGCTTTTTGGCACCGCCCCGGGATAGTCTGAGTTTAAGCGACATTAGGTTATTAACCCTCCATTTGATCGCAGTTGTTTAGGCGTTTCGATTAAGTCTTTCGTTTCGTTCCAGTTCCGTGCGGCAATGCCGCGTCTTTATCTCATGCCGGGTCCCGGCGGCATGCCGGGAGGCATCATGCCGGGCATGCCGGACCGCATCAGGCCCTTCTTGCCCATCTTCTTCATCTTTTTCATCATGCGGGTCATTTCCTGATACTGCTTCAGCAGCTTGTTGACGTCCTGCACGGTGGTGCCCGATCCGGCGGCGATCCGGCGCTTGCGGGATGCTTTGATCAGGTCCGGTTTCTTGCGTTCGGTGACCGTCATGGAACCTATGATGGCTTCCTGGTGGATCACCATCCTGTCGTCGACATTGGCCGCCGCCATCTGGGCCTGCGCCTTCTTGACGCCGGGCAGCATACCCATCACGCCGCTCAGCCCGCCCATCTTGCGGAGCTGGCGCAGCTGGGATGCGAAATCGTCCAGATCGAAGCTGCCCGCTTCCATCTTCTTCATCAGCCGTTCGGCTTCGTCCTGCTCGACCAGCTCGGACGCCTTTTCGACCAGGCTGACGACGTCTCCCATGCCGAGGATACGCGACGCGATGCGGTCGGGGTGGAAGGCTTCCAGCGCTTCCAGCTTTTCGCCGGTGCCCAGCAGGCGGATCGGCGTGCCGGTCACCGCCTTCATCGACAGCGCTGCGCCACCGCGGGCATCGCCGTCGACGCGGGTCAGCACGATGCCGGTCAGCGCGAGCTTTTCGTTGAACGACTGGGCGACGTTGACCGCGTCCTGGCCGGTCATCGCGTCGGCCACCAGCAGGATTTCCGCCGGGCGCGCGCCGTCGCGGACATCCGCGACCTCGGCCATCAGCTCATCGTCGACATGGAGGCGGCCCGCAGTGTCCAGGATGACCACGTCGTAGCCTTCCTTCTTTGCGGTATCCATGGCGCGATCGGCGATCATGCGCGGCGTCTGCAGCGGCACGATCGGCAGCGTATCGACCTTCGCCTGTTCGCCGAGCACGGCGAGCTGCTGCTGCGCCGCGGGGCGGCGGACGTCGAGCGACGCCATCAGCACCTTCTTGGCCTGCTTTTCCTGGATGCGCTTGGCGATCTTGGCCGACGTGGTGGTTTTACCGGAACCCTGCAGGCCCACCATCATCACGGCGGCGGGCGACGCGGCGCGAACCTCGAACTCGTCCGTTTCGGGGCCGAGCATTTCGACGAGGTAGTCGTTGACGATCTTGACGACCTGCTGGCCCGGCGTGACCGATCGCAGGACTTCCTCGCCGACGGCGCGTTCCTTCACGCCGTCGATGAAGTCCTTGACGACCGGCAGCGCGACATCGGCTTCGAGCAGGGCGACGCGGATTTCGCGCATCGCGGCCGACACGTCGGCTTCGGACAGCGCGCCGCGCTTCTTCAGCTTGTCGAATATCTCGCCGAAACGATCTGTCAGTCCGTCGAACATGTGCCCCTGGCACTCCGTTCAGTTGCGTCCGCCCCAGCCGCGTACCGGCCAAAAAATCCCCAACGCAAATCGCGCCAGTGCGCGCACCTGCGCGGACCGACGTACACCCGAAAGCGTTGGACAAATTCGTTTGTCTTGGGCGGGGCGGAAACTAGGAGGGTTTGGCGGCGGCGTCAAGGACTTAGAACCGTCGAACCGTCCCTGTGACACCAGTCACACAATTACCTCATTTTTGCGCTTTAACCGTAATCCTTAATCCCCAGTTTACGGGGAGACGGCAGATTACGTGCGCGGACAGTACAGGAAGTACGTGCACGGCTGGAACAGGAAGTTATCGGATGAAGACCTCGCGAACGACATTGAAAGTTGCCGGCGCAATCGCCGGGATGGCGCTGTTTCTGGGCGCAGCGGCCGCCGCAGGCGTGGATCGCGGCAAGGAGTTGGCCGGTCACGGCACGCTGGTGACCGCACCGGACGTCGTCACCTCGACGGGACAGCCGGACCCCCGCTGAAACGGTTACGGCCCGCCCCCGCGAAGGGGCAGGCCGCTCTATCGAACTTGTCGAACGCTTCAGCCCAGATTGTAGAAGCTGATCATGTTGTCATGCACCAGCTTGCGCTTGATGTCGTCCGTGAATTCGTTGCTTTCGAGGAATTCCGGCAGCTCGGTCGTCAGATCCTCTTCCGTCGGCTCGTGCGGATAGTCTGACGCGTACAGGATGCGGTCGGGCCCGATGGCGTCGATGGTGTATTTCAGGTTCCGCTCGCCGAGTTCCATCGCGACCCAGAAATTGTCGCCTTCGCGCAGATAGTCCGACGGACGTTTCTTCAGCTGGGCCCGGCTGGCGGCGCCGAACACGGATTCGTACTCGTAATCCAGCCGGTCCATCATGAACGGCACCCAGGTGGCGCCGCCTTCGAGGAAGGCGATCTTGAGCTTGGGGAATTTGTCCCACAGCCCCGAGAAAACGATATCCGTCAGCTGGATCATCAGCGGGAACGGATGTTCCAGCGTGTGCACCTTCACGAATTCCCGGAAATGGTCGAAGCCCATGCCACGGCTCGGTCCGCCGTGGATGGCGAGCGGCATGTCGCACCTTTCCGCCGCCTCGAAGATCGGCAGGAAGAATTCGTCGCCGTAGGTTTTGCCGAGATAGGTCTGAGACGGCAGCATCATCGCCGGAAACCGCACGCGGTCTTTGGCGCAGCGTTCGATCTCCTTCGCCGCCGCCTCGGGGTCCTGCACCGGCACGATGCCGGCGCCGTAGAGCCGTTCGTCCTTCGCCGTGTAGCGGTCTTCCAGCCAGTTGTTGTAGGCGCGGATCGTCTCTACCGCCCATTTGGGATCGGAGATCAGACCGGCGGCGAGGCCGGCCGTCGGGTACAGCACGGTGCCGTCGGCGCCGATGATCTCGAGCATCTCTTTCCAGACCTCGGCATCGGTATGGGTGTAGCGGCGCGGTTCGCCGTCGTTGGACGCCATGATGAAACCGCGCGCCCAGCCGTCGAGGCTGGGCCAGACACCGAACGTCTTGAACCGCTGCAGCCCGGCGAAATCGCCTTCGAAGTATTCGGCGATCTCGTCGTCGTTTTCCAGTACGTGCCCGTCTCCGTCGAAGACGTCGAATCCGTTGATGGCCATCTGTCCCTCCCGCTTTTCATTCGGTTGCTATCGACCGGATTGAAGACGCGTGAAGAACGGGAGTCAATGCTCGGCGCAGTACAAAGCGACGCATGTGGACGCCTTTGGGTCACATCGGGGACGCAATTTCGGAAACCCTTAAAACAACCCCATGCACAGGACGGCCCGGAATACCATTCCGCATTTCGGAATACCGGCCCGCGGAAAGCCTGCATGCAATTTGCAAGCGCGGATATCGGCGATTTGCGGATGATTTTATCTCGGTCGTATGCAAACCCTGCCTTTCTTCCCCTGCCTGATTGCGCGGCAAGGCTATCACGCGATTCCCGGATTTCCGAATGCGCACGCGAAGTTTTTTTGGGCGGTGATTGCGATCCTTCGAGACGGCCCTTCGGGCCTCCTCAGGATGAGGGGATGGGCGCCGGGCCGGCGGGATCCCCTCCATCTCGAGGGGGAGGGAACTTATATGGAGAAAGCCATTTGAACGATGTATCCTCCCCCACACACAAGGATTCGACCGAGGCGGCCATGACCCAGAACAAGACCGGGAACACGTTCGACAATTTCGAGAACGGCGACGAGACCAAAATCAACTACTATCACGCCCACGTCTATTACGGCGACGACGACGCCGTGCGCGAGAAAGCATCGCGGCTGCGCGAAAAGGCGTGGAACAAATGGCCCGGCAAGGTGCGCATGGGCCGCTTCCGCGACACCGCCGTCGGCCCGCACCCGCAGGCCATGTACCAGATCGAGTTCGACCACGAGATCTTCGCGGAGATCGTGCCGTGGCTGATGTACAACCGCGACGGCCTGACCATCCTGCTGCACCCCGATGCCGAAGACGCGTTCCGCGACCACGCCTGGTACCCGTTCTGGATGGGCGAAAAGCTGGATCTGCGGCTCGACTTTCTGCTGGCGGGCGGGCGGCAGGCGTGAACTGGCATTCCCCTGGTATTGGTTCAGAGGTTCGGCTCGTCCCGGGCGCATCACTCGTCCCGGGTGTATGAAATGTCCGCTTATCGACGGAATGCCGTCGTTCCCCGTTGGTTACGGCAAATGCTCGATATGACCCACAGGCGACATTCCACATAAAGAAACGGCACCCCCGAAAAACCGCCGTTTCGATTGTTTACCCGTCGCCACATGGACATTCTGCCTCAGGCGACAAAGGAGCCCGAAACCTATGGGGCTATCACATGGACCGTGCGGGTCACCGGTGTTGAATTATTGCCCGAACTATCGGTACTGAAGTAAGTAACGACATAGCTCCCCGGAGTGTTCACATCGAGGTCTGATCCCGCATCGAGCGCAAGATCGTTATCGCAGTCCGTCACAGTTGCGCCGGGATCATTGAAGGGACCACCTAGCGGAATGGTGACCTCCTGCTCCCCCTTCAGGTTAATGACCGGTGCCGTTGTGTCCTCCACATGTACCGTGTGCACAACCTGGACCGCGGCGTTACCGGATTTGTCGCTGAAATTTTAGGTGATGGTGTAAACGCCAACCTTGGTCATGTCGACGTTGTCCCTGGTCAGCTTCTCCTGAATGGCGAGGGAGTGACCGCTGATACGGTGGGGGGTTCCCCTGACGGGGTTCCACCTCACGCGCCATTTGTTGCCATGGTATGTATTGAATCGCTTCCAGGCCTGTACAGTTTCAGCCTTTACCGCAGGCGGAACATAAAGAACGGTGGAAGGCCTGACCGGAGCGGAGTTCTCGCACGCAGACAAGAAGACGCACAGGCTAATGATAGATAGTCACCTGCCCCATAAGTGCTTCAACATGCCAACCTCATCAGATTTTTATTTAAGCATATATGTAATTTCCGTAATTCCCAGAGTAATTGGATATCCTGTTCTGGCGACAACTGGCCGCCAAAGACGCGTTCCGCGACCACGCCTGGTACCCGTTCTGGATGGACGAAAAGCTGGATCTGCGGCTGGACTTTCTGCTGGCGGGAGGGCGGCAGGCCCAGGACGAACGCCTCACGTCATGTCATTCCCGCTCCTTCGAGATGCGCGCAAGCCTTCGTCCGCTTCGCGGTCTCAGCCTCAGGATGAGGGTCGGGAATCTCCCTAAGACTACCCGTCCAGCCCCACCAGCGAGCGGGCAAATGCGTCGGCCTCGAACGGGCGCAGGTCGTCTTCGCCCTCGCCTACGCCGATGGCGTGGACCGGCAGCGCGAATTTTTCGGCCAGCGCGACCAGCACGCCGCCGCGCGCCGAGCCGTCGAGCTTGGTGAC
>Ga0181582_10002135_pt1 | contig 15672 bp, 7 predicted proteins | sample 071ome_32_FD_132438 | JGI IMG/M metagenome (GOLD analysis project Ga0181582, IMG submission 132438) | Coastal salt marsh microbial communities from the Groves Creek Marsh, Skidaway Island, Georgia - 071405AT metaG (megahit assembly) | ecosystem: Environmental > Aquatic > Marine > Intertidal zone...
CGACGATGCCGCCGACGTCCCCTCGGACTCCAACTGCTGCATACAGAGACGCTCCAACCCGGCCACCAACGTCCCCACCGCCGGCATCGGATCCCGCCTCCCTCCAGGACGAGTCCCCATCGGCACAGTCCCAGCATGTCCTTGGCTCCCCTTCACCCTGACCTCTCCCCAAGTCTGCCCAGCAATCCCCGTGACCACCCCCAACGCCTCGTCCGCCCCCTCCAACACCGGACCCTGCTCGATGTGCACCTCCACATACCCCGCCAGCTCCGACCTCCCAGCCGCAACCCGCAACACGTCCTCGACCGAGCTCGCTATCCCCTTTTCCCGCACCGCCTCCAACAGCGTCACCCCATCCACGTCCACAACCTCGTTCAGGTACGCTGCCGTGACGTCCCCCGCAAGCCCACGACTCCCCAAAAAGGTCGAGTGGAAGCGCACCCCCTCCTCATCGCTAAACCCAACCACCTGGACCGGCTTTGGCAACCTCGGAACCTTCCCATAATCCTTGAACACGATATCCGCGTCGAGCAGACGCGGTCCGTCCAGACCGTCCCCCATTGGGTCGCCAGCAGCCGTCATCAGCTTCAATATATCCGCATTCGTCACTACCCCCGACCGCACCCCCTCCCGCAAGATACTCGCCTTCACCGCGGCCAACGCCACGAGAATCCCCAACGCACCATCGTACGCCCCAGCATCCAGCACCGTATCGTAATGACTGCCAAACAACAGCGCCTTCGTCGTCACATCCGCAGCTGCAACCCGACCCCGCACATTGGCCAGACCGTCCACCCAGGACGACAACCCGGCCTGATGCATCCACCTGGCGAACGAACGTGCAGGAAGCGCGAGTGAGCGCCGAGTCTGGCGTGCAAAGCGCGGGCGACGTGCAAAGCACGTCGAGGTCAATACCCACTGTTGCAGGGTGAGGGCCGCCTGACGGTGGGCCGGGGAGAGAAACGTGCGCGCCAGGTGAGATGGATGATCCGATATTGCGCCCAGGGCGGCGAGCATCTCGTTTGGCTCTGTGTGGAGAATGTCTGGAGAACGAGCAGAGCGCGCAGCGCGAGTGAGCGCGTCGAGTCAGGGCGTGCGACGAGCGAAGCGCGAGCGCACGTCGGTCGAGGTCGAGGTCAACACCCACGGTGGAGCACGGCCGGATCGAGGTCAAGGGTTTCGAGTTCAGCCTGGGATTCAGTGGCCCCGGGCTCCGCCGTCGACGTCGCGAGGCTCCCCGCGCCTTGGCATACCCTTTGGAGGCCGCACCATGCCAGCAGGAGAACCAAGACGTCGGAGAACACACGACGAAGAAGAAGCATTCGCTGGCTTTTTAACGCCCAGAGGGAATTTTAAACTGCTAAATCGCCGTGGACAGATAGATAGATACGTGTGGAGACCGGCGTGGTGGCCTGTCTGTGCGCAAAGGGTGTGAGGGGAAGCTGCGTGTTGTTGCTCAACTCGAGGTGTTGTTGTTGGGCCAGGATTCAAACAGATCAACGCGGCGTTCGGATCGGACATGAAGAAGCGAGCCCCCGTCGTCGACCAGGCCGCGTTGATGGCCGCGCAGAGCCAGTCGTTCATCGAGGGACAGCGTGTGTGGGTGCCCAACACATCCCCGTCGCCGTCGTCGTCGTCCTCGACGTGGAGTTGCGGGACCATCGTGGGTGTGTCGCGTAGCGCAGAGGAGGTGGTGACGTTGACGGTGAAACTAGAGGGGAAGACGCAGGATGCGACTGTGTCCGTGCCAGCAATGCAGTGCTTTCTGCAGAACGAGACTGACCCGGACGACCTGACGAAGAGCGACTACCTGCACGAGCCGGGCATTCTGCACACCCTTCGGGCTCGGTTTGACCTGGATAGCATCTACACGTATTCCGGTCAGATTCTGATCGCGTTAAACCCCTTCAAGCCGTTGAAGCACTTGTACGGACCACGGATGATGACGGCGTTCAAGGGAGGCGGACTGGAGGACCTGTCGCCACATTGCTACGCGGTGGCCGAGGCGGCGTATGCCCAAATGATGATCGAGGGGCACCGGCAGGCGGTGCTGATTTCGGGAGAGTCTGGGGCGGGCAAGACGGTGACCGCGAGGATGTGCATGGCCTACCTCGCGGAGCGGAGCGGGCAGGGTGCGGCGATGGCGATGCCGATCGAGCAGCAAGTGCTCGAGTCGAACCCGCTGCTGGAGGCGTTTGGGAATGCCAAGACGGTCCGGAATGATAATTCGAGTCGGTTCGGCAAGTACATCGAGATGGATTTCAGTCTGGAAGGAAGGCTGAACGGGGCGCACGTGTCGACGTACCTACTGGAGCGCTCGCGGGTGGTGAGCATTTCCGCGGACGAGCGGTCGTTTCACATATTCTATCAGCTGCTGGCGGGGTGTCCGGAGGGGCTACGGGAGCGGCTGTTCTTGCCAGGAGTGAATGTGGGGACGTCGTCATCGTCGTCGTTTGCGTACCTGGCGCAGAGCAGCGTGACGACGCTGGCGGGCACGGACGATCGGGCAGCGTTCGAGGAGACGGTCGCCGCGATGAAGGTCATTGGGCTCGACGAGGAGCAGATCGAGGCGGTGCTCGAGGTTGTCTCGGCCGTGTTGCACCTGGGAAACATCAGGTTCGAGGGTGCGATGGACGCGAAAGCGGACGAGGCGGTGGTGTGTTCGGATGAGACGAGTCTGCGGAGCTTGCACCATGCGGCGACGCTGCTCGGGACGAGTCCGGAGGAGCTGCGGCGGGCGTTGATGAGCAGGAAGATCACGATCGGCGGGGAGGTGATCGTGAAGGAGTTCAACGTGCTCGAAAGCGTCGAGAGCAGGGACAGTTTATCGAAGGCCTTGTACGGGCGGCTTTTCGACTGGATCGTGGCGGCTGTGAACGAGAAGATCGGCCGCGTGGGCGGCGGCGGTCGCTCGCCACGGTGGGTATTGATCTCGATCTCGATCGCTGGCTCGCTCTTCGCACGCCCCGACTCTCTCACTCGCGCCACGCACTTCGCTCGTTCGCCAGGACGATCGGGATCCTAGATATCTATGGGTTCGAGTCGTTCGAGACCAACTCGTTCGAGCAGCTGTGCATCAACCTTGCCAACGAAAAGCTCCAGCAGAGCTTCAATGAGCACGTGTTCAAAGAGGAGCAGAAGGTGTACGTGGAGGAGGGCATCGATTGGAGCTGGGTGGACTTTGTCGACAACCAAGACGTGCTCGATCTGCTCGAGGGCGGGACGGGGACGGCTGTCGGGGCCGGAGCGGGCGGGGGAGCGAATGGCGTGCCGCCAAAGGTCGGCGTGTTCCCTTTATTGGACGAGGCTTGCAGACTGCCACGAGCCACGAACAAGGACCTGGCCCTGACGATCCGCGAGAAACTCCAGAATCATCCGCGGTTCTCGGCGCCAAAGAGGGATCCGTCGACGTTCTGCATCTCGCATTACGCCGGGGAGGTGCGGTACGACACGTCCGCGTCGATGCTGGAACGGAACCGGGATTACACCATCTCGGAGCACGAGACTTTGTTGGCCGGATCCAGTCGTTGGATGCCGCGGGCCCTCGGAGAGATAGCCGCGGCCCGCGCGCCCGACGGGAAGGACGAGCAGCGCTCCGGCTTCAGGCTGTCGACGATCGGTTCGACCTTCTGCAAGCAACTCAACGTGCTCGCAGGAAAGCTGGCGCAGGTGGAGCCGCATTACATCCGCTGCGTCAAGCCCAACGAGCTCTCCGTACCAGGCTCCCTGGAGCCTTCGTACGTGATGGACCAACTGCGAGCCGGCGGCGTCCTCGAGGCGGTCCGGATCGCCTGCGCCGGCTTCCCGACGAGAAAGGATTTCGCCCCGTTTGCTCGGCGGTACATCATGCTTGCCGACAGGGAGGACCTGGCAAAGGGCGGCTTCCCGCTGACGGAGGGCGGTGCAATCGACTGGCTGTCGCTGAGCCTCGAGCAGGAGGCCGGCGTCGTGGATAGAATCATGCGCGCGACCGGACTCGAAGGCTGGCAGCTCGGGCGCTCGAAGCTGTTCCTCCGAACGGGCCACCTCGCCTCCCTCGAGGCGGCAAGAGGACTCGTCCTGACGGACGCGGTCGTCCGGATCCAGACGTCCTGGAGGGCGTACGCGGCTCGCTTCCGATACCAGCGAATTGTGCGAGAACAGAAGGCCGCGTTATACATCCAGGCGTTCTGGCGAATGCGTCGGCTCCGCCATCAGTACGAGGCTGCTCGCAAGCTGCAGCGCGAGGCGGTGGCCGCGACGCGCATCCAGGCCGTCTGGCGCATGGCCTCCGCCCGACGATCCTTCGTCGCGCAGTGCTCCTTCCTCGAGGAGTTGGCCCGGCAGGAGGCTGCGGCGGCGGAAGCCGCGGCGGTCGAGGCTGAGCGGGAGGCCGAGCGGGAGGCAGCACGACTCGCGGCGGTCGAGGCTGAAGAGGCTCGTCTCGCGGCGGCCTCTCGACGAGCGTCGGCGCTCGAGACCGAAAACGAGGCGTTGCGTGCCGAGGTGGCGTCTCTGAAGTCGACGATCGCCGACCTCGAGTGCAAGCTCGCTGAGTCCATGTCGGCGTCGGTGGAGGCGACCCAGGCATCGGAAGAGACAAGGGCGTCGGCGATGCAGGATCTGCACGACAAGATGGAGCAGCTCAATATGCGCCATGCTGACGAGATCAACGTGCTGCGCGAGTCTCTGTCGAACTCGACGTCCGCCTGGAAATGCCGGGAGGAGGAGCTGGATCGCGCGATCGCCGTCAAAGACGCCGAGATGGCACGACTCGTCGAGCGGCTCGAGCAGCTTGAGGGCGAGCTGACGAGCTTCCGCGCGCAGGCGGACGGCCGCGCGGAGGAGCTCCGGCTGCAGCAGGAAGCCGCAGCGGAGGCATCGAGGCAGGTCGCCCGGCTCGAGGAGCGCCTCGAGGCCGAGAAGAGCGCGTCGTCGCAGAGCACGACCACCATCCGAGCATTGAGGAACGACAATGCCGTCATGTCGTCGCGCATTGACGCGCTCCTTCAGCAGCTCGAGCGAGCCGAGGTCGACATCGCGCAGTTGCGACTGCACCATCATCACCAGCAGCAGGCCGTCGCCGCCGTCCACCTCTCGCTGTCCAGGGGCGTCTCGAGGTCAGCCAGCTTGGACATCGAGCGTCCTGCGTATGCGCTGAACTCAGGCCTGATCGAGCACGGGGCAGAGCCGACGCTCCCGTCGCTCGACGACGACAAGGCCGCCTTGGTCGACCTCGTCGTGCGCCACCTGGTCAAACAGCCGTCGGCCGTCGTCAGCCTTCGAGAGGACGTGCCGCTACCGTTGAACGGTTGGCGTCTCCGAAACGTCTTCCGTCACCTGTGCGACGATCCGCAGTGGAACGCCGAGGAGATCTTGGGCGCCGCAGCCGCCATCGCCCGAGAGATCCCGAGCGACACCTTCTCGGCCTGCCTGTCATCCCTCAACCTCGTCATCGCCGCGTCTGCGCTGCTCAAGGTCGACGCCGTCGGCCAGTCACATACCCAGCGTGAAGCGAGCATCAAGCTGCTCGAGACCCCGCAGCTTTGGGTCTCGCTGGCGCAGTTTGTCACCGACAAGGTCCCGATACAAGTCGGCTCGCTGCTCAAGGAGGACGCCCGCAAGTCGGCGCGAATCCGCGGATCCAAAGCAGCCGAACTCGATCCCGCTTCGACGCAAACGATCGAAGGGCGCCTCGAGTGCATGGGCAGCTCGTCCAAAGACTGGATGAGGCTGATCGCGTCGCTCGACACGCTCGTCTTCATGCTCCTCGACGCGTGTATGCCGTCTTCGACCGCAAAGGCAATCCTCTGGGCCACGCTGCGATACATCGACGGCACGATCCTCAACGCGCTCTTGATGCGCCGAGAGCTCTGCTCGGTGAGCAGCGCCAAGGCCATCCTCACCGCGCTGGCCATCATCCAGGACTACATGGCCACGTACCGCATCGTCACCATATCGACGACGGAGTTCCGCGAGGCGTTCCAGCGAACGCTACAAGCCTGCTGCTTTTTAACCGAGTGGTGGGAAGACGCAGTCCGCCAGGCGCGTGGCGGCATGCAGATTGGCGGAAACTCGGCCCTCGCCAAGTGCTCGGCCCTCGCGCTGCTGCAGCTCAGGCGAATCGCCGAGCAGCGGCACGACGACTGGTTGCCCTCCTTCGGGCCGAACACGGAAACGACCATCCTGCTGCAGGCGCTCAAGTCGATGGAAGCGGAGGAGGTCGACAGTGGGGAGGTCGAGGAGGCCACGGGGACGGCGACACCGCAGAAGCGACGCCTCTTCTCTCCCATCCCGTCCGAGGTCATGCCGTCGCCGATGTCTGACGTTGCAGAAGACGACGACAAGGACCAGATCCTGGTCGACTGTCAGGTGGAATTCGCGCTCTACCGACGGAGGACCACCAAGAGAATGCTGCGTGAAACGTCGATGGCGTTCTGGGGAGGCGACGGGAGCGGCGGCCTCTCCGCGATCGACGCCTGTTGCGGCGCGGCCCGCGTTGGCGCAGGGCTTCCAACCGAGTTGACGGACCTCTGCGGTGCTTGATCGTGGTCTCGGGGAAGGGAACCGCTGTCGGTCAGCTACCCCCTCTCGGGAAGCCGACCTTCGTTTCGTGATGCGGAACCTTCTACAGCGTTTTATCGCGAGACTGATGATATTTGCATTTATTTTTGACACGAAAGCGTGCTTCTTGTCCGTGCCCGGACCACCGAACGATACCAAGCTGGGTTTCCGTACAAAACGACGACGTAGCGGCATGAGGACCTTATTTGCGTTGCTCGTGCTCTCTCTCGTCGCCTCGGTGCAGTCGGTCTACCTATGGTCTGGGTATGTATTCCAGTGCACTCGACCAGGCAGTCGTGCATATCTACGATCGTCTCCGACCCGAATGCTGTAGTGCACTTCTCACTCACCACCCATGGCGCCATATCTGTAGAATCTACCGTGCTCAATTCCGTCGCAGCGGACGGTTGACTGGCCGCTATCTGGCCTACAAGAAAGACGACTGCACCGTCATTGGCCGCAGCAAGATCTATCTGACCAGCCGCAACGATCCACGCTTGGGGACGTTGTGGCGCATCACGGGGGATGAACGCGAGGGGGTCAAAATCGAAGCAGTGGAGCGTGGCTGCAGGGAAAAGAAGCTCTACTTCAAGCCCAAGACATGCAGCAGCTCATTCGTGGGTCTTTCTTCTAAGGCTAAGCGCTGGAGAATTAAGAACCGCGGGGAGTCGAACGATTACCGATGGTCGACAATCACGGCAAACCCCAGCCCAGTAAGGTGTCGTGGACGTGTTCTGGGATCAAACAACTCGAAAAGGCAGGCGAAGCTGGTAGCTCCCAGAGGCAAGGACACGTGGGGTTTGGAATTTTGTGGCTACACCGTCGAGGCATGCTCGCCGCAGTCTGCTGGCGCCTCGCCGTCACCGCCCGTCCGAGCGTCTCCACCGCCCGTCCGAGCGTCTCCACCGCCCGTCCGAGCGTCCCCACCGCCTCCACGCGTGCCATCCGATTCGCCGTCCCCGGCCGAGTTTCCCCCGGACGTCCAGCAGCGTAGGTGCGCGAGCACGACGCCCTACTACGACCACACAACCCATGGCGTTTCAGATCTCGTCAGGCGCGTCTGCACGGAACTCTGGGACATTGATCGAAACGAGGTGCCGTTGCCCAACGCGGGTATCGGGCGTGAGATCGTTTGCAGGCGCGACTCGTACGAGCTCCCCACGATCTCTGAATGGAGTACCAATCAGCCGGCCGTGTGTGGAATGATTGCCGATCTGGCGGCCGCCGAGCTGGGAGTCGACAGGGGAGACTTGGTCGATCCGTGTGGCATGTACTTCTGGTGCATTACCCCAGCGGTGGAGCGTTTGCAGTGGACTTTCAGGATGAAAACGACGTACGGGGACGTCGTCGCTTAGCATTAGCATTAGCATCGGTCATTGAGCATGAAAGCAAAGCACACAAAGCACACGTCGGTCGAGTTCGTGCACAGGTACAGAGGTACCCACCCACCCACCCACCCGGTGGTTGGTTGGGGTGTCCCTGGTCTCGAACTCCCACGTAGTTTGCGTACACGCCCTCGAGTTAGACAAAAAACCAATCGTTTTGCCCTCTTCTTGAAGGTCCACACGGATGACCACCCCGACAATGGACACGTAGACCCCGTAGACGGACTCAGAGACGAGGAACGGGCGAATTCAGGAAATCCAATCGCGAGATGGGACTCACTCGACGAACAAAGTGCAGCAAGCTCGTGCTTGACACGTTGACGCTTCCGCACCTCCATCACGACGCGTGCGGATGTGAGAGGGTCTTCCACGACGACCACTTTGACTACCTGGACTCGGCCACGGGCGAACTCCACCACCCAATCTCGCCGTGTTGTCCCGGACACTCGGAGGACGCCAAGGGCGGGACGCTGTTCGTGTCGCACGGGCCAATTGCCGCGATGATATCGTCGGTGGCACAAGCGTGCCTTGGGGCCAACTGTACCCTCGGCTGTTGCAAGCCGGCGAGCCCGGCCGGCGGCGTCGGCGACGAGCGGCGGGGCCTCCTGGACGGCACGGGGAGACCGAGCAGCTCGCATATCGACGACGACGCGTTGATAACAACGAAAATATACTGCGCCGGCATTTGTTGTCCGATGGAGGTGCCGGTGATCGAAAACTGCCTGAAAAAGCTGCACGGCGTGCGGCACGTGGAGGTGGCGGTCGTGACAAAGACCGTCACGGTGCGGCACGAGGAGAGCGAAACGTCCGCGGCGGCCATGGTCGCTGCGCTGAACGAGGCAAGAATGGAGGCGTCGCTGACGTTCCCGAGGGAGCAGGTGCATGGGGCGCGGTCGTGGTTGCCGCCGTGGCACGTGTGGCTGTCTGCCATCCTGCTGTGCATTTCGTTCTTCCACTACTTGAGCGGCCCACTCAACGCCCCATGGCTGGAATACTTCAAGTACGTCGCCCTCGGGGCGGTGGCCATCCCCCTGCCGGGGATCGTCCTCAAGGCGCTGGGCGCGCTCCGCCACGGCATCCTCGACATCCACTTCCTGATGACGCTCGCCGTGGCGGGAGCCATCGCGATCGCCGAGTATACAGAGGCAGGGACCGTGGTCGTGTTGTTTTCCGTCGCGGACTTTCTGGAATCCAGGTGCACCGGCCAGGCGCGGGATGCAATCTCGTCGGTGCTGTCCCTGCGGCCAGAGACGGCCGTCCTGGCCGACTCTGGCCTGGAAGTCGAGGCGTCGGCCGTCCCCGTCGGTTCCAATGTGCTCATCAGGGCCGGGGAGAAGTCGCCCCTCGACGGCGTCGTGGTGACGGGCATCTCTGCGTTTGACGAGAGCATGCTGACGGGCGAGAGCGTGCCGGTCCTCAAGTCGTCCGGGGACCACGTCAAGGCCGGCACCATGAATACGGGCAATAGCACGGTCGTCATTAAGACGGAGACGTCCGCCGACGATACCTTTGTGGCGGGCATGGCCAGGCTCGTCGAGCAGGCCACATCGCGCCAGAGCCCCTCGGAGGCGGCCGTCGCCAAGTTTGCCAAGATCTACACGCCGATCGTCATCGTCGCATGCCTGCTGATCGCGTTCGTACCGTGGTCAAATCCGAACGCCGACCGGGAACAGTGGGTCTACCTGGCGCTCGAGGTGCTGGTCATCGCCTGCCCGTGCGCGCTCGTGCTGTCGACGCCCGTGACGGTCGTCTCGGCCCTGGCTCGTGCCGCCCAGTCGGGTGTGCTGATCAAGGGCGGTATCATCCTCGAGGACCTGGCGTCGATCCGCGTCGTCTCGTTTGATAAGACGGGCACGCTGACAAAGGGCACGTTCATGATTGCCGAGTCGGAGGGCATCAGGATGGCCGAGCGTTCAGCCTACGACGTCCGTACCATGCTCAAGCTGCTCGGCAGCCTGGAGCGAGGCAGCAGCCACCCCTTTGCTGCGGCCATCTCTGGCAAGGCGGCGTCGATGGGCATCACGTGCGACCTTCCCGTCCTGTCCACGCAGTCCATCCCGGGCTCTGGCATGGTCGGCGAGGTCAAGACCGCGGTAAAAAAGACCGTGGTCGAAACCGACTGCGGTGATACGAAGGCTACCGCCACGGATGCCAAGGGCGCCCCCACGGACGACCCGCCGTCCCCCGTGGTCACTGTCAAGGCCGGGACGGCCGCGTTTATCGCCGTCGACCTCGACCCCGCCCAGCAAAAGGCGCTCGAAGAGGACTCTGCGAGCTACAAGAAGATGGGCCTGACCACCTGCTTCATCAGCATCGACGACGAATTTGTCTGCAGCATCTCTGCCAGGGACGTCATCCGCGAGGACGCCCGCGACTCGGTCGCGGCCCTCAAACACCTCGGCATCACCCCCGTCATGCTGACGGGCGACAACAAATCCGTCGCCATGGCCATCGGCAACGAGGCCGGCATCGATGAGGCCCACATTCACGCCGAACTCATGCCGCAGGACAAGCTCTCCCTCGTGTCGACGTACCGGGAAGACATCGTCATCGACACGCTCCCCTGCTGCGGAGGACGAGGAGGAGGAAACCGACGACGAAACGCCGCCCACCCCGACTACCCCGCCGGTGCCCTTACCGTCATCCTCCAGGCCGCCAAGGACGTCGTTCTCTGCAGCTCGTGCCGTAACCGCCGCCGCGGTTTCGGCCACCTCCGAGGCCACCTCCACGGCGTCGCCCACGTCGGCGACGGCGTCAACGACGCACCCGCCCTGGCCGCCGCGACGGTCGGCATCGCCATGGGCGCCGCCGGAGCCGCCGCAGCCCTCGAAGCCGGCGACGTCGCCCTCTTCACCAACGACCTACGCATGATTGCAGCCCTCCACAGGCTCTCCATCTCCGCGAGACGCACCATCGCCTTCAACATCAGCTTCTCAGTCGCCACGAAGGCCATCGTCCTCGCACTGGCCTTCGCCAACCTCTTCACCCTCTGGGCAGCAGTCCTCGTCGACGTTGGTACCGCCCTCTTTGTCACGTTGATGGGACTCCGCATGCTCCGATACGACTTCAAGCTCGGACTCGGCGGACCCCGCATCTGCATCGGCGAGGCAGCAGCAGGGGGAGGAGGCGGGGGTTGCTGTGCTGGTACAGGATGCTGCGGTGGAGGCGAGAAGGAGAAAAGGGGAGGGACGACCGAGTTGGCCAATCGAGGTGGTCGTCACAGCACCCACAGTAGCCACACTGGCTGCTGTTCGCACGACCACGACCATGATCACGATCACCACCACGATCACGATCACCACCACCACGACCACCACCACCACCACGACCATGCCGAACACGTGGAGCATGGCTGTGGTGGATGCAAGGGCGGGGGCGAGTGCGGCCACGAGCACAGTCACCACGAGCACAGTCACCACGAGCACGCCCACCACGCCCACCACGCCCACCACGCCCACACGTCACCCAAACCACACCAAAACCTGTAACGATGTATACCGCGACCCAGCGCGCGTGCCCAGCTTTCCTCATCCTGATCACGCGCGTCCTCATCCTGAGGGCACGCGCTCATTAGGCTCAAATCCCACTATTCTACCTCGGAGACCAAAAACGTACCTAAAACGTATTCGCCGACATATACCCGAAACATAGCACGCACTGAGCTTCTCTGTAGCGCGCACCCGGTCTCGAACTGAGACTTTGGAGGCGTATCACAGTCTCGAGTTCTCACGGAACATCATCAACCTCGTCGACGCTCGCTACGCGGTCATAAACGCCGCACTGTCTTCCCATTACACCGGTCTGAATACGAGCCACCCCTGTCCCCGCCCGCAGTGTGATCATCCATCCGTCGTGCGGATTCCGAATCATCATCAAGGGAAATTCTCGACACGGGAATTCCGACATGTTCAACCTCTCTCGCCGGTTCACCACGTCTGATCGGTCTAATCGTGCCAGTCACGGGCGTCAGAACGACGCTCACGATGATGCGCGGTACGGGGCTTGGGCTGAGGATTCGGTGACGGAGGATTCGGATGTGCCTGGTCGACACATGGCGAGCGCGAAGAACCCGAATGTCACCCCGCGTTCGTTGTCCTCGACCATCTCCTTCTCGGACTTTTCGATGCACGTTCACGACGATGCCTACGACGATGGCCACGGTATCGACCATCATCCGCAGCTGCCGAGGGTGGCGACAAAGCCGGTGGCCATCCCGCTGCAGCCGTCGCTCAATTCGTCGATGAATTCCACGGCGACGAGGAATTCCATCGATAACGCAGAGCTCGGTATGCAGGGCTCGGGGATGGTGGCGACGAAGTCGCTCCGGATTCAGACGAAATCGAGTGGGGGAATGTCGGGATCGACGGCACAGCAGTTGAGCTCGCCGGTGTCGAAGTCGCTGGGGATTCCGTCGGTGGCGAGTATCTTTGGGACGCCAAAGGTCGGCATAGGGATGAGTGGCAACGGCGGGAATGCTGCTGGGAATGCGTCGGCGACGCCGAGGAGTTCTCTGGACTTGTACGATGGGACCATGTCGAGTGCGCCGACGCCGACGCGCACGAGCGCGGATGAGGGGGCGAGTGTGCCGGTGACGCCGAGGAGTCCGGGCGGGTCGAAGAGTCCGGGCGGGTCGAGGCGGCGGGGGGATCGGATTCAGGGGCTGGATTCGTTCGAGTGGTTGGAGTTGGTGCGTGGGTCGAGTCTGTAGGGGTCGGGTAGGGTGTTCCCATGATGTATACTATTTCATTGTTTGCGGGCTGTCGCTGCTGGGATGCAGCCTTGTTCTTCTTCTGAAGTACGATATGTATACAACGAGATGTCGACGTCGACGATGCGTGTGAGCGCCTTTTCGCTCACACGCGTCGTCGTCCGACTGCGATTTTCCAAATGGATGCTATTGTAACTATATATATTAACGACTCGCGTCATCGTCCATCCCGATCGTCCAACCCGATGGCGTGGATCTTGCCGTCGACAAACTTCCCTCGGACCCGCAACGCCTCGTCCATCTCGTCCCACCAGGTCCCCAGGAACTCCTTGGCGATAATCCGGAACCATGGGCTCCACCGCAATCCGTTCCCCTCCCGCATCATCTCCGCCAGCTCTGCCTTGGTCACCCACCGCGTATCACCCACCTCGTCGGGATGCGGCGCCATGGGCAGGTCTGCGCCGTCGCAGGGCAGGCGATGGAAGAGGATGTAGTCCATCTCGTGCTCGCCCCATTCAGGGTTGTGTTGGTCCTTGGCGCAGTAGTGCAGGCGGGTCAGGAAGGTGAACTGGGTGTGCGGGGGTTGGGATTCGGCAAAGACGGCGGGATCAATGCCGAGTTCGTGTTGGAGCTTTCGGATCGCGGCACGCGCCGCGCCGGGCGCTGTTCCTGTGGCCACGACGGCGCCGACATCGTCGACCTCGCTGTTGGCGTCGCCGTCGCCGTCGCTCCACAGGGGGTGGCTGCAGCACGTGTTGGTCCAGACAGAGTCGAAAGTAATCTTGCTCGCGGCACGCTGTTGGAGCAGCAGTCGGTTGTTCTTGTCGAATAGAAACACGGAGAAGGCCCTGTGGAGGAGTCCGGTGGGGGTCGGGGACTCGAAGCGATGGGAGGTGTATTTGGAGGCGTGGCCGGTGATTGTGTCGGCGGGGTCGACGAGGATGACGGCGTCGTGTTTCATAAATTCCTCCTGCGTCTGGTTGGCCTGCGCGGGAGAGAAGGGGGGTGGGGAGCGTGGGTGAGTGGGTGAGTGAGTGGGTGAGGCGGGTGACGAGGACGACGGCAACGTACGTTCCAAGCCGCTCCATCCTTGTTCGTTGCGGCCGAGGCACTCATCGCGACGGCGCAGCGCAGGGGCAGCGGTGTATGGTGGATGAAATATCTGATAGCGTGCGGGATCAGGGGCGATCGCTGCATGGAAGTGCGGGTATTAGCTACGAAAAATTTGAGCACTACGAGGAACTGATGACTGACCATAGTAGAAGGACGACTCCACCTATGCAAAGAAACCGACGAGGGCAGCGGCGGCGGCGGCGAGCGCCGACGCCGTCCTGGCGCTACTGACGAGCGGCGGTGCCGGTGCCGGTGCCGGGGCCACGGCGACGGAGACCATCTCCGGAGCGGGAGCCAGGGCCTCAACGACGACCGGGGCCGGGGCAGGCACGGCGGCGACGACGAGCGGCGGCGGCGCAGTGACGACCGGGACGACCGGGGCCGGGGCAGGCACGGCGGCGACGACGAGCGGCGGCGGCGCAGTGACGACCGGGACGACCGGGGACGGGACGACCGGGGACTGCATGGTCTTATCGTTCGGAAGGGGCGTGCACAACCCGGCAGCCGACGCGGTGCGTGAGCTGCCGCAATTGCCCACGTTCCTGAGCTCAGGCTCGTAGTACAACTCTGAGTACCCATAGCACGACGCGCCGCCATACCCCCTCACCGAACCCCATCGGTATTCCCACGCCACGCATCCCTCCTTTCTCTCACACAACAGTTTGCAGTACGTGTCCTCTACATAGTCCAGATCATCGTCGTAGTCTTCCGGACTCCAACTCCACCGCTTCTCGATCACAAGCTTGCCCAAGTCTTCGCCGGACATGGGGTCGCCTTCCTCGTTGTAGGCAGTCTCGCACCGAGTATCGTCGTAATCGTAGTCGCGGCTGTCGACTTCGACGTCTACCGTCGACTCGATGCCTGGTCTCCATAGCTCAGTCGCAAAGTCGCTGGCGCTGAGCCCTCCCTTGATGGAGCACTCGTTCCACGTCTTCTCCTCCCCTTCCCCGCCGACGCTCGTCACAAGCGTTGAAATGAGTGAGACGAGGGCGAAGAGGCTTTTGCGCGCGGGCATGTTGGCAAAGCGTGAGACTTTCCTTGGGGTTCAGTTGAGATTGAAGTGTCGGAGGATTTCCTCAGGATCTTTGAGATTTTCTTGTCGTGCCCACGACAACTGACTCAAAGTAGCATGGATGGATGAGCTCCCAGAAGAGATCATCCGGCTGATCCTCGTGCAGGCATTGGGGAGCCCCGAGGAGGGCGAGCACACCCAACGACCGGCGCTTTCGTGCATCGCCAAACGCTTCGCCCAGGCATCGCAGACTTGCAAGGAGTTCCGCAGTATTCTCATGGACACGTACACGCACGAGACGATCGGCTGCCGGATGACGCTGGACGAGCTGGGGGTCGTCGCGCCGAGGTTGCGGGGGCAATGCACCGGCGAACACGGGGGGGCGTTGAACCGGCTGTTCGAGACGTACATCGGCAGGCTCGACTTGATCGGTGGCGACGATGAGGACGATGAGGACGATGAGGACGATGAGGACGATGAGGACGATGAGGACGATGAGGACGATGAGGACGATGAGGACGATGAGGACGACGATGACGATGACGACGATTACGACGATGACGGCATTGAAATTGGCGACGATGACAAATTGAACGCCGGCACTCGGCGTTTCTCGCTTCCCTCGTTCTTCACCTCCCTCTCCGCGCTCGCAGCCTTTCCAAACGTGCTGGAGGAGCTCAGCATCACGGCGCCAGAGCGCTGGCGGTCAAGGTCGTTCGATTGTCGGGTGGTCGAAGACATGGGGCGCTTGAGGTCGCTCACCGTGCACAAATTCAAGGACCTGGACGGTATGCAGCGGCTCCCTGGGTGGGTACTTGACCTCAACCGCCGTGCGCTCGCACTCCCCGACTCTCTCACTCTCTCACTCTCTCACTCTCTCACTCTCTCACTCTCTCACTCTCTCCCTCGCG
>Ga0181582_10002138_pt1 | contig 15656 bp, 19 predicted proteins | sample 071ome_32_FD_132438 | JGI IMG/M metagenome (GOLD analysis project Ga0181582, IMG submission 132438) | Coastal salt marsh microbial communities from the Groves Creek Marsh, Skidaway Island, Georgia - 071405AT metaG (megahit assembly) | ecosystem: Environmental > Aquatic > Marine > Intertidal...
ATAACCCTCTGGCCCGCGGCCAGGTCTGAGCGGTTCGGGCTCGCGAAATCGGCGATGGAGAAGTTGGATCAATGGTGAAAAGTGCCAACACCAACTGCCACGAGGTTCAAACCTCTGCGGGATTTGAACCACGATTTCGGGATAAGTGATTGAATTTTAATGGTCGGAGCGAGAGGATTCGAACCTCCGACCCCCTGCTCCCGAAGCAGGTGCGCTACCAGGCTGCGCTACGCTCCGACACGACAGGCGTTATAGACGAGAGACGGGGCATTCGCAAACGGATTCGGCCAGCGGAAAGACCGGGTATCGTGTCTGCATCCCGCCTGCCGCGGATGTGCGGGAACGATGTGAATCCACGAAGGATCAGTCTTCCAAAGTCCTGCGCAATTGCGCCAGTGACTCGCGTGCTGACCCCAGAGTGCTGAATGCCTCGCCAAGATCATCCATGGCGCCATTGCCGCCGACAATCGCCGCGCCTCCAGCCTGCCGACTGCCAATATGCTTCTGCGCGCCCTTGATGGTGAAACCTTCATTGTAGAGCAGGTCACGAATACGCTCGAGAAGCGCCACATCGTCCGGCCGGTAATAGCGGCGACCACCGCTACGCTTGAGCGGGCGCAGAGAGGTGAATTTCGTTTCCCAGAACCGCAGAACATGCGGCGGTATTTCCAGATGTTCCGCGACTTCGGAGATCGTGCGGAAAGCATCAGAGGCTTTCTCGCTCATGATTCGCCGTCGACCCGGTCTTTCAATATGTGTGACGGGCGGAAGGAGAGGACACGGCGCGGCGTAATGGTCGCCTCGACACCGGTTTTCGGATTGCGACCGATTCGTTCACGCTTCGACTGAACCGAGAATGTTCCGAATGACGAGAGCTTGACTTCTTCGCCTTTTTCGAGACATACGCACATTTCCTCAAGGAATGTCTCAACAAGTTCAGCCGACTCATTGCGCGACAAACCAATATTTCGATACACCGCCTCGGCAAGGTCGGCACGTGTCAATGTCTTGCTCATAAGGACACGCTAATGTCGATTCGTGGGTGAGTCAATCAACAGCTTCTATAAATTTCATGATTTGCATTAGTCTTACAGGCGGTTAGTCTGAAGAGCTAATGTATTCACTGACCGGTCGGTCGACCGTAGCGAACCAGCGCCGCGCCCCAGACGAGGCCGCCACCAATCGCCTCGAATGCCAGAATCTGGCCATTCCGGACCCGCCCGTCGCCAACCGCCGCTGCCAATGCAAGGGGAATCGAGGCAGCCGAGGTATTCGCATGTTCGTGTACCGTCTTCACCACCCGGTCATCGGGCAGCCCCATTTTCTTCTGCATGCCTTCGATGATGCGGATATTGGCCTGGTGCGGCACCAGCCAGTCCACTTGGTCTACGGTCATCCCGGCCGCATCAAGAACCTCATCCATAACGCTCGACAGTTTCTCGACAGCGTGCCGGAAGACCTTGTTGCCCTCCATCCGGACATGTCCGACCGTGCCCGAACTTGACGGTCCACCATCGACATAGAGGATATCGCGATGCGCCCCGTCAGCATGAAGACGGCTTGCCAGCACACCATAATCACTGCCGGCTTCGCCACGCTCCAGCACCACCGCCCCGGCGCCGTCACCAAACAGCACGCAGGTCGACCTGTCTTCCCAATTCAGGATTTTTGAAAAACTCTCCGCACCGATGACAAGTGCCCGCCTGCCACGCCCGGCGCTCAACATGGCGTCGGCCACGTCGAGGGCATAGACGAACCCGGCGCAGACAGCCTGCACGTCAAAGGCAATGGCGTTCGTCGCACCTATCTGATTCTGAACCTTCGTCGCGGTCGAGGGAAAGGTGTCATCCGGCGTGCTTGTAGCGATAATGATCAGGTCGATATCGGCGCCTGTCAGCCCACACCCCCGAAGCGCCTGCTCGGCGGCATTGCGCGCCAGATCCGAGGTGTTTTCGCCCTCGGCAACGATGTGGCGCTGCGCAATTCCGGTGCGCTGGCGAATCCATTCATCGCTGGTATCGACCATTTCGGCAAGGTCATGGTTCGTCATGACACGTTCCGGCAGATAGCTGCCAACGGAAACCATCAATGTCGTACCGTCAGGCATCGTCTTTTTTCTGCTCCAGAATGGTGTTGCCGCGGGCAATGGCCGCGCTGACATCCGGCAAAAATCCGTGATCGACAAGTTCCGACGCCACATTGATGGCATTGGCAAAGCCGATCCTGTCAGTGCCACCGTGAGATTTCACCGCGATTCCGTTCAAGCCAAGGAACACCGCGCCATTATAGCTTCGCGGGTCGATGTGACGACGCATGTCCGACAAGGCGCTGCGGGCCAGAAAATAGCCAAGCCGTGACAACATCGTGCTGGCCAGACTGCGCCGTAAAAGCCGTGTGAACAGGGCTGAAATCCCTTCGGCTGTCTTCAGCGCGATGTTCCCTGAAAAACCGTCCGTCACAACGACATCAAGCTTGCCATTGGTCAGGTCAGATCCCTCGACAAACCCTTGATAATTAATGCCAAGTTCTGGATCTGCAAGCTGGCGTGAGGCCACCCGCAGATATTCATGACCCTTCTGTTCTTCCTCTCCGACATTGAGCAGACCAAGGCGCGGTTCGCTTCTGCCGGTCAGGCTTCGATGGAAGGCCTGGCCAAGAATGGCGAATTGAACCAGATTCTCGGCATCACACTCAAGGTTGGCGCCGAGATCAAGCATGCACAGATGCTCGCCAACAGTTGGAAAGAACGCCGCGATGGCAGGACGTGTCACGCCAGTCATTGTGCGAAGCTGCAGCTTTGCCATCGCCATCAATGCGCCGGTATTGCCAGCCGATACAACGGCGTCAGCCTCGCCATCCGCAACGCTGGCAATCGCCATCCACATCGAAGTTGTCTTGCCGCGCCGCACCGCCTGTGACGCCGTGTCATCGGGTGACACCGCTTCACCGGTATGGATCACGCGCGCGGCTGCCAGATGACGCGCCTTGTCTATAAACGGCTTGATCCGCGCCTCGTCACCATAGAAGGTGACAGCAAGGTGTGGGTGCTTCTGGCAGGCTATGTCAGCCCCCCTGACAACGCAGGCGGGTGCGTTGTCACCACCCATGGCGTCAAGCGCCAGCCTCACGATTTTGGTATCGGCACACACTAACGGAAACCTTCCCATTCTGACCAAATGCCCGACGTGATCACTTCCCGGGCATTTTCAGACTGCCAAGGCTGGCAAAAGGATGTGCATCTTCCACATCACCAGCCTTGAACTCGTCCGGAGCGTCAACGGTACGCGGCCATGCATTGACCGCCAGCGCCAGCGACTGCGCCACCATCTCGCCCAGTTCTATAGACCCATCGACCAGTGGTTCGGAATCATCGAGCCCGACAACGACCTCTTCATCCTCGTACGACGCCCGAACATACCTTTCTTCAATATCGAAATCCACCGTTTCCGGAACCGGGTCGCCGGTGACAATACAGGGCTGGACAAGCCGCGCCTGCAGTCTGCCCTTCACATCCCATGTATCCGGGCCCACCCGCGCGATTTCGACCGACACATCAAGACGGTCAATCTCGACGAACCCGAACCTGTCGGACAGGGCGGCAAGCTCCGTATCGCTGGCAGCCAGAGCGCCGCGATACGGCCCCTTGACCGGCAGAGTCTCGACATCAATCAGTGTTTCAAGCGAAAATGTCTTCATTGGCAGTGTTCAGATGTCACGATGACTCCATCGCCACGTCTTTCCTTCTTTCACAATGAACTATAGCGGCGTCCGCACCAAAAGCCATGTCAATAGCGCCCACGGGCCCGACATCGCAGATGACCGGCCCGGCCCGGCCCGGCCCTGCCCAGCCCCAAACCCAGTCTTGTCCAGTTTTGTCCAGTCCAGTCCAGTCCTGCCCGATCTAGTCTAGCCCACCGGCCAGCAGAACATCATCCTCAAGCACCGACAGACGCGCCTCCAGCGCCAGGACAAAATCGACAAGCTCGGCGCTGGCAGCACCGTCACCACGGAGCAGATTGCGGCCGATTGCGGCGGCAAGCGCCTCGCGGTCACCATCATCAAGCGCTGTCGAATAGGCATCGAGGCGCCCCATGAAGGCCTCGGCCATGACCCGGACGCGCTTGCTGACACCGATGTCGCCTGCCCCCATCTCCCGAAGCGAGAGATCCATGTCGGAAAACATGGAGTCGAACAGTTGCTGGCTAAGGCCAGCCCCTTCATCACCGCAGGATTTCAGCCGCCGCATGACCAGCGCAACCACCAGAGCCAGCGAATCAAAGCGACCGTCAACCGTATCCGCAACGCCATGATCGCGGAAAAATGCCGGCTCTCTGGCAAGCGCGACAGCATTGCCATACAATATCTCGGAAGTGTCAAGCTGACGCCGGCGGCCCCAGCCAAGCATATTTCCAAGCCATCCCTTTTCTTGGCTTTCCATCACCGTACCATCCTATTAAGGTAACGCTCCGGCCATTGTCTGGGCCGTGACAACGCCGTGCATAAGTAAAGCAGGACCATCAGCATGACCAGAGGCTTGTTTGACGCATTTCCGGGCGCACGCCAGTTGCGCGTCGCGCTTGTCGCCATGGCCGCGGCGTTTATCCTTGCCGGTTGCGAGGCGCGGATCGCGCCACACGGACATGGCGTAGACAGCACCGAACTTGACCAGATCATCCCCGGCCAGACCACTCGCGCCGACCTGCTGGCGATCCTTGGCAAGCCAAGTTTCGAGGGGGCCTTTGATTCCGGCAAGGTCTACTATCTTGGCGAGGTCATGATTGAACCGCCGGGTGGGCGCAAACGCATATCGACGCGGACGATGATCGTCGTTTCGCTTGATGATTCGGATTTTGTCACCGAGGTGGAAATACGTGACGAGAGCAGCGGCAACACCATTGCCTATCTTGATGAGAAATCACCAACACCGGGCGATAATTTCGGCGTGACCGAGCAGATTTTCTCGACCTTGCGTCGCAAACCCCGCTGACCTAATGCCGCCGGACCTCTGACGGCTAGACATCACCCCGGCCAGTCATCTCGACCTTGCGAGCCTTGCGCGCCACACGATCCATCACGGCATTGATGAAACCGACATCACAGCCGCACACATCGGCGATGGCGGCGTATTCACTGACCACTGCGCGCGCCGGCAGATGCGACATCGTCAGCAGCTCACACGCGCCGGCGCGCAGCACCGCCCGATCAAGAACGGTCAGACGGTCCATCGTCCAGCCATCGGCAAGGCAGTCACCAAGCGCCGAGTCAAGCAGTTCACGCTGCGCCTCGACAGCCGTCGACAAAGCGTTCAGATGGGCATGATCAATGTCCTTCACACGAAAGGACTTGCGGATGTCATCACTGTAATGTGTCAGGAAAGCCGGCAGGAATTCAGCGACAGACTGTCCCGACATCTGCCCCTGATAGGAAAGCTGAACCGCTGCCAGACGCGCCGCCGAGCGGCGGCGTACCGGCACCGGTTTCAGCTCCTTGCCGGCATCAGCCATTGGCGCCAAGCTCGACTCTGAGGCGAACCATGGCAAGCGCGGCCTCGGCCGCGCCCCCGCCCTTGTCCTTGCGGCGATGATCGGCACGTGCCCAGGCCTGCTCCTCATTCTCGACCGTGAGGATGCCATTGCCGATGGCAAGATTGTCGGCGATGGACAAATCCATCAGCGCACGGGCCGATTCGTTGCAGACTGTGTCATAATGCGTTGTCTCGCCGCGGATCACACAGCCAAGCGCGATATAGCCGTCATAATGTTTTGCACCACCCTGCGCGAAGGCGATGGCAGCGGGGATTTCCAGCGCGCCGGGAACACTGACCCGCTCATGCGTGGCGCCGGCGGCCTCGAGCGCCCGGATGGCGCCTTGTGCCTGCGCATCGGCAAGTTCTTCATAGAATCGTGCCTCAACAATCAGAAAATGTCCGCTCATTCCGCTCTCCTCAGGCCGGCTCGCCATTCAGGCGCCGCCAGTCGACAATCTCCAGATCGTAACCTTCAAGGCTGATCACATTGGCCGGCCGGTTCGACAGCAATACCATCTGCCGCACGCCAAGCTCATGCAGAATCTGCGCTCCCACCCCATATTCGCGAAGCCCCTGCGAGGGATCGTGGGCCGGCGTCTTGCTCATCGCGGCGCCGATTGTCTCCGACAGGCTGGTCTTTGATGATTCGCGCAGAAGCACGACAATGCCCCGCCCCTCCTCGGCAACTGCCTGCATCGCACTTTCCAGCTCATTGCCACTGCGCCGGTCGGAAATCTCGCCAAGCACATCAGCCATCATGTCGAGCCTGTGCATGCGCACGAGAACCGGATCGCGAGTCGAGATATCGCCCTTGATCATCGCCACATGCTCGACACCGGACACCGTGTTCTCGAACACCATCAGACGCCATTCACCACCGATACGACCATTTATCACCGTTTCCACGGTACGCTGAACAAGCGTCTCGCTGGCGCGGCGATAGGCGATGAGATCAGCAATCGAGCCAATCTTGAGATCATGTTCCCGTGCGAAATCAACCAGATCAGGAAGGCGCGCCATCTCGCCATCATCCTTCATGATCTCACAGATCACGCCGGACGGGTCATCATGACCGGCGGCGCGCGCGATATCGATCACAGCCTCGGTATGGCCGGCACGCACAAGCGTGCCACCATCACGCGCTACAAGCGGGAAGATATGGCCAGGGGTGGTGATATCCTCACCGCTACATTGCGGATTGATGGCAGTGCGGATTGTATGCGCACGATCCGCGGCCGAAATGCCGGTTGTCACGCCCTCACGCGCCTCGATGGAGACGGTAAATGCCGTCTGGTGGCGACTTTCATTCCGTCGCTCCATGAGTGGTAGCCCCAGCGCCTCAACCCGTGCCCGCGTCAGGGCAAGACAGATCAGACCCCGACCATGTTTGGCCATGAAATTGATTGCCTCGGCGGTGGCCCAATCTCCGACAATGCAGAGATCGCCCTCATTTTCCCGGTCCTCGTCATCAACAAGGATGAACAATTTGCCGGCGCGCGCGTCGGCGATCACCTCGTCGATCGGGGACAGCGCCGCCGCGCCTTCTCGGTTACTAACTGTCATGACTTTCACTTTCGGCAAGCCTGGCCACATAGCGCGCCAGCATATCAATTTCCATGTTGAGGGATTGCCCGGTCTGCAATGCGCCAAGCGTTGTAACCGCCCAGGTATGGTCAATCACATTGATGTTGAAGTCACGTCCCTCGACCTCGTTGACAGTCAGCGACACCCCGTCCAGCGCCACCGATCCCTTTGCGGCGACGAAGCGCGCCAGATCCTGCGGCGCGCGAAGCCATACGCGATGGCTGTCCCCGACAGGCTCTATCGACAGGGTTTCGGCCAACCCGTCAACATGTCCGGAAACGATATGACCACCCAACTCGTCACCGACGCGCAAGGCGCGTTCCAGATTCACCCGGCTTCCCTCGCGCCAGTCACCAAGAGTGGTAACCCGCATGGTTTCAGCCGAAGCCGCCACCTCATATTCATGCGCTGATGTCGACAGAACGGTCAGGCAGATTCCGGAATGCGCGATCGAGGCACCGATGGCCAGGGTCGTACAGTCCCAATCCGCGCCAACGCGCAAAATTCTGTCCCCCTTGTCGGTGATGGACACAATCGTGCCCATTGCCGTGACGATGCCTGTAAACATGATAGGAAGCTGATCCTGTGATCGTGATACGTCTTTCTAGTCAATCTCTTCCGGCCGTTCCAGCATTAAGAAGCGGTCCTCGCCAAAACCACCCTCGGCGATGATGCGGAAAGACGCCTGCGGCGGCAATTCCGGCGTCGCAAGAGCCGAGATAGCCGGGATGCCATCGGCACCAATAAGATACTGACCGCTCGTCCACAAAATGCGGTCGACCAACCCTTCACGCAAGAGGCTTGCGGCCAATTGCCCCCCTGCCTCGACCATCAGGCTGCCGACACCGGCATCGGCAATCGCACGCATCACCGCGGCAAGCGACAATCTCCCGTCACCGTCGATCCCGACCGGCATCACCTCGGCGCCGGCGGCCTGAATAGCGGCGCGCGCGTCGGAATCCACATCCTCGCGGCAGAAAAAGGTCAGACCTGTACTACCGGCGGACTGAAACAGCTTTGTCGTGACCGGTGTCCGCAGCGACCCGTCAAGAATGAACCGCTGCGGGCTGTCACCGCCGCGCCCGGGCAAACGGCAGGTAAATTCCGGATCGTCAGCGAGCACGGTGCCGACCGCCGACAGCAGCCCCTCTGACCGGCTTCGCAGCAGATGCACGTAATTCCGCATCCGTGGGCCGGTAATCCAGCGTTTGGCGCCATCGGCAAGAGCGATCATGCCATCCAGCGATGTCGCCGTCTTCAGTGTGACAAGCGGACGCCCGCGCATTGTTCTGCTGAGGAACCCCGCCATGACGCCGCGTGCCGCTTCGGCTTCAACACCAATCCGCAGCGAGATGCCATGCTCGGCGAGGCGGTCGATGCCACGGCCATTCACACGTTCATCGGGGTCACGAAGCGCCACAACGACGCGCGCCACCCCGGCTTCGATCAGCGCCTCCACGCAGGGTCCGGTCCGGCCATGATGCGCGCAGGGTTCAAGCGTCACATAGGCGGTGCCGCCATGCGCCGCCACACCGGCCATGGCAAGAGCCCGAATCTCGGCATGTGGGCGGCCACCGACGGCGGTATGTCCGGTGGCGACAAGCTGTCCCTGGGCTGAAATGATTGCGCACCCGACCGGCGGATTAGGTGCCGTCCGCCCTTCGGCGCGGCGTGCCTCGGCAATGGCAACACGCATCCATCTGCGGTCATCGGCCGGCGATGGTCCTGGCCTTGTGTCAGTCACCGAGTTCCTTTTCCACGAAATCCTCGAAATCGGTGGCTTCGTCGAAGTTTCTGTAGACCGAGGCATAGCGGACATAGGCCACCTGATCGAGGCCAGCCAGCGCTTTCATCACCAGTTCGCCAACAAGATGCGATGGCACGTCGCCCTCGGCATGGCCTTCCAGCGTGCGGACAATATCATTGATCGCCCGCGCCACCTCATCCTTGTCGACATCACGCTTGCGCAGCGCAATCTCGAATGACCGCTCGAGCTTGTCGCGGTCAAACACGGATTTGCGCCCGCTCCGCTTGACGATGTTGATTTCCCGAAGCTGGACACGCTCAAAAGTGGTGAATCGAGCCCCGCACGTCCCGCAGAGGCGACGACGCCGAATAGCGGCGCCGTCCTCGGCAGGCCGAGAGTCCTTTACCTGGGTGTCTTCACTACCACAAAACGGACAAAGCATGATCCCCCGCCACGCTAGATGTTGATGCGGACGGGAGTGTACACACTATTGATAGATTGGGAAAGCCCGGCAAAGCTCGCGCACTTCATTCCGTACACGGTTCTCGACCTCGCCATTATTGTCCGGGTTGGCGGCAAGACCATCAAGCACATCACCAATCAAATGTCCGATCCTGGTGAATTCCAGCGTACCGAACCCACGCGTCGTGCCGGCTGGCGACCCGAGGCGAACACCCGAGGTCACCATCGGCGGCTGCGGGTCGAACGGCACACCGTTTTTGTTGCAGGTGATGCCGGCATTCTCCAGCGACACCTCGGAGATGTTGCCGGTCAAGCCCTTGGGCCGCAGATCGACAAGCACCAGATGCGTATCGGTGCCGCCCGAGACAATATCAAGCCCCCGTTCAATCAACGCATCGGACAGGGTTCTGGCATTCGAGACCACCTGTTCGATGTAAGTACGGAATTCCGGCCGCAGGGCTTCGCCGAAACCGGCCGCCTTGCCAGCGATGGCATGCATCAGCGGACCGCCCTGAAGTCCCGGGAATACCGCTGAATTGATCTTTTTACCAAGTGCCTCGTCATTCGACAGAATGATGCCACCACGTCCAGCACGCAATGTCTTGTGCGTCGTCGAGGTGACGATATGCGCATGCGGCACCGGGTTCGGATGCACACCGGCGGCGACCAGCCCCGAGATATGCGCCATATCGACCATCAGATAGGCACCCACCTCATCGGCGACCTCGCGGAATTTTGCGAAATCAAGCGTTCGCGGATAAGCCGACCCGCCGGCCAGGATGATCTTTGGCTTGCATGCCGTCGCCTGCGCAAGCAACGCGTCGAAATCGATCTGCGCCGTCTCTTCATCAACACCATATTGCTCGGCATTGAACCATTTGCCCGAAAGGTTCGGCGCCGCGCCATGAGTCAGATGACCACCGGCGGCAAGCGACATGCCGAGGATCGTGTCACCGGGCTTTAGAAGCGACAGGAACACGGCCTGGTTTGCCTGTGCGCCGGAATGCGGCTGCACATTGACAAAGGCCGCGTCAAACAGTTTCTTCGCGCGCTCAATGGCCAGCGTTTCAGCAACATCGACGAATTCACAGCCACCATAATAGCGGCGACCGGAATAGCCTTCGGCATATTTGTTGGTCAGCACGGATCCCTGCGCTTCAAGCACCGCATTGCTGACGATATTCTCCGACGCGATCATTTCGATCTGGTCCTGCTGTCGTACAAGCTCGTGCCTGATCGCCCCGGCCAGTTCCGGATCCGAATCGGCAAGTTCTGCTGAAAAGAATCCGTCCATGATTGCGTATTTTCTGATGTCATCCATGATGGTCTCCTGTGGCGTACCCTGCCGCCAGATTGCCGTTAGCGCTACGCCGTATCGCCGGGACTTGCCAGCTTGTCAACACGGCGAGCATGACGCCCCCCCTCGAATTCGGTCTTCAAAAAAACATCGACACAATCAAGCGCCACCGCCACGCCGGTCAGGCGTTGGCCAAGGGCCAGCACGTTTGCGTCATTATGTTCACGGCACAGGCGCGCAGCGGTCGCATCGCCGACCAGCGCCGCCCGCGCCCATGGAAATCTGTTTACCGCAATGGAAATACCGATGCCACTGCCACAGACGGCGACACCGCGTGATTGCGGGTCATCCCTCATGGCCTGTGCCAGCCTGGCCCCGTAATCGGGATAATCAACCGACTCATCCGAGGCCGGGCCGAGATCCTCGACGACATGGCCAAGATCACCAAGATGTGCGGCAATGGTGCGCCGCAGATCGGCCCCGGCGTGATCCGAGCTCAGATAGATTTTCGAGACGGACGTCGCCATCAGCGCTGTTTCTCCAGTCACGACGGGGCGTTGCCACGTCTGAAAATATGCGGTCGCAGACATTACTATCATTGGACCGACGCGCCAACCTTGAGTTTCAGCCCGCCCTGTCGAGCCCGAACAGCTGCGCGGTCATGTCCGCAGAGGGTAAATATGCTGTCATGGGCCAATTTCAATGTTGTAATCCCGCCTGCATTTGCCGCCGATCCACCGGCTGGGAGGAATATTCCACAAGCTGGCGAAAATTTTTAGAATTCGTACAAATTTTTGTCGACAGAGGAAGTTTTCGTGCTTAACGTTCTGACGCATCAACGCGGGATAAACACCGGGTTTAGGGAGAGAGCGGAGCCGGCACAGACCGGCCCATTCAGAAAAGGCAAGGCAGGCGCCTTGCTTTTTTTGTGGGCTTTTTTTGTGGGCTTTTTTTGTGGGCACGCAAAGCCGTCGTCACGCCAAGCGATAGGCCAATTGATCGGCCAGCCGGTCAGCCGCCGGAAATGCCAAGCGAAATGATCTGTGCGGAAATAATCCAGTTCACCACAACCGTCAGCACAGCCGCGATCACTGTCGCGGCAAGGCCCTTTCTCCACAGCATCGGGCGGGCCGGGGCGGAAGGTGCGTGGCCTGCCTCCGGCGTATCCACGGTCCGTACACCGAACGGCAGGCTCATCAGGAACACCCACCACCAGAGGAGCAGGAACACGACCAGCGCGGAAACGAAATCCATCAGCCGCCAACCTCTTCAAGTTCTATCAGGGTGCCGCAGAAATCCTTCGGATGCAGGAACAGCACCGGCGTGCCATGGGCCCCGGTCTTCGGCTCGCCATCCCCGAGCACGCGTGCGCCCGATGCCACAAGGTGATCACGCGCCGCGCGGATATCAGCCACCTCATAACAGATGTGATGCATGCCGCCGGCCGGATTGCGCTGCAGAAAGGCGGCGATGGGTGAATCGCCGCCAAGCGGTTCCATCAGTTCCACCTTTGCGTTTGGTTGTTCTACAAACACGACTGTCACCCCATGCTCGGGAAGCGCCTGCGGCGCGCTGCAGACAGCGCCAAGGCCCGACTCCCATTGCCGCGCTGCGGTGTCGAGATCGGGCACCGCGATGGCAATATGATTGATTCGGCCAATCATGAGGTTCCCCTGTGCCTTTCCGCCCTAGGCGACACCGCGAAGATCATCTTCGCTGACCCGCATGATATGGACATGCGCAACCGGACGAAGGCCGAACATGCTGCGCGCTACCCGGCGCAGCGCCTGACCGGCAATCTCCTCGACATTCGCGTCATCGCGGCGGGCCGCCCGGCCCATGCCGGCCAGCGCATCCTCGATCGCAAGGCTTGCCGTGGCGACATAATCGGTCGCGGCTGAGTCATCACTTATGCCGGTCTGCGAGACTGCCGGTACGGCGCACAACCCACCATCACGGTTCATCACCAGGCTTGCGGTCACAACGCCGTTCCACAACATCCGGCGCCGTGCCCGCATCATGTCCGACTGGATTTCCAGGATCTTGCCCTTTTCATGCGTCAACGCGCCAGTCTTCACATTATCGATGATCGATGCTTTTGTCTCACCACCCGTTCCGGCAAGCCGGATCACCGTGCCATTGTCGGGAAGCAGTGTCTGGCGGACCTGGCAGGCCTCGGCAAGTTCGGCATGGGCGACAAGGTGACGGGCCGTGCCATGCACCGGAATGGCGATCTGCGGCTTCACCAGCCCGTACATCTCGACCATCTCGTCGCGTGACGGGTGACCGGACACATGCACCGGCGCGTCTTCGTCGGTAATCAGGTTGATCCGGCGGCGGATCAGCGCATCCTGGACACGCGCGATGGCCGGCTCGTTACCCGGGATCTGGCGCGAGGAATAGACCACCGTGTCACCCTTTTCCAGCTTGACACTTTCATGGGCGCCGGCAGCAATCTTGGCCATCGCGGCACGTGGCTCGCCCTGGGTGCCGGTGCAGATGATCACGATGTTGTTGCGTGGCAGCAGGTCGATATCCTCTTCCGGGACGAAATCGGGCAGATCACGCAGATAGCCGACTTCCTGCGCCGCCGAAATGGCGCGCTTGAGTGCCCGGCCCACCACGGCGACCGACCGGTCATTCGCTTGCGCAGCACGGATAATCGACTGGATACGCGCCACATTGCTGGAAAAACAGGTCACCGCGACACGGCTGGTGGCGGCAGCGATCACCTCGCGAAGTCCGGCCTCGGCTTCGGCCTCCGATCCTGTGCGTCCTTCAACCATGGCGTTTGTCGAATCCCCGACCATCGCCAGCACGCCCTCATCGCCGATCTGCGCCAGACGGGCGGTATCGGTTTCATCGCCAAGCCCCGGTGCCGGATCGAACTTCCAGTCACCGGTATGCAGCACGGTACCGGCATCGCACCGGATGGCCAGCGCCGTCGGGTCGGGAATGGAATGCGTCAGACCCACCATCTCGACGCTGAAGGGACCAATCTCGGAGACCATACCGGGGCCGACCTCGATAAGCGGAATGTCCATCTGCCGGCCGTTCTCGGCCAGCTTGCGACGCAGCAACGCGAGCGTAAAGGCACTGCCATAGACCGGGCATCCAAGCTGTGACCACATATAGGGAATCGCACCGAGATGGTCCTCATGCCCATGCGTCAGTACCAGCCCGGCAAGACTGTCACGCCGCTGCTCGATAAAGCTGAGATCCGGCAATACGACATCAATCCCCGGCATGCTGTCATCCGGAAACGAAATGCCGAGATCAACCATCAACCAGCTGCCATCGTAATGATAGAGATTGGCATTCATGCCAATCTCGCCGGACCCGCCAAGTGGCACAAACAGAAGGTCGGAATTGAGGAACATTTTTTTCGGTTTCCCTTGGTGACGCGAGATCAGCGATTGCGCGCAAATATTTCGAACAGGCCCTTCACGGTCAGATCGGCATCGACAGTGACCGGACCGGCAAGATGGTCAGCGAACAGGCTGGCCAGCCCGCCAGTCATAATGGCCTGCATATCATCGCCCGGCCCCGCATAGGCGCCGCGAAGACGCGCCAAGAGCCCGTCGATCATGCTTACATAGCCCCAGAAGACACCGGATTCCATTGCCGCGACGGTATTTTTTCCCAGGATCGGCAGATCATCTTCAAATCGCCTCAACTCCAGCCGCGGGAGCTGCGCCGCCGCACGTTCAAGCGATTCGATCGACAGCGCCACACCCGGGGCGATGACCCCCCCCTCATAGGTGCCATCCGCAGCCACCAGATCAAGCGTTGTCGCCGTGCCGAAATCAAGCACGATGGCAGGAAGCGTATGATGCGCCCTGGCACCGACAGCGTTCACCAGCCGGTCCGCGCCGGCCTGTTCCGGCCGGTCGATATTCACATCGATGCCAAGATCCACCCCGGGGCTGCCCACAACAAGGGGCGGCTGGCCGGTCAGCGCGGTCAATGACCCGGCAACATGCGGCGTCACATCCGGAACGACGCTGGCAATGATCGCGTCCGTCGCATCATCAAGCGCCGCGCCCATGGTTGCCCGCAACAGATCGGTACAGGTTGCGGCATCGGAAATGGCGTCGGTGCAAATCCGCCATACATCGCGGATATCGCCATCCAGCTCGCCAAGCGCAAGCACGAGATTCGTGTTCCCAACATCAATGGCAAGCAGCATTCAGGGTCTACCTATCAGTTCAACATCGCCTGTCGTGACGCGCTTCTGATCGCCGGCATCATCGCGCAGCAAAAGCGCGCCGTCAGCATCAAGATCGACAAACAACCCCTCGACCACATTGGCACCGGTCGACACCCGTACCCGTCTCTCTATATGGGCACAATGGCGAAGCCATTCCAGCCTGACAGACTCGAAACCGGCCTGCACATACCCATCGACCCGCGCCAGCAGATTGCACCCGTAACTCTTTGCCAGATCCTCCGGCGTCACCAGGCTTCCCCCGAGGTCATGGACCGAAGTCGGGGGGAGTCTGGCCCCTTCAACCGGCATCACCGGCCCGATATTGACGCCGGTGCCGATCACCACGGCATCGCCTCGCGCCTCCAGCAGGATTCCACAGATCTTGCCACCCCCGGCCAGAACATCATTCGGCCATTTCAGGCGCACTTCCTGCCCGGCAAGCCGCGCCGCCAGTTCCGCGCGGATGGCAAGCGCGGCGATAAAGGACAGGCCGAAAAAGGCCTTTGGCGGAACCGCCGGCCGCAGCAGAATCGACAGATACATGCCGCCACGTGCCGACGCCCAGGCAGCGCCGCGGCGCCCGCGTCCGGCCGTCTGCTCGCCAACCAGGAAGGCGGTACCGGAGACGGCCCCGTCGGCAGCCGCCTGCCAGGCAAGGTCGGACGAGGATGAGGCTACATCAACGCTGTTCAGTGAGAGCTGGGATGATGCCGGCATTGCCACCAGACAGGTCAGCCGAAGACAATCAGCGCCACCGCCGCGCTGTCTGCCGCCGCCAGCAGGCCGCCAAGACCGGCAAAAAACAGCAGGATCACGGCAAGACTGGCCC
>Ga0181582_10002142_pt1 | contig 15639 bp, 9 predicted proteins | sample 071ome_32_FD_132438 | JGI IMG/M metagenome (GOLD analysis project Ga0181582, IMG submission 132438) | Coastal salt marsh microbial communities from the Groves Creek Marsh, Skidaway Island, Georgia - 071405AT metaG (megahit assembly) | ecosystem: Environmental > Aquatic > Marine > Intertidal zone...
AAGCTCCGATGGGGAGACCTCTGGCCCTTCGACCCATCCGGCGTCGTGCTCCGTCCCGGCGACGCCCGCGTCGCCGAGCTCGCCGCGCGTCGCGACGACTTCGCGCGTCTCCTCGACCTCGACCGCGACGCCCTCGAGCGCGCGCTTCGAGACGCACCGCACGACGACGACATCGACATCGACGTCGACATCGACGACGCCCTCGTCCACGTCGACGACGACGCGCTCGACGACGTCGCCGCGCGTCACGCGCCGCCGTCGCGCGCGTGACATCCCATCCATCCTCGAATCGATTCCGAGATATTTTCCCACGCGGCGCGAATCTCGCGGGGACGTCATAATACGTAGTCCACATAGAAAACCCCCATCACGCGTCGAGATCGCGCGTTCCTCGTACTCTCGGCGTGATATCCCCATCCGCACGCGCGATCTCGACGCGATCACCGCGTCGCCAGCGCGTCCCTCGGCGCGGCGCGCGAGGGCACGCGCGCGTTCGCGTCTTCGCGAAGACGCGCGCGCGAGAGCGTCGCGCGACGCGTCGTGGCCTCGCGCGAAGACGCGAGAGATCACGCGCGCGCGCGACGCGGCGTCGGTGCGGTCGGCGAGCGCGTGAAAGACGCGCGATCGCGCGTGACGGTGGGCGCCGAGAGGGGGGGGGCGATGAGCGCGCGCGCGGACAAGGACGTGGACGCGGAGGATGGAGTGAAGCGGGAGGGAATCGACGCGGAGCGCGCGGTGGAGGTAGACCAGAGCGTTGCGCGCGGGAGCGGTGGGAGTAGCTCGCAAACGCGGACGGAGGGTACGAAGGAAGAGGACTTGTTACCTCGCACGGAGAAGCGCCCGCCGAGCGCGCCGCGGTGGAGTTCGGCGAAGAGGAAAAAGAGCGGCAAGGCGAGCGATAAGCCGTGGTATTGCTGCTCGTGCAAACAGTCTCTCGCGCCGAAAGATTTCGATCCTGGTCTCGAGACGTGTCGAGTGTGCTTGGCGAAGAGACGAGCGAAAGATCGGGCGAAGAAGCGTCTGCGAGGACTTCAGCTCAAGCACCACCTGTTAAGCGCGGATGAGAAGGACGTGGCAGCCTTTCTGTTGGGGGTTTATCATCCGGCGCTCGGCAGAGGCGCGCTCGATAGGACTCCGGAGAGCCCCGGTTCAGCTCAACACACGCTCGATAGTACGCAACGACACTGCCAGGCGTCGGTGGAGGTGAACGCGTTCGTCGATGACTTCCAAAACTTCCTCGAGGGGCAACCCGAGGTCGAAGCTGTTCAGCTTATTCGTACCTTTTTGGGTGTGGACGAGCACGGGCACAAGCTCCCGCCGGTGGACAAGAGTGCGTTCACAAAAAAAATGACCAAGTCCAAGTACTCGTTCGGTGGAGCGGTTGAGGTCGAGGCGCGAAAGGAGTTGGAATTCAAACTCGACATGGTCTACAAAAAATACAGTTCGATGCTGACGCGAGTCGACGATCAAACGTGGGTTCGCTTCGAAGGCAGCGAGGAAACTCAAACGGGCAAGTCTGCCATTACTCAGGCTACGACGCAGGAACCGGTCAGGTACTCTGAGCCGATTCACTTTGCTGAACAGGACGGTTTCCATGGCGACAACGCAGGAGTGATCGATGATATATACAGCTCGATGCTCAACGGCGCTGATCCGACCGTCAATCACTTTTTGTACGAGTTCTTATTCTCTACGGACTCCACAGATTCTGATGTGCCACACCTGTCCTCAGAGCACGAAAGCGTACCTGCGCAATCGGACAGCGCGTTTTTAGAGGAAGTTGGAGAAGTCGAATACAAGGGCGATCTCCAAACTTTCGACGAACGGCTTGATGGTGATGCATACGCGTTCAAGGGTTCCCTCGTCATGGGCTGGATCGGTCGCGCTCGCGGTGAAAATCGTGAGCTACTGCACACTGACAACGGAATTCTTCCCACCAACATGCGTCCACAAGCCCTTTCTCGCGGAGGTCTATTGTTCGATGCTCGGAACCCTGATTTGCTGGTTCCACTCGACGAGACGGAGGACTTGCACGGATTCGCCCCTGAACTTGAAGTCTATCCCGTGATAGACTCATCATCACCTGAGCCGCCGGTGATCAACATCCCGCCGAACGCGTTCAGCGGCGAGCTCGGAGTGCGAGCTTTGCACAACGGGCACTCGATTGACTGTGATGTTCATCAGAAGAGCGACGGTTCAACTGACATCGTTCTCATGCCAAACGGTAGGGATCGCAGGAATCTGAGTCCGGTGGTCATCCTCGGCGCAGTTCACTTGCAGTGCTACGTTCAGAAGGGAGTAGCCAAAATGCTCCCGATCGGAAGCAACATCCCCATTTTGATGATTCCGAGCCGAGCACACGTCGATGAAATCAAGCGCGGCATCGATGAAATCCTTCACTCGAAGGGTCCGATGGAAACGCGCCAATTCCTCTTATCTTTGGCGCATGTGCTTCAACATGGTGATCCAAGCACCGCGAAGTTCAAGTTTGTCCTCGAGATGGCTTACATACTTAGACTCACCAAAACACTCAAGTTACTCGAGCGATTGTCACTTTTGGCGAAATCCTCGAGCGAAGAGGAAACCACAGCATTTGAAAGTCGTGCGCATGCGTTCGCAGAAGCAGGCCGGGTTCCAGAAAAAGTGTTCTTTGCGGTGACTATGCTTGGAAGGCCTCTACTGTGCCTCTTCGCCGGTCTCTTACGGACGTATTGGTCATACACCGATGGGAACTACTATCACTACTATCGCTCACTCGCCTTGCTCATCATAGCCGCTGCTCTTACCGGAGCGAGACCAACGACTCGAGTTGAGTTGAAAACTTGTGCCTTTTCCATCCTCTTCTCTGTGGCGCATCTGTTGAAGGTTCTCACACATCCGTCGGCTCAGAGACAGGCAAGTTCGTATGTCACTGGTCTCACCATCACCTACGCGCTGAGCGTACTGCATGCCGTAGGGTCGAATTTGAGCATGCTTTTTAGTGTGGCTATTCCTCACATGGTTTTTGCCGCACTCGGTTTTTCACCGAGCTTCGTGCAGAAACGCATGATCCACAACTTGCCCACAGTACTTGACGCTCACTCTCAAGTGATGTTGACTGTGCATGCCGCTGTTGCTCACGCACTCTTTTCCATCGTCATCCCCATCCTCCTCGCTCGCTTCACCCGACGTTGTCTCACTCCAACCGCCACACATACGCTTAAGGACAAGCGGAAGTAAAGCTCTCTCGCAGCCCACAAACAAAAAAAAACAAGCAAAACGCATCAATGAGTCACTACTTTTATCGTGAACAGCCCGCTGTTGCGAGCGTTTGTTGCGCGTAGTTGTTGTCTTACTACTCTCTTGTTTGTGCAAATGACCGCCTCACTCGCCGACATGCGCAGCGCGTGCGCGCGAGTCGCCATGTCTGCCACGCCGAAGCGTCGTCCAGCCTCGTCCGCGCAATCGCAATCCATCGTTGCCCGCGTTCGTCGAGCTTTCGGCACCGCCCGCGCGTCAAGAACGCCCGCGAAAGTGTCAAACGACGACGCCTCGGCGCCGAGCGAGAATGAAACAGAAGGATATCGTCGCCCGCCGGACGATTTAGCGCAGTTTACGGAGCGACCGGCGACTCCGAATGTGACGTTATCGCCGGATCGCACTCGATTGTTGTTTCTGCACAAACCGCCACCCTTGCCACCGGTGGCGACGCTAGCGATGGAGGAGGTCAAGCTTGCCGGTTTGCGCATAGACCCGGCGCAAAATTCGACGAGCCGGATGGGTCATCAGACGAAGATCAGCATCGGGCCAATGCCAACGAAGGAAGAAGAAATCGGAGCGAGCGAGGACTTCAAGGGCGTTCCGGAGAATGCGCTCTTGAATTACGTGAGTTGGTCGCCGGATGGTACAAAAATTGCGTTTACCACGCGCTCAAGTGGTGAGCCGGGTGAACCCGATCGCGGACCCCTCACGCTGTGGATCGCGGACGCTAAGACGCTAGAGTGCAAAGTTCTTCTCAAGGATCGCGGATTGAACACCGTATTCGACTCGTATACCTGGTTGAACGATAACACCATTGTGGCCTGTTGCATTCCACAGAACCGTCCAAAGGAGGCGCCGAAGCGACCTCAGACGCCATTTGGACCACGAATTCAAAGCAATCGAGGTGGCAATGTCGCGCAAGCGCGTACGTACGCGGATCTTTTGAAGGACGTGCACGATGAGGCTTTATTTGATTACTATTCCACTTCAGAATTGGTGGCAGTTGACGTTCATACAGGTTCGACTAAGAATTGGGGAGATGGGAAACCAAGAATTTACACGCGGTGCGATCCGTCGCCGGATGGGAAATTTGCCATCGTTGAGTGTCTCAATCGCCCGTACTCTTATTCTGTTCCCTGCGGAAGATTTCCGAAGAAGGTGTGGGTTGCCGATTTGAATGGGAACGCCGTGCGTGAGATCGCTGACTTGCCTCTGGCAGACAACATTCCTATTCAGCACAACGCCGTACGCCAGGGGCCTAGAGCGGTGAATTGGCGATCCGATAAAAGTGCATCTCTGTACTGGACCGAGGCGAAGGATGAGGGTGACCCGAGGATAGACGCGTCTCCTCGTGATGTCACGTATGCAGTGGACATGTCTGTAGATCCGAAGGCAAAACCAAAGGTGATGTTCAAGACAGACTATCGTTATGGCGGCGTTGCTTGGGGTGGCGACGATTTATCCATCCTATACGAAAGTTGGTACAAGACGCGAACATCTAGAGTGTGGGCGACGTCCCCAGGAGACGCTGATCCGGATGCCACGAAGCGGCTGCTTTGGGAACGGGATTACGAGGACAGCTACAACGCTCCAGGCTCGTTCGTCACTCGTAGAACGGTGGATGGATCATATATTTTGGCGCGCGTTGTTGGGAACACACCGTTGGGCGAAGGTAAACCCGTCGGACGAGGCGTGAAACTATTGTTAGAAGGCGAAGGAGCGAACCCGCAGGGCGACAAACCGTTCATCGATTTGTTTGATGTTGACACCGGCGCAAAGCATCGACTGTGGGAGAGCAAACCACCATATCTCGAATCACCGGGTAGTTTGGTGAGCGATTACGGCGGTCCAGAAAAAGCGCCAATCACGTTGGCGAACATGCGGTTCTTGTTCTCTCGCGAGAGCCCAACTGAAAACGCTCAGTATTACACATTGCAGATGAATGCCGATGGCTCCCCGGGGACAGAGACGCAAATTTCGAACTTTCCGCATCCTCACCCAAATCTGAAAGATCTTCCGAAAGAAATCATCAAATACAAACGATCGGACGGCGTTGATCTCAATGGCACACTGTACACTCCGCCAGGTTACGATGCGAAGCGAGACGGACCACTCCCGCTGCTCATCTGGGCATATCCGCGGGAGTATAAGACGAAGGAATCCGCGTCTCAGCTTCGTGATTCGCCTTATCGTTTCACCGGCATCGGACCTTCCAGTGCGCTGGTCTGGCTCGCCCGCGGTTACGCTGTACTCGATGGTCCGGCCCTGCCTATTATCAGCGAAGGCGACAAAGAACCAAATGACACATACATCAATCAACTCGTCGCCGGCGCTCGTGCAGCTGTGGATGAAGTGGTAAGGCGAGGTGTTGCAGATCCCGAACGTATCGCCGTTGGAGGTCACTCTTATGGCGCATTCATGGCAGCAAACTTGCTGGCGCACGCGCCAGATCTGTTCGCATGCGCCATCGCGCGAAGTGGCGCGTACAATCGCACACTGACGCCGTTCGGATTTCAAGCCGAAGATCGCACAATTTGGGAAGCTCCGGACGTTTACAATGCAATGAGTCCTTTCATGAACGCGGATAAGATCAAAAAACCCATACTGCTGATCCATGGCGAAGAGGATACAAACAGTGGAACTCACTTGATGCAGTCGGAGCGCTTTTTTGCCGCGCTGAAGGGTAACGGCGCCGAAGTGAAACTCGTCATTTTACCACACGAATCTCACGGCTATCGAGCAAAGGAAAGCATTAATCACATGTTAGCGGAGACAAGCGATTGGCTTGACGCGCATACTGCACCGGGTGCGAAGAAAGCCGCAGAGGCTCGTGCCGCAGCCGCTGATGTGAAAGCGAAAGAGACAGCAAAGGCTGCGTCGAGAGCGCGAGCAGACTGATCCCCGTGAACAACTGAATGTAGGCTATTTATTGCTATTCCAATCGTCCTAGTATCAGTACTCGTCTTCGTCACCGTAGCTTTCGGAGTCCTCGTTTGCGCCTCTGTGATATCCTCTGAAATCTTCGCTCGCGTAGGAGTCATCGGTTTCCGTGTCCGGGTAGTCCACGCCAAAGTAATCTTCGGCATTGCTGTCTGAATCGCCAAAGTCGCTATCGATGTTGCCATCACCGACGTAATCGTGGAAATCTCTCACTCTAATGACGGGAACGGGTCCCTCGTCGCCATCCTCATCGCCGTCGTCGTCCTCATCCATAACGTACATGTCGTACACCCACTCCCCGTCGTCTTTTGGCGAATTGTCACGAGGCAGTTCGCCATCGAACGGCGGCAACGCGTCGCCACTCCCATTTTTCGTTTTCGAGAGATACTCGCGCAACATGGGCGCGTAATTGCACATCAACACCGCTTCCATCGCCGCGTCCTCTTCAGCCTTCGGCGCTGTCACATCTAGTACTCGGTATGCCTCCCCACTCGACGCGTGCTCCCGCCGCTCGCGCTCGAATCGCGCCTTAGCAACGCCCTGATGATTAAGCACGTAATCGTCCCACGTTCGATCCGTCATCGCTTCCGCGTCTCGCTCGTCCACGCCCATGGCGACGCGCTCGCACCGCCGCCGCTTCCGCCGCTGACCGAGCGCATCCTCCTCCCTCCCGACCTTCGCGTCCCCCGTCTCGACCACCGACGACCCCGCGTACGCTCCGTACGGCGTCGCCGCGGACCCACCGTCCAGAACGGCGTCCAGCGCGCTCGCCAGCGCCGCCGCTCGCGCCCGCATGGCGTCTCGCCCGTCGCCCGCCGCCATCGTCTCCTCGCTCTCCAGCACGACGCGAGCCGCCGACGCGTCCTCGCGCCGCCGCTTCACGCGCACAATGGTTAGCGGCATCGTGCGTCGCGCGTCGTGCGTCGCGCGTCGCGTCGCGCGCGCGTGTGCGGAGACGAAAGCGGCGCGAGCGGACGACAGAGCGCGACGCGCGCTGAACGACATCGACGCGCCGTCGACGCCGTCGCGCGCCCGTGACGCGATATGACGGACGATGACGGTGGAAGAAAATTATTGGCGACGTGCGTCGCGGGCGCGGTGCTCGTGGGCACGTCGCTCGCGGCGGTGCGGGCGCTGCGCGCGCGGTTGAAGAGGATGCAATCCATCTTTCCGGTGGAGAACGGGCGCGAAGAGGGTAAACGGACGCGAGTGATGGTGCTGACGAGTCATCCGGATGATGAGACGTACTTCTTTGGTCCGACGATGCAAGCGCTGCGCGCGACGGGGGCGGAGACGCACGTGGTGTGCCTTTCGAGCGGCGGCGCGGGCGGGGACGGAGAGACGCGCAAACGCGAGCTGCTCGAGGTGAAGGAAGTTTTTGATTTCGATAACCTGTGTGTGGTGGAGACGGAGGATTTACAGGATGGGATGGACAGGGAATGGCCGGCGAAGACGGTGATGGCGGTGTTGGACGCGTACACAGAGGCGGCGCCGGTGGATGTGGTGGTGACGTTTGATGGCGCGGGCGTGAGCGGACACGCCAATCATATCGCCACGCACGAGGGCGCGAAGCAGTGGCTCGAGCAGCGAAAGTCGGATTCTTTGAGATTGGCCAGGGGCGATGAGGATGAAGACGCGCGTCCGGTGCCGCAGGTGTGGGTGTTGGAGACGACGAACAGGGCGCGCAAATTTTGTGGCGTGATGGACATCTTCACGTCGTATTGCGAGACATTGCTCGATCCGCGCCGAATTCTCGTGCCGAGCTCGTCGCCAAGGGAGATTATGAAAGCTGCGCAGTTACACAAATCGCAGTTTGTTTGGTATCGTAAGCTCTTCATCGTTTTTTCGCGATACACGTACATGAACACGCTGCAAAGAGTTGACTGATTTCATCACATTGTTGTCGTTTCATCTTAAAGATACAGCATCTAAAGCGCCTCGAAGAAACAAGATCATGCGCGCTTGCTGCGAGCTTGTTTACTAAGATCCACTCTCACGAGACCCACCCGTTCGCAATCGATCGACTTGGCGGCCAGTCTCGTGGATCTGCTATTGGTAAGCGCCAGAATCCGATCGAACCGTCGTATGAACCACTGAAGACAGTCGTTGCATTACGACCGGCACTCGTCAGCACGCGTACCGCGTCATTGTGCGCGTGAAAGACGCCGACACACTCAAACTCGGTCTCCGGTTGCACACCCCACAGCCTCACGGTTGTGTCGTACGATCCGGAAACCAGGTGACCGCCCATGACGCACAGCGCCAAGACGGCTTCAGTGTGACCGTTCATGATGTGCTTGCAGCTGAAAGTCTCTAAGTCCCACACGCGAATGGTCTTATCCCACGATCCGCTGTACAAGTACCTGTCGTCGACCGTCAAGACGCGCACGTTGTCCGCGTGACCCTTGAGCTCGTGAACGCACTCAAACGTTGCAGCATTCCACACGCGCACGTTGGTGTCGTCTGAGCCGCTAAATACGAACGGACCGATGGCGCGACTACTCGACGTCGCTTGACGGCGCGAAAAGCACGCCAGCGCACGAACGGCGTCACGATGTCCCTTTAAGGTTTTCACCAGATCGGTCCCTGCGGATGGGCCCACGTCTTCAGAGTACGCTGGCCACACGCGAACCGTCCGGTCGTACGAGCCGCTGAAAATGTAATCGTTCACCGTCACCAGCGTGCGAACAGGGCCGTTGTGACCGCGAAGTACCTTCAGGAGTTCGAGCGACTCTATGTCGTACGCTCGAATAGTGTGATCGTAAGACGCCGTGTAGAGCGTTGTGTCGTTGTACACTTGAAGCGCCCGCACCGCGTCGGTGTGTCCTGGAAGGTACGTAATTCGGCGATACGTGCTAAGATTCCACACACGAACGGTGCAATCGTACGAACCACTAAATAGCTTGTCGTGCTTCACGCAGACCGCGAGACATAGCACCGGTCGAGTGTGTTCTTCCAACACTTGCACGCAACGGCGGCTGGCAATGTCCCATGCTCGAATTGTTTTATCCGCGGAGGCACTGAAGAGCGTTGTCGGCGTGGTGTCGACCCCCCAGACGATCTCGTCGTGACCCTCGGTGATGGTGTACACCGGATGTTGGTCTTCGCTCGCCTCGAAAACGACCGCGCTCGCGCCTCCCGGCGCACGCTCGTGCTCTATCGCGTCACGCAAGACGATGAAATCGCTGTTTTGTCTGTGAATGTCAACCACAGCCTTGTCGTGCAGAGGCGCAAGTGGGCGTAACGCAGACAGCTCCGCGGGTGCCCAGGATTGAATCGCGGTGCGGATCGCGTGATTCGGGATCAACTCGAGGTGTCGCAACCGCACGCCAGTCACGGGACACGTGCGGTGCCCCTGATCGAGCCATCGCTGGATCGCCGGCCTGTCGTACGTGTGACCCGTGGCGATCATCACCGGATCTTGCATCAGCTCCATAGTGATCGGACATTGAAAATGCGTCGGGATCTCCACCTGAAGCGCCCGCCCCCTCGCCTGCCCCTCCGCGTTCGCCTCTGGGCTCGAAACCTTCGCCTCGCCGTCGTCGCCCTCGCGCGCATCCTGTTTCATCTCCGACTCCTGTCGATCCACGCTCGCCAGATCACACTCCATCAGACAGTTTGCATCCTCACCGTCCCGCGCGCGTCCGGAAAACTCGCTGTCCGCATCGCGAAACCCATCTTCCGCGTCCTCGTACGCGGCGCCGCGCTCCCCATCCGAATCCGAATCCATCCCTCTCGAGCTGTCCCGCGCCTCCTCCGTCTCCACAGACGTCACCAACCGCACCGGTCGTTCGTCCATATCACACACCACCACCCACGCGTCACCTCACGTCCACGCTTCGCCACACCGACGCTCCACCGCACGGATTCTCCCGCGCGCACGGCTCGATCACGAGTTCGTTGAATCGCGATCTCGTCCTCGTCGCACCGCGCGCGACGCCCGTCGACGCGCGCTCGCGACGCGCGCGCGAAAACGATCGCGCGCGAGCGACGTCGACGATCGTCGCTCGCGCGTCGACGTGCGCGGCGTCGCGCGCGCGCGTCGGCGCGTCGGCGCGGCGCTCGCGCGTGGGGACGTCGTCATGAGCTCTGACTCGTCGCGTCGTCGTCGTATTCGAGATCGTGGAAGCCTATGTGTGCAGAACACCGCGCGCGCGAGACGAACCGTCGTCGCGCGCCTCGAGACGCGACGGCGCGACGCGCGATGGGACGATCGGTGCGTCGCGCGCGCGCGTTGGTGACGGCGTGCGCGTGCGCGATGGTGATGCATACGATGCGACGGACGTCGGTGACGACGGACGGCGCGAACGAAGGGGTGAAGGCGACGGCGGCGACGGCGCGGGACGTGTGCGTGTACTCGCCGGCGACGGCGGCGCGCGCGAGGGACGCGCTGCCGCGGTTGGCGTCGACGTGGGAGGGAAGCGTCTCGATCGCGGTGATGGGGGGTGCGTCGGAGTCGGCGGTGGAGTTGGCGTCGATCGCGGGTGGGTTGGAGGGTGACGCGACGCGCGTCGTGGTCACCGTCGTCGAGCGGTTGGAGGAGTACGGGACGGATGAGAACAATCCGAGGTTTCCGGTGAACTACCTGCGAAATCTCGCGCGTGAAAAGTGCGTGAGCGAACTTGGAGCTACGTGGGTGCTCGTGCACGACATTGACTTCGAGTGCTTCGTCCCGGACGCGACGAAGTTTTTGGCGGACGTGAGCGCCGTGCTGCAACCGGGAAAGAGACACGCGCTCGTGGTGCCCGCATTTGAGGTTCACAGCGAGTGGTCCAGAAGGATGAATTCGAAACGAGATGGGATCCTATCTCGGCGTCGACGCGTCTTCGAACCTGTGAATGACGGTGAAGCGGCGATTGCTCATTTTGGTGCGCCGAGAACGGACGACGCATTTCCCACGTCGTTTCCCACATCCTTTTACGCACAATTAGTAGAAAGAGATATGGATCGTCCGTTCACACGAAACGGCATCAAACCGCTGAACATCACTTTTCCATACAGCACGAAAGAGCGTCTGCACAATCTCGTGCGTGAGCGGCGACTTGCCGACGGGTTTCAGACGCAATATTTTGATGGACATCGCCCGAGCAACTACAGTCGATGGTTCGAAAATTCGACTGAGGATCACTATCGCATCGCCGCCCACCGGCACCCTTGGTACTACGAACCCTACGTCGTTATGCGCGCGGATATGGCGATTCCGTTCGATGAGAGCTTCGTCACGTATGGTTTCAACAAAGTCGAATATGCGCACGAACTTGCCGCAGCCGGTTTCGCATTCTTCGTAACAAAACACGCACACACGGTGCACACGAACGTCCATTCGACGCGAGCGATGGCGAATTTGCGCGGGAAAGATCTTTTGCGATGTCTGAATCATCCTGCCGGCTCGAAAGATTACAGAATCGCGCGAATAGGTCACAGTTGCATCCCGGCGTTCTTAAGACGAATGGAGTGCGCATACGGATTCAATCTCGGACACCTCCAATTTGGAGGCGACCCGCGCGCTTCACCTCCCGAAGATTTGCTTTTTCGGCTCGCGAGCGATGATAACATCGTTTGCTTTGGTGGGTGCGTCACGGATCAAGAGGAGAGCCCTCGAACGCCGGCAAGTGTGACCATTCGAGGCGGAAGGTTCGTGAACGTAACAGAGCGCTCGAGCACACGCAGACGCAAGCGCGGACATTGCGAGAGATTCGACGGAAACATCTTGGATCTTAGAACTTAGTTTCAAGTTACAAAAACAAACATGTACAACACCGCAACTTCACGAATCGCGAGCGCGGTGTAGAGCCTACGCGAGGTACATAGAAGGTGAAAACGGAACCGGAGTCACCGTGTCATGTCTTCTCGGCCTCGTCGGTGTCGACATTCCGGCAAGAATCGGAATCTCAGTGATGTCCACACCACGCAGGAGTTCTTCAGCTTGTTCGTACATGTTTGCATTCGCCCGATTGACTGTGCGCATCAGATCCACAGCGTCAACATTTTCAGCCACGCCGGTCGAATCATCCGCCGTCTTCTGTTGCTTGCCACTTCGACGGAAAAGATGAGAAAGACGCGTGTTTCGCGTTCTCTTCTTTCCATCTGGCGAAATGAATGCTTGAAAGTCTTCGAGCGAGTTGATGCCTGGCATCTTGGGCATCTGTATTGTCGCTGCTGGAGACGCACCAACAGAATCCGGGAAACGCACGTCCGCAAGCTTTGCAACTTTGCTCACGCCTTCCACGGCCGCCATGGCCACACCGCTGGGTATCAACGACGTATTCGGCGACGTGATGCCAAAGCCGTGGTATGCACCCTGGGGCGTCGCCGTAGTCGCCAACATTGGCGAAGTAGTGATCTGCAACGGAGAGTCGCTTGTGCCCGCAAACTCATTCAAAAGTTCGCCGATTCGGAACGGACTCTCAACTACGGCGTTGTTTTTGATGTCCGAGTACGGCGACCCAACCGGTCCAGGCGTGCTTCCGCTGTACGGCGAGGCAAAAATGTTTGCGTTGATGATTCCTGGAGGGTTTGACGCCTCGCCGTCTGAGGCGTCAAACATGGTTCGTCGAATGCCCTTGTTCGGCGTCGCAGCAACCGTGGGTGCTCGCATGGTTCGGCCCACGTCAACAGCTCCTTTGAATTTTGATACGCCCCCGTTGGCGGCGAGATGTGGCGGTCTATTTACGTGCGATGGATTCAAAGCCAAGGCTTTTCGCGTTGACGCGTACTTCTTTGAAGCGCCGTTCTTCTTCATACTCGTCGGATTCATGTCAGCCGCCGCGAGCGCGGATAGGCCCGCGTTCAGCGCTTGATCAACCTTTCGCTTGAGCGTGGAGTTCCAGTGATTCTTGATGGCGTTATCGGTGCGGCCTGGGAATGACTTGGCGATTTCCGCCCAGCGGTTGCCATTTTCGGCGTGCGCGATAATCAGCTGGCGATCCTCCTCTGCGCTCCATTCCTCGCGCTTAATGTCGGGATCAAGATGGTTGTACCATCGCTCTCGACATTGCTTTCCGATCCGACCTGGAAGCTCGCTCGCGATCTTCGACCAGCGCTTCGGACCGAGTTCTGTCACGAGCTGGACAATCTTCGCGTCCTCTTCCGCCGTCCACGGCCCCTTGACGAGGTCCGGGTTCAGCACCTTCTGCCATCTGTGCAAACATTGCACATCCGTGCGCGTGTCGCTAAAGTACGTCGCTGCACATATCGAACGCGTCGCGGACCGTCGTCAGTCGAGATCCACGCCTCGAGGCGCGTCGCGCGCCGCGCCGCGCATTCGCCGCGCCGAGCCGAATTCACCCGCGCGCGCACCGATCTTCTTCCAGTTCTTCCCGTTGTACGCCGCCACCGCCCGGCGCAAGAGTTCATCCTACAACGCGTCACAAACGATCACGGTCAGTTCCCGACCCACTCCAGCGCCACCCATCCCTCCCACGCGCACGTTTCCCACCGATCGAATCCGACGTCAAATTCAAATTCAAAAAAACGTACCTCCTCGGGCGTCCATCCACCCTTGGCGCTCCGTCGCGTCGGACCACCGATTTTCCTGCGCGCGAACGACACCGCACCCGTCAGAAATCTCTCACCCACGTCTCCATCGCGCGCGCGCACGCACCCATCACCGAACGCGCGCGGCGCGCCGCTCACGACGCTCGCCGTCACCGCGCCGCGCCTCGGCGCGCGCGCGCCGCTCGCGCGCGCGCCGCTTCGCCGTTTCCCGGACGCGCCGGACGCGCGTTTGGTAGATTTTTTCACTCGCATTTTCGCCGGCGGCGACGGCTCGCGCGGCACGCGCGCGCGGGACGAGCGTCGGACGCGCGCGGACGCCATCGTCGCGTCGCGCTCTCGCGCGCGCGACGCCGCGCGCGCGATGCGTTTGATGTTCCGCGACACGGCTCTGTGAGGCGCACAGTACGGGTCTCGGTCGTGCGCGGTGTTTCACGGGCGCGCGTCGCGCACAGTACGAGGCGGGTGGAGTGGTGAAACAAACACCCGCGTGTGTGGTGGGCGCGACGACGGCGCGACGACGGCGCGGCGCGCGTTGACCGCGCGCGCGACGCCGCACGCGCGCGCGCGCGCGGTGACGCGAGCGGTGTGCGTTTTGACGCGCGCGACGACGGTGGACGACGACGACGGTCGTCGCGGTGGTGCGCGGTGCGCGATGGTGCGCGTGGATGTTGTGGAAGATGAATCGCCCGCGTTGGGAGGGTACGCGCGCGCGTCGCTGGAGCGGGCCAAGGCGCGCGCGGCGGCGTTGGAGCTGGAGAATCACGCGCTCGTCGTGGCGAATCGTCGGGAGGTGACGGCGGCGGAGGCGCGGGTGGCGGATGAGCGGAGGGGGTTGGAGGAGACGCGCGCGCGGTTGGCGCGAGAGCGAGAGGCGTTGACCGAACGCGAGGGTCGGTTGCGCGCGTTCGCGGATGATCGAGCGGCGCACGACGCCGAGCTCGCGCGTGTGAAGGAGGAGTGCGCACGTTTGACGACGGTGCTCGAGAAGGAGCGAGCGGAGATGGAGCGGACGCTCGCGGCGCGGTTGGGAGCGACGCGCGCGGAGTGCGACGCGCGGGTGACGCGCGCAAAGGAAGTTGCGGAATCGACGATGACGGCTCGCATGGAGCGGTCCGTTAAACGCATTTTAGCGCAAAACAGGAAGATGGCGGATGAGCTTCGCGTGCAGGTGAGTGAGACGGACGCATTGCATCGGAGGCTTGAGCAGGCGAACGACGAAGCGACGTCCCTTCGGCGACGTGCCGCCGTGGCGGAACAAGTCGAAAAGGAACGCGCCGAGTTGGGGGCATTGCGGGCGAAGGAGATGCGAAAAGCGGATGAAAAGATAGCGGCGCTTGAGTGCGGCATTCGTGATATCATGGAAGCCTTTGAGACTCAAAAGAGAGAGTGGGAAAATGAGACCAAAGCGTTGCGGAGCGCAAACGAAGAAGAGGTGGCGCATCTCAAGCGCTCGATCGCTCTGAAATCGAGAGAGTTGACGAACATCAAAAAACTCGCGAGAGAAGTTATCTGCCATTACGAAGACGTTTGAGCAACGGCGGCGATTACATTTTGACAAACAGAATTACATATCAATCGATTCGCGTTGCGCGGTGCGTGTCGTCACCATCGATGGTGATGACCTAAAAATCTTGATCCCCCACCCCCGCCACCCAACGAGCGCGTATTTCCTGCGCGCCCACTCTCATCTTGCGACACGTTCTGCGACTCCACGACCGTCCCGTCCGGAAGAACTCGTCTACTGACTGTTCGCGTGACTCGCGTGCCGTCACTCGATATCGTCGTCGTCGTCATCGTCGAGCTCGACCACGTCGTCGCGTGCGATGCACCGTCGCCAAAACCACCGCCGAAGGACGACCCACCGCCGAAGGACAACCCACCGCCGAAGAAATCATCGTCATTAAAGAACGAACGTCGTCGACCAAACACGCCGCCCGCGCCCTGGAATGGATCGATCCCGAC
>Ga0181582_10002144_pt1 | contig 15637 bp, 5 predicted proteins | sample 071ome_32_FD_132438 | JGI IMG/M metagenome (GOLD analysis project Ga0181582, IMG submission 132438) | Coastal salt marsh microbial communities from the Groves Creek Marsh, Skidaway Island, Georgia - 071405AT metaG (megahit assembly) | ecosystem: Environmental > Aquatic > Marine > Intertidal zone...
GCGGGGGCCCCGCGGGCGCTTTGCAGAAGGGTCGCCCCCCCCCCCCCCCCCCCCCTTCCCCCCCCACCCCCCCCCCCCCCCGGCCGATGGCCCCCCACCTCCCCTGGGGCCCCCTGCCCACGAGAGCTCCCGCCCCGCGCCCCCCGCAGGCGGACAAGCTGTCCCTTGCGCCCGAGGAGGAGCGTGCCTCGGCCCTGACGATGCTCGCGGCCGTCGCGGGCAAGGTGGCCGAGGTGGAGGCCAAGGCCGTGGTGGACCTGCTGGTGGGCGTGGCCTCCAAGTTCGCCCCCGCCGACGCCCTCCGCTTCCTCGTCGACCTCTTCAACTTCACGGGCGCCGCCCAGCGGCCCGCGGTGATGCGCGCCGTCCTCGCGCTGGGCTCCTCGGACGCCGCCCTCGGGGGCCTGGTCCACGACATGACAAACGGCAAGCTCGGCGAGTGGTGCCGCGAGTGGGGGCTGGGGCTGGGGGACCGGGCGGCGCTCTTCCTCCTCGCCGCCGGGGCCGCGACGACCGCCGGCGCGCCCGCCAAGGAGGTCATGTCCTTGTACAACACGGCCTTCCAGGCGCTCGACGGGAGGCCCCTGGCCCAGGGCGGGGCGGGGGCGCTGGCGGCCGTGTCGGCCGCCGCCAAGCTCTTCCTGGGGTCGCCCGGGGTGTTCGAGTGCGACATGCTCGCCTCCAGCGCCGTGCAGCAGGCCCCGACGTCCCCCGAGATGGTGGCCATCGTGGCCATGATCTCCGGGGACCTGGCCGGCGTGCAGGCCGTGCTGGCCCAGAACCCCGGGCTGCCCGAGCAGTGCGGGACGACCAAGGACGCCGTGCTGGGCAAGGCCCGGACCATGGCGCTCCTGGTGGTCGCTCAGAAGGCGGTTGGGAGCGAGGTGTCGTACGCCGAGGTGGCCGCCGCCCTGGACCTGGCCGAGGGGGACGTCGAGGCCAAGGTGGTAGAGGTGGTGGGGAGCGGCCTGGCGCAGGCCAAGCTGGACCAGGTGCGCCGGGTGCTGACGATCCAGCGGTGGGCCCACTGCACCCTCACCCCGGTCAACTGGGCCCAGATCCGCGAGAAGCTCACGGACATCAAGGCCGCCCTCGCCACGTCGGGGGACGCCCTCCGGGCGGCGGCGGCCCTCGAGGTGACGGGGAACCTCGGCGCCGACGCCCCGCTCATGGTCTGAGCAGGGCGCACCGGCGCGTATCGCGTGGCCGTAGGGGGCGCGGGGGGTCCCGTGACACCCTTGAAGCAGAGCGGCTCTCCCCCTTCCCCGCGGCCGCCGCCACCACGTGTTCCCCTCAGTAAGGGGCCAGCACGCTGTGGGCCCCAGGTGGATGTCAGCTGGGGAGGGCTCCCGGCGGAACAGCGCAGTCGGACAAAAAAAAAGACGAGTGACTGTTTCCGAGTCCCGAGTGTCCCGAGAAGAATGGGCACCGCGCCCACGCGGGAAAGATTAGAACGCATAGCGGCTTCGCAGCCGAGGGAAGTGGGGGAGCCGTCCGAAGTGTGTTGCTTTTTTAATGGCGAGGTGCTCTCTCTACACTGGGCCGTTCGCCCGGGGACAGGCCGCGCCGGGGTCGCAGCAGCGACCCTTGCTTGCTGTCGGTCGCAGGATGGAGGGGACGCCGCGCTCGATTTCGCACCGCGCCGAGGAGAGGACCTGTCGGCAAGTCGCTTTGTGCTCCGCCTCTTCCGCGAGGGATTCCTCAGACGTTCCGCTGCAGGACGTCCTGACCAAGCGGGTGCGGAATGAGGTGTCGGCGGCGCGCCTGCTGGGGGCGTCGGTCGGCCGCGGCTTGACGGCGGGGGGGCGGCTGGACCCCCGGGAGTGGAAGAACTGGGCGGCGGCCATCAAGGTGCTGTCCGCGGGTGCCTCGGGGGCCCGGGGCCCTCCCACCGCGGCGCCGCCCGACGGCCCCCGCGGCAACGCCCCGAGGCGTCTGATCAAGAAGCTCCTCCGGGACGGGACCAGCTCGCCGGGGCACTCCGACTCGGATGGCGGCAGCCCCGCGCCCCGCCCGCCCGTGCCCTACCCCGACGCGGTGGCGGCCAGCCAGACGATCGCGACGGTGCTGGCCGGCCACCTCGGCGCGGGCTCGGGGGGCGTCTACGGCGCCAGCCGGAGGGACTTGGAGCGCGCGGCCCTGGTCTGCGCCGAGTCGGTCGTGCTCGCGGCCGCGTCGCGGGCGCCCGCGGACGGCGCCGGGCCGGCGGGGGCCCTCGGCCTGGCCCGGGGGTCCTGCCAGGCGCTCCAGGCGCTCTCCCGGGCCGCGTCGTGGGGGGGGCGCGGGGAGGGGGTGGAGAGCGTCGCCCAGTCGCTCGCGCGGCACGTCGCGGCGTGCCTCGAGGCCGCGGGGCCGGCGGAGGGCGGGGGCGGGTGGAGCTACGCGCCGGGCGCTGGCACGGCATCGCGGGCCCTCGAGGCCCTGGCGCGCCTGGGCGTCTACCCCGGGGAGGGGGCGACCGACGCCCTCCTGGAGCGGAGCGTGCCCGGGACAGCGGGCGGGGCGCTGGGGGAGGCGCCGCCCCCGGACCCGGGGGAGCTGGGGCACGCCGCCCGGGCCCTCGCGGCCGCCGGGCGTCTCCGGCACGCGCCCCCGGGGGGCGTGGCGAGGCGGGCCCTCCTGGCGACGGCCAGCAGCCACATCGAGGGCCCCGGGGCGGCCCGGACGGCCCTGTCGGCGAGCACGGTGCTGTGGGCCCTCGCGTCGACCGGCACGCTCGCCCCCACGTCCCGGGAGGAGGGGGCCGCGGGCGCGGGGTGGGCCTGGGAGGACTTCGTGGCCGCCCTTAGCGTGGCCGCGGAGGTCGCCACGGGCCCGGAATGGGCGGGGGGCACACAGTCGGACCTCCTCTCCTCCGCCCGCCGCGCCTCCCGCGTCAGCTGGGCGCTGGTGGTCGCCGCGGGGCTGGCCGAGGGGCCGCGCCGGGACGAGGTGGTGGCCGGGGTTCTGGCGAGGGTCTTCCCGGGGGCCGTGGAGGCCGTCAACGCGCTGGTGCTCGAGGCCGAGGCCGGGGGGGGAGGTTCGGGCGGCGGGGGCGCCGCGGGGCCCCTCCCCGCGTCCGCGGCGCGCGGGGTCCTGATGGGAGCCGCCCTGCTGGGGATGGCGGGGTTCGAGGGGGAGGTGGGCGCGTGGCTCCTGCCCGAGGCCGCCGGGGAGCTCTGCGCGTCCGTCGAGCGGGAAACGGGCCGGGGTAAGGTCTCGCACACGCAGGCGGCGGTCAGGGCGGCCCTCGACGAGGAGATCGGGCGCCTGGGGCTGTCGGGCACGCTGTCAGCCGTGCTCGAGTGCCGCCTGGGGTCGGGCGGCGCGACCCTCCACGGGCACGACCTCCTGTCCTGCCTCCTGGTGCCCGACGTGGCCGTTCTCGACCCCGAGGCGGCGGGCCTGGAAGCGGGCCCTGGGGGGGGCGCGAGGGCCGCGGGGCCGGCGGAGCTGGTGGTGGAGGTGGACGGGCCGACGCACCGGGCGCGGAACGCCCCGGTCGCCTCGGGGGCCTCCGTCGCCCGCAACGTGCTCTCCGAGCTGGCCGGGAGGCCCCTGCACGTGGTGGAATCGGAGCGTGGGAGGCGGGCGGAGGCCGTCGAGGCGGCGGTGGGCGCGCTGCGGGAGAGGGCCCGGGAGCTGGGCCTCGTGCAGTGACCGGGGACTCGTCCCGCGGCGGTTCAACGCCACCCCAGCCCCCCCGCACTCCCTCACCCGAGCGCCTCCCACACGGAAGACGCCCGGCACGCCTCGGCCAGTTCGGAGAGCTCCGAGCGGGACGTCCGCGCCCCCCCTGGCCCCTCGGGGGGGGGTCCTCCGTGGAAGACGCTCCGCTCCCCGTATTCCCGGGCGGCGAGGTGCTCCGTGGACCACGCCGCCGGGAGGTGCTGCGGCTGCAGGGCCGCCACGAGGCACTCGCGGAACCGCACGGACAGCGTCTCGAGGCCGGCCTCTCCCTGCTCGCCCACGATGCGCTCCACCAGGCGCTTCCCGTGCCACCACTGCCCGCCCTCCCTCCCGGCCTGCCCCCCCGCCACGTGCCGCGGGAGCTCGGAGGTCCTCACCCCCAGCTGCCGCGCCAGCTCGCGCCGCCTCTTGTCCCTCCCCAGCCCCGCCAGGGCGGCCTCCCCGAAGTCGGCCTGGGTCAGCGGGGTCCCCTTCTCCCGCCCGAGGTAACCGCGGATGACGTCCTCGATCTCCTCGACCCTCCGGGCGGGCATCTTGTGCCGGTGCTCCTCCAGGGCGAGGGTCATCCGCCTGACGATGTACGGCGCCAGCCGCCCACTCCCCCGCGGCCCGCCCTCCCCCGACCCCCCCGGCTCCGCGCCCGGCTCCGAGTCCGTGCCCCGCGGCCTCTCCGAGCCACTCCCGCGGCCCCCGCCGACCTCCGGCGCGCCCGCCGCGGGCCCTCGGGCGACGCCGTCCCCCCCGTCCCCCGCGCCCGCCCCCCCCGACGGGCCCATGGGGACCCCGTACTCGTCGGCCAGCTGCCGCTTGAGCTTCTCGCTGGCCTTGTGCGCGACCTCGTGGCACGCCATGCAGAGCAGCACCACGTCGTGCGAGCGGTGGCTCTTGAGGCCCACGGGGAACTGACGGCGGTAGCACGAGGGGATCACGCGGAAGCGGAGGTAGTTGCGCGTGGCCCCGCAGCCGACGCACTGGTTGGCCTTGGAGGCCGAGTAGAAGGCGTCGGCGCCCCGGGCCTGGTCCGCCGTCTGGTGCTGGAACGTCAGCCGGATCGTCGGAGGGTCCTCCTGCACCCGCACCGCCAGCCCCTTGTGCACGTACCACTCGAGCTTCTTGCGGTCCGTGAAGCAAAGCAGCTGCCCGTCCATGGCCAGCATGCGGCAGTTCTCGTACACCTGCTTCTTGGCCCCGAACTTGAGGTGCATCCGGGCCATGAACTCGGGGTCGTCCTTGCGCCTCTTCTTGGCCGCATTGCCCGCGCCTGTGGCCGCCGCCCCGACCGCCAGCTCCCTCTTCAGTGCCAGCAGGCGGCCGCTGCCCTCCTTGGCCTCGCGCAGGGCCCGGGCCACCTCCCGCTCCAGGCCGCGCGCGAGGGCGACCTCCGTGCGGCGGGTGCTCCACGCGGGCGGGACCGGGCCCGCGGGGGGCTTGGGGGCAGGCGAGAACGCCCCGGCGACCCGGGAGAGGCACTCGGCGACCAGGTCCGACGGCGCGTACGGCGTGCGGCCCCCGAGCACCGCCGCCGCGGCCGACTCGAGCCCGGCAATGACCGCCCGCCGGGCCGCCGGGCCTCGCGCGGCGCGCGTGGGCGGGGCGGGGATGCCGCTCGCGACGCTCTCGCCCCCCTGCACCTTCTGCAGCTTCCCGTTGAGGCGTTTGACGTTGAAGACCCACCAATGGCGGTCCACGAACTCGAGCATGGTCCGGACGAACCGGGGCCGGTCCCACAGGGGGGGCGGGCTCATGGCCAGGGCGACGACCGACTCGTCCGAGAGCACCGCCTGTCCAGGCTCATCCACGGCCCGGGCGACCCCGTCCCGCCAGGCCGCGAGAGCCACCACCACGTCCTCGAGTGCGTCGCCGCCCCTGGAGTGGGCGACCGGGCCCCGCCGCGCGCCCTTCTTGGGAGCGACCCAGGACGTCCCCAGCCCCAGCTTCGAGTGCAACTGGCTGCACTCGCGCGCCTTCTGGAGGAGGCGGGCGCTCTCGGAGGACAGCTGCGCCGACGCCTCGGGCTTCTGGTACACGGCAGCGGCCATCCGCTGGGACTGCACGACGGCGCCCTCCACCCGCGACCCGCGCAGGAGGCCCGCCAGGTGCGCCGCCTCGACCGGCGCCTCCGCCGTCGCCCCCGCGCCCTCCGCCAGCAACTTTCCGGCGAGGCCGACCAGGAAGTGGGCGTCAATGCGGGCGTACTCGACCGCCGCGGGCGACAGCGGCCGGCGGGTCCAGTCGGCGACCTGCCAGGCCTTGTCCGTCTCGACGCCGTAGTACCGGGCCAGGAGCGCCTGGAGGGACCTCCTCTGGACGCCCACCCCGCCCGCCAGCTTCTCCGTGTCGAGCACGTTCACGAGGAACACGAGAAAGTCCCGCTGCAGCCACTGCACGTCGTTGTTCCCGCCGTGCAGGACCTTGAGCACGCCCGGATCGGCCAGAACCCCGCGCAGCCGGCGGGCGAGGGGGCCGTCCCCCGCGAGGTCGTCCCAGAGCGCCAGGGGGTCCAGGACAAAGTCCCTCGCCCCGTCCGAGACCTGGATGAGGCACGTCAGGCCCCGGTACGACTGGTGGCGCGCGTGCTCCAGGTCCAGCCCTATCGCCTTCACCCCCTCGACGTAGTCGAGCATGTCCGCCAGCTGCTGGGGGGTCTCCACTACCTCCCCGCGGGACGCGGCCAGCGGGACAGGGGGGCTCGCCCCGTGCAGAATCTCGGCGACGGCGCCGACGCCCCCGGACGCGAGGCGCTCCACCTCCCCGCCTCGAGGGTGCTCGGACGGGGCAAAGGGGGCGTCGTCGTTCGTGCAGGCCCTCACCTGGAACCAACCCTGCGGCTTTCTCTGCCTCAGGGCCTGCGGGCAGCGGGGGGGGGGTCAGGGGGGGGGCGGGGGCTCGGCGAGGGGTGGGAGGGGGCAAAGGGGGGGTCGCCGTTCGGGCAGGCCCCCCCCGGGAACCACCCCGGGGGCTTTCTCGGCCCCGGGGCCGGGGGGGGGGGGGGGGGGGGTAAGGGGGGGGTCGGGGGCTCGTCGAGAGGGTGGAGGAAGGGTGGGGGAGGGGGTGTGGGGTGCCCGAACCGCGTTCTCGACCGTGGCGCACTGACCTTGTGCGATTGGACGACTACGTACGCCGTGTATCCCGCCAGTGCCAAGGCACCGGTGCACGCGGCTACCTTGCACTTCTGCGGAGGGGAAAAGGGGGGGGGGACAGGGGTCCGTGTCCCTGATGGGCGCCAAGAGAGGAGGCTGCGTTTGAGACACTCCAAGAGCAGCGCGTCATCGTTGTGCTTCGTGATCACGCATATCAGTCATCTCTACGCGATCGTCAAGAAGCGAGTCTGTATCTGCCGCCAGATAGAGATTCTGTGAGGGGTGGTTGTCGCCCCCACCTCCTGCCACCACATCTCCAAGCCGCGACTCGCAGGAGGCGCCGCGGCCGAGGCGCCACGCTCTCTGACCGAGGGGGCGCAGCAGCGGGGCCAAAGGAGGGCGCCGAGAGGGCCAGCTGGGCCTGACAGTGCAGACGGGCACCCGATGCCACACCCGAGCCCCACGCCGGCCCAGCACGACGACAGCCGAGTCGGTCCCGACACGCAAGGACCTGGGGGGCGGCGCGGTCTCATCTGGGCGCAGGGGGCGCCCGCCCCCAGCACAAGCCGCTTCGGCGGTAGGAATAGCGCGTCGCGCCGGAGACATGGCCGCAGACGGGGATGCGAGCGCCGCGGCGAACCTGCTTCGGAGGGTTGAAGTGAGTGGGCGCTCCCTGTGGTGGGGGCAACGGGGGTGTCGCTGCGCCTTCGTCGAAATGCCGGGGCTGCTCGGGGGGTGACGTTCGCATTTCTCTTGCGAGGGCTATCGTTCGGTGGGGTAACGTACCCTTCTCTCCCGCAGGCATGGAGGATTTCGGTGAAGGACGCGAGGAGGGCCGTCGCGGACTTCGTCGCGGAGCTCTCCACGGCAAGGGCGTCTGTTTCGGGGCCTCAAGAGCCATCAGGTAGGGCTTAATGGGCGGGGACAGTGACGAGACGCCCGCTCACGCGCATTTAGCGCCCCGATACCCGCAACGAGTGGCCCTCGTCGGAAAAGACTTCGCCCCTCACTGCCTGCAGGGTTCCTGCAGGAGGTGCTGGCTGCGAACCCCTCAGCGAGAATGCGGGAGGCCGCCTCGGCGCCCCTGCGGGAGCCCGCCCGGGGGGCATCCATCGCCGAGAGGCTGTCCGCGGCGCTGGAGGACGCGAAATCCAGGTGCAGCGACGCCGAGAAGCTCTGTCGGGGAGCCCAGCGGGTTGCGGGCACCCTCGCCCGGGAGGCCCTGGCGGGCGCCCCGGGGAGCTGCGCGGGAGAGGCGGGGGCGGGGGCCACGGACGACGAGTCGGACCAGGCGGGCGCGGGGCGGGCGCGGGGCGCGGAGGTGGCCCTGGTGGCTGGCGGACTGTGCCGAATGGTGGGCCAGGGGCAGGAGGTGGTGACACGGGTGTGCGGGGAGCTGGGGCCCGGGCTGGACGGGGGGCAGATGGAGACGTACCTGCGGGTGTGGGACCTGGACCCGTTCTGGGAGGAGGGCGCCCTGGAACGGCTGAGGCTCCTTTGCGAGACCCCCGCGGGGGTTGACGCTTGAACCTGAGCGTCGGCGCCCCTGTCGCGCCGTTCGGCCGGAGCGCCCGCAAGGCGCCCTTCCTTTCATCGCGCCCGCCCTCCCCCCGCGCCCCGCACTTGACGCGCGCGCTGCTCGCCATGGAACGCACCCACTCCCTGGGGGCCGTGACCCCCGAGGCCTTCGCGGGGGGCTCCTTCGACGCCCAGGCCTGGCTGCAGGTGCCCTCTCCACTCCCCGACGCCCCCGGCCCGCCACCCCGTCGCCGATGCTCCTTCCGGGCACGTCGGGTGCGACCTTCGTGCCATATCTCCCTCACAAGCTGCGGGGATCCCCCCATCTCGCGTCGCAGGCTGCGGTGGACGGCTTCCCCGCCGGGGAGGACCTGGGCAGGGGATTGGCGGATTTGGAGACGCGGCTGCAGCTCCTCCTGGAGGACATGGACGCGGGACTAGGTGCATTCGCGAGACGTATAGGCATATCGTAACACTAGACCCCGAAACGACGGGGTTCGATCGCCGAGGAGTCCTGCAGCGCGGTGGGAGTGCCCCCGAAGACTCCGAAGACCCCGAGCCCCCCGCGCCTCCCGCAGAGAGGGCCTGCCAGGGCGTGATGGCGGCGCACCCGCGGCTCGTCCAGGAGGCCGCGTCGATGGCGTCCGACGTCGCCTCGCTGACCGACGGCGTGAGGCGCGCCGAGGACGAGGTGGCCGGGGTCGTCGCGCAGTCTCGCGCCGCCACGCGGGGCCTCGACCACCTGTCGGGGGCGCACGCGAGGATCAGCGCCGCGGTCGAGATCATCGAGCGGGTCGTCAGCGTGGAGCAGCAGCTGGGCGCCGCCGAGTCGGCGCACCGCCTGGGGGACGATGTCCGGGCGGCGGCGCTCCTCGGCCGCGTCAGGGGCACACTCTCGGCTCTCGGCGCCCCGGCCGCCGCCGCTGACGCGGCCACCGTCTCTCCGGCGGTGACGGAGCGGGCCCTCGCCCTCGACGGGGACCTCCGGGCCGGCCTGGGCGCTCGCATCGCCCGCGACGTGGCCGCCTGGGACGCCGAGGCCACCAGGGAGGGGCTCCGGGCCCTGTCGAGCCTCCCCCCGCCCGGGGGGGAGCCCCCTGGGCCGGCGGGGGACTCCCCCCACGCGACCCGGGTCCTCTGCGACGCGCTGCGGGCGGCGCTGGAGCGCCCCGCGCCCGGGGTGCTGGACCCGGCGACGGCCACCCCGTCCCACGACGCAGCGGGCCCCGTCGCGGCGTACTGGGAGGCGCTGCTGTCAGAGACGCGCCGGGCTGCCGGGCTGGTGGCCAAGGCGGCGCCGGGGGAGGTGCCGTCCGTAGTGCTCGAGGCGCTGGGCGGGGCGTGCAGGGCGTCGCAGCCCGCGGTCGGGGCCGCCATTGCGGGCGCAGTGGAGGCCGCGGGCCAGGCCGGGGGCCGGGCCGCCGCCGTCGGCGCCCTGGCGGCCGTCGTCGCGGAGGCGGGGGCCTTCGTGAGGGGTCTCCCCACCGCGGCTGGGGTGCGGGAGGGTGAAGGGGGAGGGGCCGGAGCAGAGGGGTACCTGGACGCCCTCCTGGCCGCCATGCTCCCCGTCCTGAAGGCCGTGAAGGGGTACCCCGCGCTGGAGCGGGCGGCGCTGCTGGCCGAGGCGGCGGCGGCGGCGGGACGGATCGGGAGGGGGGACGCCGAGGGCCTGGCTGGGGGGTTCCGGGACGGGTTGCGGGCGGTAGCGGCTGCGTGCCGGGGCGCGGCGGAGCGGTGCGCGGCCGCCACGGGGATGACCGAGGCTCAGGGCCTGGCCCAGGCCGCAGACCAGGGAATGTCGGACTTCCTGGGGAGGACCGGGCAGGTTCTGTCCCGGGCACAGCCGGTGATGGCCGGGAGCCCGGAGGTGTGCGCCCCGGCGGCGCTGCGGGTGGTCGCGGAGGTGGCGGCCGTGGAGGGCGAGCTGGAGAGTCTGTCCGCGAGCCTCCGCGCGGCGAGGAGGGACGCCCTGCTGCTTCTGGCAGAGCGGGCCCGGCCCTCCGTGTCCCTGTCCGACATGGGGCTCTTCGGGCTGGCAATGCGGGTGAATCCCAAGTTCGACGCCAAGGTGCGGGCCCTGGTGGACGGGGACGACGACGCCGCCGAGCTCCTGCCGAGGGCGGGGCGCGCGGCCCGGGCGCTGCTGGCCAGGGCGGAGGAGGTGGCGTGTTCCGTCGTCCTGGCGCAGGTGTCGGGGCATGCGGCTGCGGTGCCGGGGCTCACCGCGTGGGCCGCCGCGGGGGACGGCGGGGCGGGCGCCTTCTCGGCGTACCCGCAGACGTGGGCGACGGCGGTCGGGGAGCACCTGCTGTCCCTCCCGCAGATGCTCGAGGCGTCGGGCGGGGGCGAGGGTGGCACAGGACCAGGGCTGCTGCCGCGGCTGGCCTCGGAGGGAGCGGGGCTGGCGGTGGCCCCGTGCCTCCGGGTGGAGAGGCTCACGCCCCCGGGGGCGAGGCAAATGGCAGCGGACCTCGAGTACCTCACGAGCGTGCTCTCGGCCCTCGGGGTGGCGCCCCCCGCGCCCCTCCAGGCGCTGGTCGGACTAAGCGCGGCGGCGGCGGCCGGGGCCGGGGTGGGCAGTGAGGCGGCGAAGTGGAAGGGGGAGGCGCCGGAGGTGGTGGACGCGTTCGTGAGGATGTTGCAGTGACCCGAGTTCAACCGACTAGAGGCGGACTCACTCGCTCGCCTTGGCCTTCTTGGCCTGCGCCTCGCCGTCCCCGTCCCCGTCCCCGCCCCCCCCGGGCTCCTCCCGGGCCCGCTTGGCCCCCGCAGTGGGGGCGGGCCCGGCCTCGGCCTCCACGGTCTGCCCGTGGAGGACAAACCCGCCAGTCCCGCTGTGGGTCATGTGGGGGTGGGTGCGGAGCGGCAGCACCTGGTGCTCCCGGAACCACGTCTCCGACAGGCCCATGCACGTCGCTAGCCGGTCCCCCGTTGCCCGCACCAGGCACTCCCCGAGCTCCTGGGCCGAGGTGTTGAAGAAGGCGAAGGGCGTCCCGGGGCGCGCCATTGGCAGCACCCGCGTCGCGAGCTCCGCCGCGTTAAGCGAGGGCGCCGCGACGATCACCGACGTGAACCCCTGCGACAGCCGCCGCTCGCACTCGGACTCGGTGATCCGAACAATGGCCTTCTCCCCGACCTTGCGCGGGCCCGGGTCCCCGGCCTCTTGTGCAGAGCCCTCGGCCCGCTCGCGGGCCAGCCGCCGGTGCACGGCGATGAGATCGCCGAGCATGACCGAGCGGAGGGAGCAGTAGCTCTGGTGAGGGTGGTTGAAGGCCTTGACGTGCTCGAGGGCGCCGCTCCGGCGTGTGACCACACAGGCGGTGACCTCCCCAGTCCCGCCCAGGCGGTCCATCACGGCCCCCGTGAGCAGCCCCCCGGCCCCGTCCACCACGAGCACCCGGGCGCCCGCCGCCACCCCGGCCTGCGCGAGCCCCAGGGACAGAGCCTCGACCCGGATCCCGCACACCTTCCTGGGGTCCTGAGAGAAGAGACACTCGGCCACCGTGCGCACCGTCGGCCGCCGCGCCACCACCCGCTGCATGTACTTTTGCGCCTTCTTCTTCAGGTACTTGGCCTGGCTGAACTCCGTCTTGCTCGCGAAAGACTTGGACCCGGCAGCCAGGGCCTCGACGAGGGCAGCGCCCTTCCCCTCGGCCTTCAGCGCCGCGATGTCGTCGGCGCCCAGTGTCTGCGCGGTGCCGTCGTCCACCAGCTTGGCGTTGTTCTTGGCCGTCTGCTGCACCACGTCCGCCGGACGGCTCACAACCACCTCGGTCTCACGCTCGAGGTCCCCCCGCGTGGAGATGGTGAACGCGGACCCGAACGGCGCGCCGAGGAGGGGGCCGAGGTCGAGCCACTTCTTCCCCACCTTCACGCGTCCCTTGTTCTTCACGCAGGCGATCTCCGTCGTGTTGGCCTGGCCCGGCTTGGTCTGCCCGAAGTCGAGCACGACATACGTGCCCTCCTTGATGACCGAGGGGCGCGGCGAGGGGCCTGCGAGTTGTGCGGGGCACGCGCTTACTACAGTAGGGTTGGGGGCGACGGCGAGGCGCATCGTGGGCGGCGTTCCGTCAATAGGGCCATGCGCGCCGGGTCAATGTGGAGCAATCGAGCATTCATCGCCACAATACCCCCACAATGAGGGCAAGGCGCATTCCGTTGAGCCGACCCCTTCTCCGCCGTTGCTCCTCACCAGCAGCGGCCTCCAAGGTGCCTTCGGGGCGATCGGCCATCCCTCTCCAGTCTCTTGATGTACGGCAAAAAGGGATCGATTGCGGCGAAACGTCTCTCGCGCGTCTCTGCCGTGGCCAAAGAGTCCCTCTCCCCCCTCCCGGGGCCCTCCCACCAGGGGACCCCAGTCCGCCCCACCGGTCCCACGGCACAGTCGATGGGGCCCCGTCGGACACCGGGAACTGGTCCGGGACCCTCCCGGCGGCGCCCAAGGGGGTCAGCGCGTCGAACCTTGTCTCCAAGACGGCGCAGCCACCCAGCGTATGCGGGATAGCCAGCGGCTCGGCATCGAGAGCCCGACGCGAACTCCCTTCGGAAAGAAGATAGCCTCGCCCATCCCCAATTCTTCGTAGTTGACCCCGTCCACGGGGAGTGGGTGGCGAGATGTCGAGTCCCGCGCCTCTCCTGCCCAGGTGAGTTCCCTGGGCTGCGTCCCGCGATGGCTGGGTCCTCTCCTCCGCTTCTTTTCAATGGGGCAGGACGCATGTGGTGCAGCATCTCTGCTCGAGTGCTGCATCAGAGGGTAGCGCGGGGGTCCCGTCCTGTTATAAATTCACCAGAAATACTCCCACGTGGCCGGCCCTCCTCCACGTAACGCCCTCGCCCGCAAAGCGGGCGCGGGCGCGAAGGGCAGTGTTGGCGTTCTGGAAACTGCAGCCAATACCGTCCCGAGGCCTCATTCGCCCTGTCCGGGAAGAATTCCAGACACTTGACGGGTTAAATCGCCCTTGTGGGGCCATATGTCCCCCCCCGCTCGCGTCGAGCTGGCGCCCGCGGATCCTCGGCGAGGCCTGCATGTTGCCTTCGATGGCCTGGGGATCGGACTCACCCCGCGCCCCCCCACGGTCCCCGACTCGCAGACACATCTTCGGCACCCGCGGAGATATCGTGAACAATGTGTTCCACGTCGACGACCGGACGGTCCTGTACCCTGCGGGGCATTACATAGTCGTCCTGGACATGGTCTCGCGGACCCAGCAGTTCCTCCCGGGAAGTCACGAGAGCGGGGGCATCACAGCTGTGGCCCTGTCGCGGTCGCGCAAGTACCTGGCCGTCGCTGACTACGGCGAGCGCGGGTCTCTGTCCATCTACGACCTCACGACCCTCAAGCGCCGCAAGCACATCATCTCCTCCGAGGTGGGGTCCAAGGAGTACGTCGCGATGGCCTTCAGTCCCGACGAGAAGTACCTCGTCGCCCAGGGGGGGTCTCCGGAGTGGAACGCGGTCCTCTTCATGTGGGAGAAGGGAAAGGTCATCCACTCTGCGCGCATGTCCACGCCCACGACCCCCGTCCGCTCCGTCAGCTTCTCCCCGGTGGTCCGGGATGGCTGCGCGGGCACCTTCTACGTGGCGGGCGCGGGGTTCCTCCGGCAGTTTGTCATCGAGGGGTCCACCGTCTCCGAGGTGTCCCAGGGCACCGCCAAGAGGCCCCAGACATCGTTCATGTGCATGACGCACCTGACCCTGGGCGGTGCTGGGTACGTCCCCCCGCCCTCCCCCACGCGTGGCGGGGAGGAGGCTGAGGCGGGGGAGGAGGACGACGAGGAGGTGGAGGAGCCGCCGCTTGTGTGCGGGACGGACCAGGGGGAGATGCTGGTGGTGGAGAACGGGGAGGTCACGCAGCTCCTGGCGAGGACCGACGGGCCGGGGGCGATCACCTCGATCTGCTCCTACTCGCGGGGCTTCGTGGCGGGCGGGACGGACGGGATGGTGTGCGTGGTCGAGACGACGGGCGACGAGGAGACGTCGTTCCGGGTGGTCAAGCAGCTGGCGGTGGGCAAGGGCGAGGGGGCCGTCGTGGGCATCAGCATGGCCCCGGGGGAGCGGGAGCTGGTGGTGACCACGAGCGACAACCAGGCCTTCCGCCTCACCCTCCAAGGCCTGGACCTGGGCCGCGGGGACGAGATCGCGACGGAGCTCCTGAGCGCCCCGTTCCACGACGGGGCCATCAGCGGCCTCGACACGTGCGCGCGGAAGCCCATCGCAGCGACGTGCTCCGTCGGGGGCGCCGTGCGGATCTGGAACTACCAGGACTCCACGTGCGAGCTGAGCAAGGACTTCGTGGAGGAGGCCTACTCGGTGGCGCTGCACCCGTCCGGGTACCTCCTGTCAGTGGGGTTCGCGGACAAGCTGCGGCTGATGACGGTGCTGATGGAGGACCTGCGCGTCGTCAAGGAGTTCAACATCAAGGCGTGCCGCGAGTGCCAGTTCAGCAACGGTGGGCAGCTTCTGGCAGCGGTCAACGGGAGCACCATCTCTGTCTACTCGACGTACAACGGGGAGAACGTCGCCAACCTCCGCGGGCACAACGGCAAGGTTTCCTCGATCGTGTGGTCCGAGGACGACAGCAAGCTCCTCACAACGGGCGGCGACGGGGCCATCTACATGTGGCACATGGATGACCACTCGCGAGACAAGGACGTTGACTACGTCCTGAAGGGCTGCGTGTACAACTGCCTCGCCGCCACGCCTGACTTCAAGGCCTTCTTCGCGGTGGGGTCGGACCGCCTCCTGAAGGAGATCGACGGCGTGGGCAAGGTAATCAACGAGATCAAGTCGGCAGAGGTGCTGACGCAGGTCGTGCTGCCGGTCGGGGCACGGTCCATGTTCGCGTCAACCGACTCGGGCATCGTGAGGGCGTACAGGTACCCCCTCACCGGGGAGTGTCAGGTGCCCGAGGCGAAGCCGCACCACGGGAAGATCACACGGATGCGCCTCAGCCGGGACTCGGCCGTGCTGTTCGCGGCTGGGGAGGATGGGTGTGTCTCGGTCCACGACGTCCGGGACGTGCAGTCCATGCTCGTGGCGGACAAGGAGCGCGACGTGCTCCCCTGGGCGGAGGAGGTCCTCGTGACCAAGTCGGACCTGGAAGAGCGCAAGCGCCAGATGACCGAGAGCGAGAACAAGCTCCAGAACGACCAGATGGACTTCGAGTATGAGAAGCGGCTCAAGGAGACGCAGATGCACGAGGAGGTCAAGACGAGGACCAACCGGTACATGGAGGAGCTGGAGAAGGACAAGGATGCTTTCGAGCGGCTTCTTCAGGAAAAGAACGAGCTTGAGATGCAGTATGAGCAAATGATCAAGGACATGGACGAGAAGCACCAGCACAGGTTGTCGCAGCTGGACAGCCAGTTCCA